>Ga0247841_10007566_pt1 | contig 16072 bp, 11 predicted proteins | sample LaCruzMarch2015__2_FD_192410 | JGI IMG/M metagenome (GOLD analysis project Ga0247841, IMG submission 192410) | Freshwater microbial communities from meromictic Lake La Cruz, Castile-La Mancha, Spain - LaCruzMarch2015_18m | ecosystem: Environmental > Aquatic > Freshwater > Lake | place: Spain... | reverse complement strand
CGTTAACTGCTCCTTCCAACCTTTCTTCAAAAACAAAATAGTAGAAATGCATAAACATGTCAACTAGATTTCTATTGACTTTTAATAGAGTAACAGGACGACACTATGTAACCCTGTACGTTAGTGCAGGGATAATGGTAACCAAAATAATCAGAACCCCGCAGGGGTGACACTGATCATGGCAATCCCGAGTCAGATTACACAGTGTCGTTCTGCCGGACTCTATTTCTTTTTGCCATCTTTCGCGGCACTACCGTGCCGAGTTACACAGTGTCGTCCTAACGGACTATATTACTTTCTCTTACCATATCTTATGCCACTTACGATGCGAGTTACATGGTATTTTCCTGACAAAAATGATTCTTGTAAAAGTTCTAAAGTGCGACGATGGAAGCTATTTCAGAAAAAGGTAATTGCCATTCATTAACGTCATGGTCGAGCAGGAGAAAGCCGTCGCTGGCTTTGAGTTTGTCATAAATCATTTGTTTGGCTGCAAAAGACTGAGTTCGTGAAACATCATAACCTGAGGTGACAGCCGGGGGTAAATGATAGCGTGTGGGGATGATATCGCCTGCATAAATATGGGGTTTGCCGTCTTTGATGACTTCGATAATCTGGCTGCCCACGCTGTGACCGCCCACCCAGCGGACAAACACATCTTGGTCAATCTCTGCATCGCCATCCACTAAATGGACTTTACCCTCTTTTTCTAAAAGGGAAAGCTGATGTTCAAACTGATAGGCTGCCTGGTTTAGCTTGTCGGGCTGCTTTGCCATCTGCCACTCTTTAGTTTGGATATGGAAAACAGCGTTGGGAAAGGTCAGAAAGTCTATGCCAGCTTGCTCTGAGATGATACCGCCGGCGTGGTCAAAATGCAGGTGAGTCATAATAATATCCGTGATATCAGCGGTTGAAAGTCCGAGTTGTTTTAAGCTTTCGGGCAGCATGAAATCAGAAGGATGATAGATTTCTTTGCGTCTTTTATTGAGGCGGTTGCCGACTCCTGTATCCACCAAAATGTTTTTACCCTCAGTCTGAATCAGCAAAAGATTGAGGTGCATTTTGAGACGGTGGCGTTCGTCGAGTGTAACTTTATCCTGCCAGATGAAATAGGGCAAAACGCCCATGAAGGCACCGGCATCAGTCCAATAGTGCCCTGCTAAAACCTGATGCAGTAACATGATTGACCTATGTGCCTATTTCTCTGTCTTGCGCGGATGCTGGGAAGTTTTGGAATCGGGATAAGAACGGTTGTGTTTTTTGTAGGACAAGGCAGCGCGCTGTTCAGGAGTCAAATTATCTTTCTTGGGAGGCTCAACGCGTTTGGGTGTCTCGTTCTTTTTGAGCGGAGTAGGACGCTTGGCAGGTTCAGAGGGTTTTTGTCCGGAGGGCATAATCACGATGCGTTTGCTATCGCCTTCACCAATGGTCAGGGTTTTGAGGGTTTTTTCGCCTTCCACATATTTGTGAATGATGCGTCTTTCGCCGGATTGCATCGGCTCGAGAGTTACGGGTTTGCCGGTGGTTTTGACTTTATTGATGATGGGGATAAAAGAGCGGATAAATGTCTGCTCCTGACGATAGCGATAGTCCTCAGTGTCAAGGTAAACGCGCTCCAGATTCGGCACATTTTCAAACACGCGGTTGATCAGATATTGCAGTTGTTCCAGCATATTGCCGTTTTTGCCAATCAAAAAACCGGCGTCAGAGGAATTGTTGATAGTCGCATAGATAGTCCTTTGTTCAGTCTTGATTGTGATGCTGTCATATTTGATATCCATGCGGGCAAAAAGCTGTTCCAGCCAAAGTTTTACGCGTTCTTCCGAAGAGGGCAGGTTAAAACGGACTTTTGCTTGTTTAGTGCCAAAGATACTCAGAATGCCAAACAGACCCTTGGAAGGTTTGCTGAGCACTTCATAATGCAATTCCCAGTCTTTAATTTTATATTCTTTACGGAAAGAATTGATTATATCGGTAATATTAGTGCCTTTGATTTCAATGTTCTTCATTGAGGATTTCCTTTTTATTAAGATGTTTTTGCAGATAATACTGCTGGATGATGGAGAGAATGTTAAAAACAGTCCAGTAGAGGACAAGTCCTGCGGGCATGGACTTAAACACGAAAAAGAGCACGACGGGCATAATCCAGGTCATCATTTTCTGGCTTTGCTGCATGGCTTTCTGCTTTTCATCCATTTGGTCAAGCGCTTCTTTCTTGGGAGCCATCATCAGGGACTGAATAATCATAAAGACGCCCATCAGAATAGGCAAAATGAAAAGCGGGTCAGGCTCAGACAGGTCTTTCAACCAGCCGACAAAGCCAGCCATACGCATATCCAACGAAAATCTCAGCACAGTATAGAGAGCAAAAAAGACCGGCATCTGTAGCAGCAATGGCAGACAACCGCCCAAAGGACTTGCACCGTTTTCCTTATACAGCTTGGAAAGCTCCATCTGCAAACGCTTGGGGTCGCTTTTGTATTGCGTTTGAATGGCAGCAACCTGGGGCTGAATCTTCTGCATCTTGAGGCTGGCATCCATGCTTTTGTGGGTCAGAGGATGCAGGATTACTTTCAAAACGATGGAAAAGATGAGTATGACTACGCCATAATTGGGAATCAACCGATATAACAAGTTCAAAAACCAGGCAAAGATATCCACAAGCCATCGCAGCCATTTAGCCCCGCGCTCAGCCACGTTTTCCCAGCCGTTGCCATAACTTTTGAGCAGCTCAAAGCCGGCAGGTCCCATATAAAGAGTAAAATCTTCGTCCCAGTCTTTGGAAGACTTATCCCGTTTAGTGGAAAGAGAAAAAGTGGGATTGCCGTTGGCTGTGTCTGCTTTAACGGAATTGGTCAGAATAGGGGGTTTATCCGCGGCTGCAATTACGAAATACTTGGAACGGATGGCAGCCCAATCGACTTTGCCTTTCTGGTCCACAGAGCCTTTGATCAGCTTTCCGAGGGCACGCTTGACCGGCATGTTGTCTATCTGGGTAAAGAACATGTAATCCTGTCCCTTGGTTTTCAAATAGGCTTCAGTATCATTGATGCCCGCACCAAAGTCATTTGTATAACCAAGCAGAGCCTGGGAACTGTGGATTCTAAGCTTGTAGTCCACCCCATATTTATTGGCAAGAACATAGGTTTTCTCAATGTTGCGGGTGGAATCGGGATTAAAAAAGAACCTGATACCGCTCTGTCCCTGACGGTCTATCAGTTCAAAATTAAAGGGCAGGTCTTTGAGATTGGTGGAGCCGGTTTCTGCCAAAAGCACGGTGTTGACCAGCCTTTTGGAAGCGGGAACCAACTGCACAATGGATTTGTCGGCAAGCAAAAACTTCTTCAGATAGACTTCACGAATGGTAGCGCCCTTGTTGCTAAAGACAATTTTGAGCGAGTCGTTTTCAAGCACGATATTGTCGTTGATGGCAGGTAAATTCAGATTGGGAGCAATCAACTCCAGCGGAACTGCATTAGTGGGTTTGGTATCAGATTGGGTTTGCAGACTGTCCGCCGGTTTGGTCTGCTGAGTTTGTTGTTGGGGAGCCGGGACGGGTTTGGCTTTTTTCCAGATAAACTGTTCACTCAGAAAGAAGATGGCAAAGATTATCAGAATGCCGATTAAGGTGCGTGTATTCACAAAAGCCTCCTAAGGCAGAGGGTCATAGCCACCCCTGTGAAAAGGATGACATCTGGCAATGCGTCGAATTGTGAGCCACAAGGCTTTGAAAAAGGGGTAGGCGCTGAAAGCCTGAAAACCGTATTGGCTGCAGGTTGGGGTAAAACGGCAAACTCTGGGCAGGGCAGCAGACAAAACCTTTTGATAAAACAGAATCAGCCAGAGCATCAGTTGATTGGGCAAAGCCCTCCAGCTAAAAGCTTCGTGTTTCATGGCTTGAGTTTTATAGGTAGCTGAGATAATTCCCGGCATAAATCCTGCCAATTAAGTTCAGTAGCACCGGCACGCGCAATCAGATTCACTTTCAGACCGGTGGGTAAACTGTCCGAATTCTGGTAAAACCAGGCTTTGATTCTGCGCTTCATGCGATTGCGCACCACTGCGTTGCCAATTTTCTTCACGGTTGTGATACCATAAGCAAAAACATCCGCCTCTTCAGCCAGAACAGGCACAAAGAAATGCGGAAGACGGAAAGACCGGGTTGCTTTTAAAAATGACTGGTACTCCGCATGAATTACAATGCGGCGAAGCATAATGCTCTAAACGCAGAGATTCTTTCTGCCTTTGGCACGGCGACGGGCAAGAACTTTGCGTCCATTGGCTGTGCTCATTCTGGCACGAAAACCATGCACGCTTTTTCTTCTCCGGTTGTGAGGTTGATAAGTCCGTTTCATTTTATTCTCCTAAAACTGTATCTTTATTATAATACTATTTCAATGAATTACCATGATTTTTGATGCCTCTTTAATGTCAAGGCTATTGTGACTTGCCCTTTGTTATCCTCCTTTTGCTATATTTGAGTATATGAAGTTATTAAAAAAAACCAGCCTACGTCTGTAGGATAGCCGCCCCCGGCTGTCCAAACGCTGTCACCCTGAGCTTGTCGAAGGGTTTTATGTGTAACAGTAATGCTCTTCAGTCAAGCGAGGGCGCATGACCTACGTCTGTAGGATAGCCGCCCCCGGCTGTCCAAACGCTGTCACCCTGAGCTTGTCGAAGGGTTTTATGTGTAACAGTAATGCTCTTCAGTCAAGCGAGGGCGCATAACCTACTCTGTAGCCAAACCGCCCCCTGTTGTCCAAATTTACTTCTTTATATCCAGGCTTTGGTCAGCGCATCTATCTCTTGCATTTTATCTATGGTATATGCCAAAGTCTTGGCGATCTGTTCTACATTATTGATTTCATCCAAAGTCAGGGTGCGTCCCTTGCGGTCTTTGAGATATTTATGCATAACCTGATACCCGCCGATATAGAAGTTATAAACATTATCGGGGATATTCTCAAAATACTGCTCAGCATTGATATACAGCCTTTGCTGTGCTTCTGTATATAGCACTTTATCCACAGTATTGCTGCCTTGGACTGCAAAATCTCCCATGCCTTTGTATAGCGTATTGACCTCAGCTTTCTTTTGCAGATGTGCCTGAATCAAGTCCCAGCCAATAGCAGCCAGCTCTGCAAACAGCTTGTAATCATCCGTAAACGGTATTCTGGGAAAGTCTGTTTTGAGGAAATCCGCATACTTTGTTCTGTAGGTGGGAGAATGCAGCACAGCATAGATATAGGACATTATCTGCTCAGGCGTTATCTCGGAAGTTGCGTAAGACTCCGTTCTTGCGTTGGAAGTAGTCTCCGTTTGAGCAGCATCAGCGTGCTGCTCTACATTCTCAACCTGCACTTGCCTTACGTCGTCATTCCTGCGCAGGCAGGTCATCCTGAGCTTGTCGAAGGACACGCTCTTTTCTTCGTCATTCCTACGCAGGTAGGTCATCCTGAGCTTGCCGAAGGACACGCTCTTTTCTTCGTCATTCCTGCGCAGGCAGGAATCTACGCTCTTTTCATTGTCATTCCTGCTCATTCCATGCTCGTCATTCCTGCGCAGGCAGGAATCTACGCTCTTTTCTTTTTCTAAAATAGCGGGGATTCCCTCCTGCGAGGGAATGACGGGCTGTGGTTTGCTGCTGTTATGTGAGGATGCCTGTCCCGCATACATCTCTTTCAGCATCTCAAATATCTCAGCCTTGATATTAGGCTTTTTCTCCAAATGCTTAGTACCAAGGAAATCTATTTCTTCGTAAAGGTAAAGAGGATAAAAATATGCAATGCCTTTGTTACTTAATGTAATTCTACTCTCTATAATTGAATTTGATACATTTACATGATTAAATATTCCTTCAGCAACTTGCCGAACAGTGACCAATCCAATATTTTCATTCAGCATATGCTGCATTATATTGTTTACTGGCCATCCTACAAAACCTCTTGATTTGCCAGTATAATACATTTTCTTTTTATCAAATGGTCTATACAATATGTCAGTAACTTTATCTGGTGAAATACCAGCTTCAACAATATCTCGTTTTGCCCAATCATATCTCCAATCTCTTACATCATCTGGTAAATCATACTTTTGTCTAAATTCACTCTCAGGTATAGATAACAAGTCTTTTAGAGTTTGCAACACACTATCAGTATTTTCTCTGATTGTCAATGAGTCTCTTTTGGTGACAATGCCAGTGCCCCCAACATTATAGATATCAGTAATCTTAATATATTTGTAGTAATCATTATGCGTTAGCTTGTCTAAATATGAGAATGTATAAAGAGGAGGGTAAACTTCAATTTCTTTCCAAATATCTCTTTTATGCTCATTATATAACCATTGGTATTTTTTATCTCGTAAGCCTGTAAGGTTTGCAATATATATCTTCTTTTCTGTACTTTTAGTTTTAACAAAAATGCTTATTGCAACACCTTGTTTAATATCAAACACGTTTTCATCTTTACTCCCACTTTCCGTTTTTTCACTTTTCTGACTATTACCATGCAAATCCAATATGTATATCAAATTGAAAGTTTGCATCAGACTATAGCGCATGCCTCTGAAAGTGGGATTATCAATAAAGGCATGGTTAGAAATTATGGCAACAATTCCTTCTTCAACTTTTTCAATTTTCCATTGTGCAAATCTAATAAACTTCACATAATCGTCTTGCAAGCCTTTGGAATTACGTTCTCCTAATGGTTTACCATCCACAAAATAATAATCCTTAATCAGCTTGCTGATAAACTCGCCATTATTCTTAGAGACATAGCTGTAAGGTGGATTACCTGTTATCACCAAGATTGGCTTATCTTTTACCTGCATAGCGGAACTGCTTTCTTTGGAGAGAGCGGGCAGCAGCATATCTTTTTGGCTGGTGATATGTTCCAAAGTATTAGTCAGAAAGACGTTGAAGCGTTCATGGTCAGACATGGCATAGCCTTTGTCTTTGAGGTATTGCGATAGCTTCAAATGTGCCACAGTGTAGGGCGCAATCATATATTCAAAGCCATAGATATTCTTGAGGATGTGTTCTTTAATCAGCAAATCCCTTTTTGAAGCAGGGCTATTTTCCAATATCTGCCGCACGATTTCTAAGATAAAGGTGCCTGTGCCGCAAGCAAAATCCAGTACCGTCACTCTTTTATGGTCTGCCAAGCCTTCCGGGATATTAAATGTATCTTTCAAGACATCGTTGATAGCCCGCACAATGAAATTAACCACCGGCAAAGGAGTGTAGTAAACGCCTTTTGCCTTGCGCAGTTTTTTGTCATAAGCAGCTAAGAAGTCCTCATAGAAATAGATGTATGGGTCTTTATGTGTAGATACATTCGCCTCGAATGTATTATTTTGATTGTCTTGTTCAACAGACGAGGCGTCCGTTGCTACGGTTTGTTCAACAGACGAGGCGTCCGTTGCTACAGTATGTAGTACCGCATTTATGCGGTTTTGCTCATCCTGACAACCCGTTATACTTGATAAAGAACCGCCTAAAGGCGGGACTACATACTTTTTTTGCTCCGTTTGACAACCCGTTATGCTTGATAAAGAACCGCCTGAAGGCGGAACTACATACTCTTTTTGCTCCGTTTGACAACCCGTTATACTTGATAAAGAACCGCCTGAAGGCGGGACTACATACCCGGAACGTTCACTTTTAGCTTTGCGGTTAAACGACAGCACCTCATGGATTGCCTTGCTGTCCATCGTGTTCAGCACTGTCAGCACTTCTTCCACAATCCAGCGGGTTTCGGAGTATTCCGGCTTGTCCAGTTCTTTGAGGAAGCTGACCAATTCCCGGATTAGTTCAAAGGAAGTGGGGATAAATTTCTCCACGTTATAGAGGTCAATCGGTTCTTTTTCACTATTGAGCCGTGCCATAAACAAGCCATAGATCAGCATCTGGGCAAAGGTATCGGTAAAATCCTCCAGTTTCAGTTCGTGGTCTATCAGGCTTTTGAAGGTGTTATACAGTCCGAACAGTCTGCCTTCCGTATCTTCCTTTTCCTGACGGAGCAGTTCTTCCTACAGATAGGTTTTGAGGAGCTGCGCCCGTGTTGCCAGTGCAGTCGCCAGTTTTTTGGGATTGGCTATGCCTTCGGGAGCAGTGCTAAAGAAGTTTTTTATCAGATTATGGACTTGGTTTATCTTCTCGGCATCGGGTTTGAAACGATGAGCGTCCAAATCGGAAAGATAGCACAACGCTTTTCTGTCTTCAATTTTACCGTCTTTGAGCCATATCCATTCCAAGTAATCGGTCAGAATGATATTTCCACTCAGGGATTTGTATTTGGTAATCTGGTCTGATTTGAGGGTTTCATCCAGCTTATCGCCCAGTTTTTTGTTTTCCACATAGCCGATAATCAGTTCAAATTGCGTTATCTTAAAATCTGGAGCACCATACTCATCAAGTCTTTTTGGTTCATGTATAATGCGGATTTTAAGGTTCATTTCCCGGGCTATGCTTTCCAGTAAAATCTGCAAATCCTTGCGGTGAGTATGTCCCGTAATCTGCGTTCTGTCACTTTTGGTCAAAGCCCCGATGTATTGTAGAAAATCCTGCATCATTTCTCCTCAGATAGGATGATAGATAGCTTTCGTAAGAGCGATATATTTGTCAACCTTTGTTTCAGCATAGCAGATAGGTTTTCCAATCCCTGCTCCCTACCGGCACCCGATTGATTAACCGACACACAAGGGACATTCAACGGACAATCAACGGACTCAAGTCCCTTGATTGTCCGAAGATTGTTGCCCTCGTCTTGCCTGATGAAACGTGTGCCGAGAGGGAAATAGTTCGGAGAACGGTGTTATATAGTGTCGTTCTGACGGACTTAAAACATTTCTGATTTTGTACCCAGCAATCAAATTGCCGGGCTAATCTAATCACGTCCTCACGGACTTTTTGTTTCGTCCTGAACGCTGAATTCCACTGGTTAAACAGAAATTACTTGCCTGATAAGGCTGTTTTAAATCTTGGTATTGCTCTGAATGTAATGGAGTTAGACGATAATGAATAAAGATTTCCTAAAAGCGACCCTGCTGACCCTCTTAATCATCATCTTTATAGGTGCAATAGCCTGGCTGGTGCCCGGCTGTGAAAAGGGGTCTATCCGCATCAAGCCGCTCAAGTGGTTTAGCTGGCTGACAGCCACACCCGATACCACTGATAATGCGGTGCTGGACAAGGCTTTGCAGGAAGCTGAGAATTATCGCAGTAAGACATCTCCACTGGAAGCTTTTTTAAACAAACTCAATGCTGCTAAAGCCAATCAGAGCGGTATCAGAATTGCCTATTTCGGAGATTCCATCATCGAAGGTGATTTGATTACCCAGCAGCTCAGATACAATCTGCAATCACGCTTTGGGGGCGACGGAGTAGGTTTTGTGCCCATCACTTCCATAGTGGCAAATTTCCGCAGGACAATCCGGCACAGCTTTGCTAAAAACTGGGAAACCATGTCGTTTATGACAACTTTCAAAGCTGATTATCCTTTGGGCTTGGGCGGTTTTGTCTATATCCCGCGCAACTTTTATACAGTGCAAAAAGCCATAGCGGCTGCCTCTGACTCTTTGATAGATTCTTTGGCTACTTTTTCTCCTTCCCCACCCAAACAGGAAACCCAGAAATTCTATGTCGATACGCCCCCTTGGGTGAAATATCAAACCGCTAATATCAATGGTGGAGCGAGACAGCTTGACCGCATCAGACTTTTTTACAGCCACGCCCAGCCGGGTTCGAGTTTACAGATAGGTTTTGATGACAAGCCGGCTCAAAGCTTTGCTTTAAATCCCGGCGAAGCAGTTCAAACGCTTGATTTGAGCAGAGGGTTTCCCATCAAGAGTTTATATCTGGAGTTTTCAGCCTCTGACCCTGTGCATGTCTATGGCGTTAGTTTTGACCAAGCCAGCGGGGTTTATGTGGACAATTTCTCCATCCGTGGCTACTCGGGCATGTATTTCCAGAGAATTCCCAAAGCCATGTTGGAACAGTTCCAGAGCAGACTCAAGTATGACCTGATTGTCTTGCAGTATGGCGAAAACGTTTCCAATCCCAAAGCTACCTCCTATAAATTTTACCGCACCGGCATGATTAAGACCATCAAGTATCTGCAGGCTGCCTTTCCGCAAGTGCCGATTTTATTAGTCAGCGCGCATGACCGCAGTATCAAAACTGCAGAACGTTATCAGACCTCTCCCGATATTCCGATTTTGATTAAAGCACAGTCAGAAATAGCCGATTCGACCGGTTGCGCTTTCTGGAACTTGTATGAAGCCATGGGCGGCAAAGACAGCATGCAAAAGTATGTGAAGAACATCCCCCCGCTGGCAGCTAAAGATTATACTCATTTTAACCAGTCCGGAGCCAATAAAATAGCAGACATGCTGACGGACTTTCTGCTGTACAGGAAAAAGTAACAGTGCTGCCTTTGCGTTCTTACCGACTGCCACTCATCATCATCGCTCTGATTCTGGTCTTCGGGGTTATCATTGCCGGCGAAATCCAGAACAGCCTCAATTCCGGCAACGACACTCTGGTAGTGGAAGAGACCTATCCTGAGGATATTGACCTGTTGGAAGAGATTATTCAGAGTTACTACATGCTACTGGAGACGCAAAGCGTGATTCAGCAATATCCTATGCTCAATCAGGACTCCAATGTTATCGGAAATGACAGCCTTGCTCTCAAGGGTTTTTATAACAAGCTGGCAGAACTGCGAAACGGTAAAAGAGACCGCGTGACCGTTCTGCAGATTGGCGATTCCCATATACAGCCGGGTTATTTTAGCGGGACAGCGCGCAGTTCTTTGCAGCGATACTTCGGCAATGCCGGCAGGGGACTGGTTTTCCCGTGGAAACTGGCGGGCACTAATCAGCCGGATGATATTAAACTTACTTCCAATTCACACTGGCAAAGGTCTTCCCAGGAAATCGGCATTTGCGGATATGGTTTGCAAGCACAAGCCGAGGGCAACCTCAATATCCAGACCAATAATTTCTTTCAGAAAGATAACACTTTTGACCAGGTTACCCTGATTATGAAAGAGCAGGAAAACAGTTATACCTGGAATGCAGCAGGACTGGAAGAGGAACTTACAACGACAGTCAATGCTTTTGCCGAGCAGTCTATCTACCAGCTCAGTTGGCAGAATCCGGTCAGGCAGGTGGAGCTATCCTTCCAAGCTGACAATCCTGCCGACAAAGCAAACCTGTATGGCATCGTTTTGGAAAGACAGCAGCCGGGACTTCTGTATCACGCCATGGGTGTGAACGGAGCCAGCTTTTACCGCTTCTCCAAAATCGCCGAGTTCTTCCCCCAAATGCGGATTCTCAATCCCGACCTGATTATTGTTTCTTTGGGCACCAATGACACGCAGGGCAGATTCAGAGAAGACGTATATCTCAAAACAGTGAAGCAGTTTATGAAACAACTTACCAAAGCTGTGCCCCAGGTTCCGGTTTTGTTTACCTTACCGCCGGATTCTTACAAAAACGGCAGGGCAAATCAGGACATAGCTAAAGCCAATGCCATCTTACAAAAGTATGCTCTGGACAATAATTATGCCTGGTGGAATCTACAGGAAGTGATGGGCGGAGCAAGCTCCATCAGACAATGGCGCAGTCTGGGATTGGCGATGAGTGACCTGAAGCACTTTACTCCCAAAGGCTATATGCTGCAGGGACATCTGTTTAATCAGGCTCTGGTCAAAGGCTATAAAAACTATGCGGAGCATCAATAATGTTTGAAAGATGTGTTGCGCAAGACACCGTTCTTGCGTATAAAAAAATGTTCGCAACATCAGAGTGTTGCGCAACGGAGCATCAATAATGTTTACCAACCTTTTGGACAAAATCCTTCCCAGCCTGCTCTACGACCCGCAACATCCGTTGCTCTTTACCAGTTCCTTTTTCCTGTTTTTCTTCATGGTAATCGTGCTGATTTATCCTTTCATCGCCAACCATATCAAATTGCGCACCTGGTTTTTGATGCTGGTCTCGCTCTATTTCTATTACAAGACCAGCGGTGCTTTTGTTATGCTGCTTATCCTGACCGCTCTTATCAACTTTATCATCGGCAGGATAATCTGGCAAAGCAAACATAAAGGACTGCGCAACACGCTGTTTATCCTCAGTATCTTTTGGAATATCGGCTCTCTGGGCTATTATAAATACACCAATTTTGTGCTCAATATCATCAACCAAATCAGCGGCGGCAATCTGCCCCTGCTGGATATTTTCCTGCCGGTGGGAATTTCCTTCTTCACCTTCCAGATTATGAGCTATACGATGGACATTTATATGAAAAAGCTCGAGCCCATCGACAGCTTTAGTGATTTCCTGTTCTTTGTTGCCTTTTTCCCACAACTGGTGGCTGGTCCGATTGTGCGTGCCACTTGGTTTATCCCTCAAATCAAGAAGAAAGTCCATTTAGACAACGATACTATCGCCAAAGCGCTGATTCTGATTATGGGCGGCTTAATCAAAAAGGGCATCATTGCAGACTACATTAGTATCAATTTTGTGGACAGGGTATTTGAAAACCCGACCTTGTTTTCGGGAGTGGAAAATCTGATTGCCGTTTACGGTTATGGTCTGCAGATATATTGTGATTTCTCCGGCTATTCCGATATGGCAATCGGCTTGGCTGCTCTGGTGGGTTTTGAATTGCCGATAAACTTCAACACACCCTATAAAGCCAAAAGCGTGACAGAGTTCTGGCACCGCTGGCACATGTCGCTTTCCACCTGGCTGCGTGATTATTTGTATATTCCTTTGGGTGGAAATAAACTCGGCAAAGCCAGACAGTATCTGAATCTGTTGATTACCATGCTACTCGGCGGTCTTTGGCATGGAGCAAGCTGGAACTTTGTCTTTTGGGGTGGGATGCATGGCTTGGGACTGGTTTTGGATAAATTCTGGCTTTCTCTGAAAATCTCCCAGACCAAAGTAATGAAAGTCGTCGGACTGATTGTGACTTTTCAGTTTGTCAGCTTCCTCTGGATTTTCTTCCGGGCACCCAATTTCGAATTTGCCGGACAGATGCTGAACCAGATTTTCACCAATTTCAACGGACTTTTGGTGCTGGAATGGATAAAAGGCTATCGCATGATAGGCATCTTTATCGGCATGGGCTATCTCTTCCATTGGCTACCCCAAAAGTTTGACCTTGGAGTGTATAAGATGATGCGGGCAATGCCGGTTCCTGCCCAGTCAGTATTAGTAGCAATTGTCATTTGGCTGATGTATCAAACCCGCACTTCTGATATCCAGCCCTTTATCTATTTCCAGTTTTAGCATATCACTTTCTTAGCACTTGTCTTTTTTTTAACGCAAAGGGCGCAAAAGACCCAAAGACGCAAAGGAAATTAGTAAGGTACTTTTATTATCTCTACTCTTTTTTTCAACGCAGAGATGCAGAGACGCAGAGGGGTTTTAACCTTAAGATTGGAGCACCATATTTAGCAGCCTGACCTGAGCTTGTCGAAGGTGCAGGACCACCGCCTTTTAAGCGGTTTTATCGATAACCGGATAAATCTGGTGGAACCTTCCGGATAAAGAGGCTGTGAGAAAACTAAGCATCTTGGAGTTCACGTTGCCGGTGTGAGCTATTATAAATGTACAAACCCAAGGGCAACCTGGACTTCATGATGCGACCTATCACGTTGAATCATAATTGCTTACGGGATATGAAGTCCAAGCTTCCCTAAGTCATCAGCTCAACTAAAAAAACGATTGGAAGCATGTACTCCAAATCCCTGCAACGTTTTCGCAAAGCCTCTAAATCCAGCGTTCCACCTAATCACTTAATCACCAAATCACCTTATCACTTTAACAACCTGCCTGAAGGCAGAACTACGTGGACTTTCCATTCCCATCTTCTCTCTGCGGCTCTGCGGCTCTGCGGCTCTGCGTTAAAGAGTTATTGAGTTGCGCATCACTCCGCTGTTGCTGCTCAAAGATAGATTACATTAGATTCCGTTTGAGCAGGATCGGCGTCCTGCTCTACTTACACAAAAAACAAAGGCTGCCGTTACGGGCAGCCTTTATTATATGTATATTAGACTTTTGTTTATCTTTTAGGTTCTTGTTCTAAACCACTTTCCGTGCTTTTCTGTTTTTTCTGTATGTTCCGTGATCTATTTCACTAAGACGATTTTGCGGATATCGGAAGTCTTGCCGGTGGTCATTTTGATATAATACACACCGCTGCTGCAAGTCCTGCCATTATCATCATTACCATTCCAACCAGCTCTCCAGGCGCCTACAGCTTTGCTTTCAGACACCAGGCTACGGACTTTGGCACCCTTGAGGTTATAAACTTCAAGGCTGACAGTTCCTGCTTTTGCCACATCATAAAAGATGCTGGTCGTATAAGTGAAAGGATTGGGATAGATATTCTTCAATGAAGTCACAGTCGGAATTACCGGCGGTGTAATATTGCCATTGGCATTATTCAGAATAACACTGACGGGACCATGGAAATCGAATTGTCCGTCAATATCAAGGTTTTGCAGCCAGTAATACCACAAGCCATTCCCCACTTCCCGGTCAATAAAACTGTAGCTTGCTTCGGAGGAAGTATTGGTCGCCTGAATCAAGGAAGGTATCTGCGTGGCGGAGCTGAGCTCACTGCTGCTGTTGCGGTAGATATAATATCCCGCAACTCCTGTCTCAGACTGGGTTGTCCAATCCAACCGGACAAAGTAATCGGCTGTAGCAGTCGCTGTGAAGGAAGAAAGCTCGACGGGAAGAGTGGGATTGCCATCATCAAGAACTATAATAACATCACCCTTAGAGCCAAAAGGTACACCTGTAAAGACAATGGTTCTGGTTACATCCGCAGCCCAGCGGGGATAAGGAGTTCCCTGATGCCATTCACTGCCGTAATAAACCAACCCATACCAAGTGCCAGCGCCAACCGTAATGGTTAAAGTACCGGTTCCGACACCCGAATAACTCAATATGGTAGGAGCTGAAACATTAGGCAACAAAAGAACTATTGGGTTAGTAGGTAAGATAGAAGGACCGGCATATAAATCAATGGTTGAACCAACATTAACACCACCGGAACCAGGTCCGCCACCCACATCTGCTGAACCACCGGCAGGAATATCAGGAATTGCGGTAGCTGTTACATGTAGATTATCAATACTGATTTTGGGACGAGAACCTCCCGTACCGCCAGTACCATTGTTGTAATAGAATCGGATTCTGGCTGTTGCTGTGTTATTAAATGCTGATGGTAAAGCAACTGCAGTGATTGAACCACTTGTTTGCGAATTATTCGTAAAGTTCAGCACTTGTGCGCTCGTTAAATTGGTATAAGTCGTGCCATCTGTGCTATAGTAAACTCTAAGTGATGAGTTTCTGTCTCCAGTTGAGTTATTTACTGAAGCCCAATCAAAGGATAAAGTACCGGCATTTACACCGGTAAAATCCATAAAGAAATCAATTGCAACAGAAGAAGTATTATCTGTTGACCCAGTGGATAAAAGAACTATATTTTGAGTTGAAGGAGACTGAGAAGTCCCCTTTTGTACACCACCAGAAGAGCTTGTTACAAAAGTTGCTGTCGAAGCTGTTATTTTAACACCATCTGGAATAGTTCCGGTGGCATTTACAGCCACAGAATTGAATGCTGATGCACCGATTCCGGAAGTAAAACCATTGGACCAGTTAGCTATATCAGCAAAGGTTTCTGTGTAGGATAAACCGGGCAGTGCAGCCATAGCTACCGGCGTTCCAGGTGCAACATATACTGCTGTTGTAGCAGAAGTTTGCTCGATAGTGCCATCTGTTTTATAGTTAATATTGCTTCCGCTGTTAGTATATGAGTATATCTTGAAATAATATGGCGTAGATGAGGATAAACCGGTGAAAGTATAGAATTGAACTCCCTGCGCTACATTTTTAACCAAAGCGCCATCTGATTCAGCGGTTCCATCTGAAGGAGCTACTGTCTCGTCAAGTCTCGATAGTCGGGTAGAGTCTCTTTAGCTTAATACGAGAATCCGAAGTCGTAAACTGCCAATTAATGCTACATTTCTTATCATTCCTAATAGCA
>Ga0247841_10007565_pt1 | contig 16074 bp, 19 predicted proteins | sample LaCruzMarch2015__2_FD_192410 | JGI IMG/M metagenome (GOLD analysis project Ga0247841, IMG submission 192410) | Freshwater microbial communities from meromictic Lake La Cruz, Castile-La Mancha, Spain - LaCruzMarch2015_18m | ecosystem: Environmental > Aquatic > Freshwater > Lake | place: Spain... | reverse complement strand
CTACTTTTCAGAACTTGAATCATTTGTGTTATCGAGAAAATCCATTTTCCAGCTCAGACATTAATTTAATCCCGAATCTATTCGGGATTTCCAGTTGAGTATGAAGACAATCGATTCAGATGATGAAACATAGCGCATTGTGTTGCTCTCGTGAAACTAGTCTAATGACAACTAAGACAGCATTGGACAGATCCATCACCTTGTGGGTCCCACAGCGACCACCTATGGTGAGGAGCAAGCAACAAAGTCAGGCCAGACGGGCTGATGGAAATTTCTTGACAGTGTGATCGATTCACCTGATGTGGTTCTAGTTGAGCTTAGACTAGTTTCATGAGAGCAACACAATGTGCTACTTTTCAAGGCTTGAATCGAATGCGTTGGGCTTAAAGAATGGAGTTGGGTCCGATCTCAGACGAATGGCACCTGGTCACGTGACCATGTCTCGAGTTTATTTTCTGACACTCACGAATTGGACACGTCGATGTCAGCAGGTGCCTTCAACAGAGAGTCGCTCACCCGCCTTCTCAAGGACAAGGCGACGCTTGAGCGGGCTATAATCTACAATCTCCCGCTGGCGAACCGATCACATCGCATCAGGTTCATCCTCATGTGTCCCGACGACGTGCAGGTCAGAACTCAAACGTTTGTGTTTGCGTTTGGCATCCAAACTTGGTCACGTGATCACCGTCTGAAGCCCAACGCACTTGATTCAATCCTTGAAAAGTAGCACGTTGTGTTGCTCTTGGTCGAATTTTGCTCGAGTAACACAGTCCAACATGTCAACACACTTTGTATCGACTGCTTACCTGTCGACACACTTTGTTTGCAGGCGAGCGCCAGAGGGAAACCCCGACGATGACCATCTGCGGGCAAGGTGGCTGCGTCCTACAGGGCGCTGGCAGAGACAACATTCACTCAGGCTTGCGCTTGCGGGATCCATCGCTGGCAATGTGCTCCTGCATGAATGTGTTGATATCACTGAGAGTCTTCTCAATGGTGCTACCAGTGTTGGAACCATCAGAAAGAGCCTGATTCTCCTCTATGAGTTTGATGATCATTTTGTCCTTGGATTGAATCTTTTCATTCAGCTTCTTGATAGTTTCAGCATCTGCAATTTTCTCCAAGTTCAGGCGGGCTGATAGATCAGAGAGAACCTGATTGTCACAGTCATTTGTAGCAACGACAGTCTCAAGCTTCTTGATAGTCTGGTTCTGATTGGCAATGGTCGTTGAAAAATCAACAATCATAGAATGCTTCATCTCTTCCTGCTGCATAATTTGAGTTGATTTGGTTGTGGACAAAGCCTTTTTAAATTGACTTCCCCTAACTGTCACGTTACTGCATGCATTCAGCAACTCATGCTGGTCGTCCCACAGATGTATAAATGTCTCACCTGCCTGTCTCGAATCTTGTATCTATGAACACACGCTATGACCATATCGCCGAGACCATTGACGTGTCTCTGGATCCATCTGCTGTCAGGCAGATCGCTATGATGCCAGACTCGACTTATCGTCAAATCGCTGAGTTGTTTGGTGTTTCCATTCATGATCTCCGCCGGTTTATGGATACACATAAGATCCCAATCAACCAGAAGACGCCTCTGGAAATCAGAAATCCAGCTTTAAATTTCGATAATGTCTATATGCTGTCGCTTGAGATGAACTCCTCTTACCTGTCGATTGCAAGAACGATTGGTGTTTCAAATCACACGATTCGGCGCTTCATGTTGAAAAACGGCATCTCTCTGGTATATCCGTGCTATCACTCGGCTAGCGTCCGTGCTTTGCAGCAGACCCGCTCTGACTCGTCAGACCGCATCTCGGTTTTGTCGCTTCTGAATCCTTAGTCGCTAGTAAATCCAGTTTTTTTCTGTGTGCATGATGTGCCCGAAGGACCCCACTTGTTAATAAACCATATTCTGCTTCCCAGTCGAAAACAGCAGCGCGTGCGTCGCGCTGAAGAGCGCAAACGCGGCGTGTTCGAACATCCAAGTGTTGCTGCTGTGACCGACAAAGCATACAATGGTCGCCGTCGTCGATATGCATGCGGCCGTGACGCAGCAGGCGGTGAGGTACGTATGGCATGATACCGTCTGCTCTTCGTCGACTGTCTCTATGAACATCCATATCAGGTAGACGCCTGCCGTGGCAATGAAGCAGCCCGCCGCGATCGCGTGCGCGATCAGCATTTTCCCGTCGTTATCCTCATAGATTATGTTGAGGATGATCCATGCGACGAGCGCCGTCACCAGCAGTGACTCTGGGACCACCTCTGCTTTCGCAAGGCACATGTACACGAAGCTCAGCGTGATCTGCAGCACCACGCATATCATGAGCAGGCCTCGGTAGGCTGGGTTGCTGTATAGCATGCTCGAGACTGTCGGGCCGCTGCTGATGCCATACGCGAAATACGACAGGATCACCAGCGTCTGCGCGGCGCTGATGGTTGCTATGATCAGGCGGAGCCTTTGCATGTGGATCATGTGTGACGTGTTCTCTCGCGTGAATATCACGGGCAAACGGCTGTTTATTTTTCAGCTACACCAAACACATAATCATCTTGATGATGTTGTCGTCTAGCCGCTGAAACGGGGAGTTGGCGCCCACGCGACTATGTGTGCCAAGTGTGACAGCCACCTTAGTGTCAAGAACGATAGCCATCTTGTGCTGTGCTTTGGCGTATGTGATACACTCGCGTAGCTGTTCACGAACTCGATTCTCGCGACGGTACGTCGCTTGTGCAATCACTCTAGGGCAATAGCCGCCTTTGGGGTCTATCACCGGTTCCGCCGCCTCTGCCGTCATCCTGTCGATGAGCACTTTGCTGATGCTCTGCGTGAAGAATTGGGTGCATTCAGGTTCAAACAGCTTTTTGTCGTTGGGGCACCATTTATTTGCACGCTGCGCGCAGTACATCTGGTTGAAGTTCATGGGTTGTGGGCATGTCTTTTATACGAGGGGGTGTGCCTGCAATGTATGTTGGAACCATGGAACCATGGAACCAGACCATACTATGGATGGACATACGCCTTCAGCACCGCTCGCGCGCACTCAGCGTATGTCTCCGTGTATGGCTCAGTGAATAGGAATCCACTTGTCGTGAGGCGGTGAGTCAGCATCTCGCGTGACGCCGGCTTGCTGCGCTTGATCTCCTTTGGCAGGTTCGACATAAGCCCTTTGGTCACAGCCAGAAAGTGTGCCCGTCGAAAATCCGCCAGCGTCACATCGCCGTACCCCATATGCACATAGTCCATCTCCAGAGACCATTGGATCGTCACGCCTTCGTTGGCGGTCAGCGCCTTCAGACGCGCCGCACGCACTTTGCGGATCAGGAGATGGCGGACAGCATGTGGCAGGATGAAGTCGCGGAACAATTCAACTGGAAGACTCTGCAGCAGAGAGCCAGCCCCGAGCCGCTTGTGAATTCCCATCATCACGACCAGATCATGCTTTGGGCTGTTCTGCACTGCATCACGTATCTGCGACCTGAGGTGTGTCGACCCTACATCCTCTGGCAGCTCCAGCAGCGTGCGCCCCTGCGCGTCGCGCTCCATCGGGTTCTGTCCAATGATATCAAGTAGGTACATTCCTGCGTATTTGTTTTGGCAATGCAATGCAAATAGATGCATGAGCGGAACCTGCACTGGATCAATTGTCATTCCAGAGTTATTCAGTTGCATAAGGTCACCTATTGCATTGTTGCGGATGCAATGGGTTGCAAGCATGCGCACAGTAGCAATAGCGTCCAGTCGCCCGCCCACCACCTTCACGATGTGCTGGATTTTTGCCACATTGTCAAATGGCATGCGTGTCTTCAACGCAATCGCCAATGGCGTTTCGCCCGCTGCGTTTGTCAGCTCGACTTTGGCGTCTGCCTTCTCTCGTAGCTCGGCTATGCTGCCGTATCGGTTGATGCGTGCAAGGGCATGCAGCAGCGGCTCCTTCTCTGCACCAAATCTGCTTGCGTTGGGATCGATTCCATGTCTGTTGATGAGCATAAGCCCTTTGGCTGCATTCTTGCTCTTGCACACGTCGAGTATCTGATCGTTGATCGACCTGCCTGCCTTGTGCCTGTCGCCTGCGTGATTGAGAAACTCTTCCATTGTCTGCTGAGTGTACACGGGCTGGCGATGCATCATAATAGCAGACACGTGTCTGACTCAGACGCCATTCTATTTCTGATCAAAAATAAAAAAAAATTGCCCGTCAAAATATATCATGAGCTGGAAGGCATTGTCTTGGGATGATTTGGACTTCCATCTCCCTGGGCGGCTGGTTCTTCGTCACAACAAGTTCTTGCAGTATGGCTACACTTCCGCACAAGACGAGACGCTGGCGGAAGCGCTGAATCATATGGCCGCCTACTGCAGGCAGAAGCCGATGGGAAACCCGAAGATCACTGGATTCATCGCCGTCGTTCGATGCACGCGAGTTGGCAACCGTCCATTGATGCATGTTCTCAATGAGAGGTTGTGCAGGAATCTAATGCATATCTCCGATCTTCCAAGAGAACTTGACCCACTGGATCATCGCTGTGATGCACACAAACACAACAGCAATTACAGCGCAGGTCTGGCATATCGTCAAGCAGCAAGCGACTCCGTCTTGTCGCATTCCGTCGAGCCGCTGGCGCTCGTTGCGTGCGCACACGCATTGACTGCAAACCCCTGATGGATGGTCAATTGTCTTGCCGCATTCCCGGCAGAAATCTGGCATTTATATTTGTGGTGATTTGATGTTTATAGCCCTCAGATAAACCGCTGCTTCGGCACGTTCCCTTTTTTTATTGCAGTTTTATATAAGTCCGCATCATACGTCATCAGATGAACATGAATGAAATGCAACAGTGTGTGCGCAGCTATCTCTTTGCGCCCGGTAGCGGCTACACGAGCGGTGATTGGCGCGAGATGAGTTCATCTGCTCACTTCTTTATCAACGAGTCATCCATTCGCGTGCCGTTGCATATCGTGTTGTATGACGACTGTGAACGGGTCGAGATTGTTGAGCGCAGCCGTGGTGACACGCACGTCGTGCGGGTTGCAAACGCAGATGAGCTATTGCACTTCCTAGGATCTCATGTGCCTTCAGGGCAGCAACTTGAATATCACAGGAGCGTCGAGCAATCGTTTATTAACGAAAGGGAGCAGCTCGAAGCCATCAGGCTTGCGCACGTTGAAGCAGCTGAAGCTTGTGTGCTGCCAGAAGACGTCGCGCGGCTTGCCGCTACGGTCGCAGATTCGATGCGTGTGAACCTGCAAGTTATTTCATGTGCAGGCCGCCGCAACGTGTTGAACAAGACGCTGTACATGCTCAAGCTTGCGCTGGAGGCGGCATTGCCAGCGCCTACGGAGTTCTAGTCGTGCTGCATTCCAAACGCCTCAGGGTCTTCCTGCATGATCTGATCCTGAACGTCGACGTCTTCGTATATCCGAATGAGATCAGCGTGCTCTTCGCGCTGCTCGTCTAGTGCGAAAGTCCATATATCGACTCCTGCTTGGACTTTCGGCTGTTTGCAACCAGGATTTCTGGTTGTGCAGATGGCAGTGTATAGGCTGCATGTCATATACTCAGCACGATCAAGTGTCTTGACTTTGCCGCTTAGCACGTCGCTGACGGGTTTGAATATAGATGAGCTGTTTCCCGTCAGACGCATGTGCATTTCATCCAGCTCTGACAACAGCCTGTCGAGCGTTGCGTGTCTCATTGCTGGTTTGTCGTGAATTAGCATGTACAAGGTGCCTAGCTGGTATGGTTTGCTGTAAATGGCCTGTGCGCCTGTCATGTCATAAAGCTCTCGCTGCAGAGTAGATGGATTTATGCTTTGGCAGATGGACATTCGTTTCTTCAGACGAAGTGCATCGGGTGCCGACGGCATGAATTTGATCTGATTTGATTTGAATCTTGTTTTTAAATAAATTTAATGAGTAAATTATCTTATCTTGTTATGCAACTGAAAGTAATTGGATGGTGTCTATGATGCTTGTTGTGTTCGTGCTCGGTACATGCACATACAATGTGCTCTCTATGGAAACGTTTGGGTTCTTAACATCTAGTGTGCATTGTGCAGAGCATGCAATGAGAAACCCCTGCATGTATTTGGTTAGCAATTCATTGACTTCTTCTGAAGCTATGTTCCGTTCGTGAACCAGTATGTAGACGCTGTGTTTTGCAAACTTGACGTGTGCAATCGTTCCTGTGGTGCTGATAGTAGGATTAAAGTAAAATAACATTTATATCGATTCATCAACGAATCCTGTTATATAATCAAATCGACTGTCAGTGTGTTTTATGAGCCTTCAAATTGATGGCTTGATCTCTTTCATATAAATGACTGTTGTGCTGTTGGTATGCCCTGTGTTCTGCTTGTGTTCAAGAAGGCATGTCAGACCAATATTGAGAGTCTGGTGCAACTGTGTGCTGGCCCCATGATTCACGTGGACATTATACCTGTCGACGTTCGCGTCGCCTACACATCATACATGTTTGAGAGCTTTTCTGAAAACACGTTGATAGGGTATAGCCCATTGACACACGTATGCCTCAGACTGGATGTTACTCAGCATGAGCACGATACGACTGCTGCCATCCTGGCGGACTGGGTGAAGCGCGGCATTCCATACAACTACCCTGATATATTCCGTTGTATTTTACCAGGCGACTGCGGTGTTTGCGAACTGCTCGATCCTGCCAGCGTGTCGACGCTCTTTTGCTCACAGGCGGTTACCCTTGCCTTGCAGCACGCCCTTGACCCGGAGTCCGTTCTTGCAAAGGCGATGCATGCGCTGCCATGCCGGTTCACAACTCCAAATGCCCTCTACAATGTGGCCCTGCCGTTTGCGGTTTTGGACACCTCATTATTTGACCAATAGATAATGACGTGTCCATTCGCAGCGCTGGGTCTCTCAAGATCTGCTTCTCAGGCGGATGTGATGCGTGAATGGCGCAGAATGGTATTGATTGTCCATCCAGACAAGTCTGATGCATTGGAAGCAACCGAGCGCACACAGCAGCTCAATGATGCGAAAGATCGTGCTTTTGCCCTCAGCGCGTTTGACGATTGCGAATTGCGTCGAGAGGCTGCGGATATGCAGGCGCGAAATGAGCGATATGAGGCGCATCGACGTGCTGCATGTGAAGCGCATGAACAGCGCAAGGCAGACCAGCGACGCAAAGAGGATAATGATAAGCTCAAATTGCGTCTTCGAATTATCGAACGGGAGAAGCTTATGGCGCCAGTGCGTGATGCTTACTTCAAACGCAAAGATGATGCGAGAGCGTCCAAAAAAACAGGTTCTAGATGATAGTCGACGCCAGTATAAATTGGCCGATATAAATCAAGCAGATGTGGGATCAGCTGCATAGGATTGCAATCCTTATGGAAACATTGCTGATTTCAGGTGGGTTTGAGACTCAGGATGATACCAGTTTTGAATATGCAGGCAAGATGAAGGGCGACTCACGGGCGCTGCTTGACGACTTGGTGCCCCATTGTGTTCGGCGGTTTATCTGGAACACTGCGCCGAGAAAATTTTCGGTCTCTAAATTCTGGGAATGGGGAAATGAAAAGGCTGCTAAGTTTAGTGACTACACAGAAGTGTGTGTCATGCGCAAGTATGACGGCTGGTTTGTAGTTCTGTATGTTGGGGCGGATAAACGAGTGTATTGGCAAACCATGAGTGGATTCCTCAATAGTCGTATCCATGGCTTGATGCGGGGGTTCATTGAATGGGTAGAGGACTTGGCAGCACGTGATAAACTCAATCCCAATACTGCATTTAAGATTGAGTTTGTGATGCAGGACCAGCATCATGTTGATCATTTACAACTTGTGGGCAAGAGGGTGGATGCAGCTAAACACCATCATAAGATTGTCATTACTGATTATTTCGTTCCATATACTCCTCGACTTGACGAGGCGTTAATGAGTGCTGTGACCAAGCAACGATCTGCTGCCACGTCTCGTAAATCAGCCCCCCTTCATCCTGATGATTGGAGGAACATGTGGAATAATCGTAGTGGTCGTATTGGAGGCAGAATGGAAAAGGTTGGACAATTGATGGTAGACAATCCTATGTCATCAACATTGCATGCTTCAGTGGAATGTGCTGCTGTTGTGACATATTCAAAAGTCAGTCCGTTGAAATTGATAGCTACATTAGCATCACAACTTTGCAGATCACGTCCCCATCATCAAGAGGGGTTTGTCATGCATTGTTATTGTCATGCAGATGGAAAATACAACCTGTTGAAATTCAAGTTGGAGTATATGGGCGCACTTTCAATGTACTACTCGCCCACAGCTGACAGAGTCAGTTCTGTACCAAAACACGCAGGAAGGCAATTTGTCGTGCGTCTGCTGACAGTGGAGTGTCTGCATGGATCTTATGTTCCCTATAGACTTGGTGTTGGGTACTGGGATGCTGCCAAGGGGCGGTGGGTTGTCACTGACAGCCTCCCATTGAAGCACGATGGTAAGTTGATTGGCGGGTTCCTATCTGTAAATGGGGACCGTTTGAGCACAAAGGCAAATGCAAATGCTATTGCCAAGATTCTGTCGATCGCCAAACCAAGCCTTGATACCAAGGATTTGGTCTACACAGCGCATTTTAAAAAGGAATCCAGCCCAAACGTTATCAATGTTTGTGACACTGGGCTCATCATTGCAGGCAGCGCCAATGCTGTGTATAAATCAGAACAGAATAATTATCATCTTCAGGCTGCAGTGATCAAACACGTGGGTCTCAGTCAGACGCGTTTCAAGCGGGAGTTAGATGTTGCTCAAGTGAGTGTGGAATTTGCAGCTACATCTGCTGCATTCAGTTCTGATTGTGTTACACCAGCTATGTTTCCAACAGATAGATTCATACTCCCTGAACAAGTCAGCACTGAATGGGAAAAAGAGCAGTGGATGGCTATGGAAGACCATGTCGGATTCAATGCCAGCTGCTGTTTATCAAAGTGTGCAGGCGGTGGTGTTGATCTCTTTTCTAGATTACGTGAGGTTAATGTGCCTCCATTTATGAGCAGGGTGGATGATGATCCTATTGAGTTTCCAACGACAGGACAGTATAATACATTTATGTTTGTGAATCCTCTAACAAAATTCGATTTCCATGTTATTCAGCAAGGTGTTAAGGGATACTGTCTGCAGTCTGTGGCTGAAGTCAATGAGACCAACATTTCATCCACGTTGGATATTCTGGTTGTTAAAGGCACGTTGACACGAGCTGACTATGTCCAATTGAAGGCTGTTATCAAGGAAGATTTTGTTATTTTGAACAATAATTGGTATAAAGAATGTCAGAAAACAGGCTTTACACGCATTGAATCTAAGTATGTGTATGACATGGGAATGTGGTGTGAAAACTGTGACAAATTGGATTATGTAAATAGACTTATATCAAGAAGAGCCAGCCAGCGAAAGAGTATGGGATTCAATGAATCACCCCAAGTGTATCATGCAGTTGAACAGCTGCCTGACTTGCCACCTGCTAGGCATTCTACAGCGCCAAATCGACGACCTGTTGTGATTGTCTCACCACCATCTCTGCCACGTCAACCACCCACTGTTGTCATGCAACCTCCATCCCCATCACCACCTGATTCGCCTATTTTACCACCACCGTCTCCAGTGGCACCTGCCAGTCCGCCGTTGGTTGCTCCTCCGTCGCCTGAGCTACTCTCGTGGAATAGACGAGATCGCCCATCGTTGAATCCACGGGCATCCAAGCGACCAACCACAGCACCCCAGCGATTGCTGCCAGATAGAACAAAGCCACTTCTAGACCAACGTTTTTTTATTTATCAATATGATTTTCTTGAAGACTCTAATTTTGAAGATATTGATTCTGCTGGTGTCATTGCCATCTCACTTGCACAATCATTAATGGATAGATATCCTAGATACGTACATCTTATCACTGAACAGATTAGATCATTGGGTGGTGTAGTTGATGATAGTCATCAGGGTGGGCATGTAGTTGTTGTGCATTTACCTAGATGGAACTTGTCCACGTTCCAAACCCTTTTACATCCAAAATATTTTTCAGATTTGGAAACATATGTTGAATCTTACAGCAACAAGCCTGATATTAATGAGTACATATTTGTGAGGATTGGAGCTGGTTTGTACAAGAATAGTAGTGGTCAACCAGCTGAATCCAAATGGTTTCAATTATAAATACATCATGTGCCGACGGGCTTTTACTCAGTCGGGTTGCCTGATGACGTGTTATTTTATTAAAAATATTTCAGATGGGCTCGCGTGTCGCGTTGAACCATCTGCTACACGGTCGTATCGCTGAATTTCATACCGCCTATGTGAGTGGGATGACGAATCATTCAATATGGAAGCCAATCCTGCATGCCTACGTAGATGAAAAGGGACGTGCAAAGCAAGAGCTGGAAGAAGCGGCAATCAATGCAATGGTGCTGGCAGGCGAAGATCCCAATTTGGATTGGTGGGGGGACACGCCGCTGTCTGTTGCATTCAATTGGCAAATGTCAGAGCAGAGCATTCGTTGTCTGGCATGCGTGAGCGACCCGTCGGTGTCTGCAAAGTCTGTTTTGCAATATTTGTTGCGTGAAATGGACTTGAATGGCCTTATGCTTTTCCTTTGTGTATGGGGTTGTGTGCCAGTCGGTGTCAATGCCCTGCATATGGCATTTGAAGAAGGATTGCATTCCCCTTTGCTGCCGTCTGTGCTCAAGTTGCTTCTCCAGAATGGTTCAAATGTCAATGAGTTGGACAGTCGCACTGGGCGTACGGTTCTCCATCGCATCGCGTGCGTGCCCGTCGGTACGAATGATTGTCAGAATGAGATTGTTCGCATCCTATTGGCACACGGAGCAGACATTACCGTTCTGGATCTGTTCAATGACACGGCATATCGCCTATGGCTTGGCGTTGAACCGCACGACGAGCATGTTGGTGATGTTTTGAGAGAGCATGTGTCAGCTCTGACTTGAGTCTGGTTCATAAGTGGCAGCGGAAAGAAGCCATATCATGTTGCTTATGAATGGTGTCTGGGATTTTATCTCATTCATATCCATATGTATTAATACATCATGTTGTGCACCCATTGCTGGAATGCATCTGGGACTATGGCTTGATCAACTAGATCAAACCAATCCTGCTGCCATTTTTCTCATGTCCCTTTGTATGTTGACTTTATGCACTGCTCGTGTCTGTGTCTGTATAGACGAGAGCCTCTGGTCTGTCGCTGTATTTTCCTATTTCATTGAGTTTTTATTTGGATCTGTTGGAGCACGTTTACAAAGGAGTGTTTGTAGCCCTAGCTGTCATTGTAATTATATTTCATTAATATTTCTCACAGAGTGGCTGGGGCCCATTCCTTCCGCAGCTCCTTCACAACTCCTGGTTCTGGGGTGAATGAATTGAGGCCGCCTGCCTTCATGTAGGACTCAAACTCATCCCATATATTCCCTGGGCCTGGCACCGGTTCCTCTGTCTGCCTGCGTTTTCCCAACCGGGCCTCTTCGTTTCTAAAGGTTCCGCCCTCAACCTTGTTCTTTAGTTCGTTGTATTCCTCTTGTACCTTCTGTAGCTGTGTCACGTTACGCCGGTGGGCGTTGGACGCACAACACATAACCTGCCATACGCCCGAGTCGTCCTTGGTGTCTTTGACGATACGCTCCATACCTGTCATGAATTCGGTCTTGACCTCCTCGTTGTTCACGTCGATATCCTTGAGCCACTCAGTGATCATGGTGTCCAGTTGTGTCTTCATCTCGTCTCGTTTGGACTGCGTCAGGCGCTCTAGGCGCTCATTCTGACGAGTGAGGCTTTCCTGTAGCGCGCGTTTTTCGGTCTCCAGCACGCTCACATGACTCAAAACAGATGTCAGATCTGGTTTATCGGCTTCTGCCATTTGCATGGCATCTGCCTACTCTTATATAGCACATACAGTCAAACATGTGAAACAATGCCAATTTCATTTTGGTATGTCACCCATTTTTTGGGATTGTCATTCGATGCATGCATTCGAGCAGCAGCTCTTTGATGTGGTTTGCATACCATGCCGAGTTTTTGTCGTCTTGTTGTATGGCTTGTCGGGCTATATTATAAGTTCCTTTCATCTGCCTCGTGAATTCGACCATGCTTCCGTTAATGAGCATCACGTTGCTGACGATGTGCGTGCATCTTGCCATGCATACGTTGAATGAGCTCGTCGTCACCAGCAGTATGTTTGTCATGTCCTGAAACTCTCTCTTGTCTTGTGCATCGTATCTTTTGATGCCTTGGATCCAGTCGCGAGTAAACCATCCCAGCTCAGGTGGTATGCCATTGGGGATTGGTGCGCCTGTGTAGGCCATTGGGTACAGATCTACGCATGGCTGCGAAATTGGTCCTCCTATTGTCTCTTGTACCATGTGTTTGTGGATGACTGCCCTGCTGACACGCATGAGCTCTTTGTACTTGCATCCAATGTTGTGCTTCTCCTTGTCGCTGCTGCTCCAGAAGCGTTTGAATATGCTGACATGTTGTATGACAATGTCTGCTGATGCGCTTGCGAAAAAAAACGATGCGTACATGATGTGTCGGTCAATGTAGCTAGGGTCTTCCATTCCAGGCGGCTTCCAAAAAGGAGACACACAGAGAATATCGACTGGATTAATCAGAAAGTCATGCAAAATAAGCCCCCCGTCCATACCAGTCGTTGTGAACTTTGCCTTAACATAGACACCCGTGGGTGTCGTTATTGCCTTGTCTGTATCCACGTAGACAGTTGGCATGCTCCACTTGAGCTGCCTGTCCCCTGATACCTCCATTCGACATGCGGCAGGGAAAACAGGCATCTGGTTGTATAACACATTATCCACTGTCGCCTGTTGCCGAAGATCGTATAGGCATTCAAAAGAATTTCCAACGAAAATTAATCCGTCGTTTGGGATCTGCATGGGCGCATCGATCTGCAGCGTGTTGCCAAAGCATTCATGTCGAGACAGCACCACTGTGGAAATGCTTTCATTGTCTTTGGTAGCCCATCCAATCTGATTGTTTATCTTGATCAATACAAGGCGTCCGTGTTCATCTGGCGGCCTATCCAATGCTGCCAGGTTGAAGCGTGCGCGACCTTCTGGGCCGAAAATTGGGATTCGTGACATATAAGTGATTGACACCATCCTGTGTATTTTTCCTTATATATGCGTATCTATTGTGTTCTATGTCAATTTCCGAGTGGAATCGTCTGCTTGAGAGTGGTGCTGAAGTACCAGTCGATCTTTGGGATGAATGGCTGTGGCGATGCGACCCGCTTGCCCCTCTTACCCCTGACTTCAATCGCTGTCATCTGCTTGGTATGCTCGTAGCACGCCGACAGGCGCGTATGGGATGTGCGGATGTGCGTCTTGGTAATGCGTTCGTGCATGGCGCCGTATCTGTTGGCGTCTTTACCTTGCGTCAGTTGCGTGACGCATGCGAAGACCTGCAGATGCACTGGGATCGCCACTCGCTTGACTTTGATGCGGTGCTCACTGCGTTGGATGCTCTCTTGGCACGCATGGGGACGTTTCTATGGGAAGAACGTGATCACGATGATCACGCGTCCATCGACGCGGAGGCGCCACGGCGTGTTGGCAAGGCCGCCTTGCGTCGCTTCATGGCCATTTTTCTGGTGCTCTATCGACACATGCATCTGGCAGAACGGGTGTCGTGGGTTGACGGGACAATGATCAATCCAGACGTCCAGTCCTATCACCTGCAGGCGGCGCTCGAGGTGTTTAATGAACATGCTATGCATGTCGATCTACCACCAGCCGCACGTATTGTGTATCGACAGGACTTTTCGGGTATGTACCACTGTGTCACGCAAGTCGTCTACTTTCACTTCCCAAGTTATGTTCGGCGTCACCAACTATCGCTCGAGGAGATCCGGTTGGGAACGTCTCGTTGGCAGTGTCTGTCGTCTTCGCTCGAGCTGTATCCCGATATTCCAGTCACTTACGAAGATGAGGCGATTCGAGCTGTCTCTTGGCAATGGATGCTGCTCTCAGGAGGGAAAGTTTATTTGCTTGGCCCCAACAATCTCGTGGTGGATGGGCATTGCCTGTGGGCGGTTAGAAGCGAGACACAATCTCGTAGGACTTGGTCTTGAAATCCACATTTGGATCCTGTAGCATGTCGGTGAGCTCGATGCACATCATACGGAACTTGTCACTTGCGGGATTGGCTTCTCCTATGATGCATATCGTTCCGAAGTCATCAATGAGTGACATTGCCTTGAGGAATTGAGTGAATACAGGAAGCACTTCTGCAATCTGGAATAGCTGAAATGGCGTGAGGACGAAGATACATCCGTCGTCTACGTGGGTTTCGCTCATTCTCTGTAAGGATGCGTTGGTTGCAGTCGAGTGAAATTGCCTGACCTGTTGGAGTTCAGCGATGGCTTTCATGTTGATGAACATATGATGTAGTACAGCATGCACAGATGGAGCCTTGTCATGGCTCAATATTGTCAAGCATGTGATGGCTGCCGTTGACAACTTTGGAGCCAGTGCCTTCAACAGTAAGAATGCAGCATAGGATGGCTGTGAGTTTTTGATGATATATGACATGTTCTGCAGGCATGCCAGACTGTTCGGCACAAATGGAATGTCCACTGCACTTGGTCTGACTGAAATGGGGATGTGGTGGAAGTCATACACGTCGTTAATGTCTGCTACATATGAGTTCAGACTCTCGATGCGTTCATATATCGCCATTTCACTTACGCATAGCAGGTCACATGACTTTCCGTCGATGTGCATGGTCACGAGGTTTCCAGGTTTTTTCATATGCGGGCTGATGGATGCATTCATGTGTGCTGCAGTCTCATGTAGGATTCTTATGACGTCTTCTTTGTCGTCATTCTGAAACATGAGGACAAAATCATGGTCTGATGATGTTGTCATCATCCCTACATACCCAGATCCTTGATGAATCACTTGAACATTTCGCAGTGTCAGGAACGCATGCAGTCTCTCAAATATTTTGGATTGGATCATCTTCTCATTCTCTCTCGCGTTTACAGCATGCAGGGTGTCTACTAGTTTGCCAACGACCTGGTCTGCAAAAGCATTGTCGGGTTGACGGATAAACATGTGGGTAATCAGCTTCGTGGGTTTCCTGGGCATTTAGGATGGTTGTGCTGCGTCACATGTTCATGTCTTTTATAGTGTATCCATTGCTGTGTCTGGTTCTAATAGCTGGTGGTCCGCTGACGCACCTATCTGCTCCTCGTTCCACATGTTGTAGCGCGTGCGGTTTGTGATCTTGTGGCGCATGAACTTGTAGCACGTAAACGTGTTCGTCAGGAGGTCTGCTGCCATTCGAATGGCTAGAAAGTCAATCTGCGACATCATGAGCGCCACTGAGAAAATGCTCATCACATTGCAGTACACGTCCCATAGCTGCGAGATCATGAAGCATGTATATTTGCTGTATGGCAGGAACTTGGTTTTGTGATCCTGTATTGTATTCTGCAGCCATGGCGCAATCGCGTCTGACATGAAGCTGGTTACACACGTGTTGGTAAAGGTCGCGATGGCAAGCAGCCACCACTTATGCCATGTGTCGATGGCGACGGTCATGAATCGAGTATGGCTTGACGGACCGAATGTCATGAACTCTGAATGCAGCAGATTTATGCTCTGAAGTGATCCCACTACCACCGCCATCCATAACGTGAGGATTGTGATTGAAATCCGCTTATCATCGAATATATGGTCTAACAGACACATGTCCATCGACGTGACATGCTCATCTAATAGGCCTGCAGCATAAATAGCGTCGGACCATTCAATGCAGAATGTGTGACGCTGGTCACTGGATGAACCTCTCTGCGTGTGTCCCGTGCACGCGATGTCACCCCTTGTCAGTCATACTCGTTGCATGTGGCCTCAACGACACCATCTGTCGGCGCTGCTTGCCGGGATTCAGCCCAGGCAACCAGTCGTGCGTTCTTCATGGATCGCTAACAGAGACTCATGCTGTCCTGCTATTCATGATTGCAATGGCTGAGCTGCTTTTCTGCGCCTATTGGTGGCGGTGGTGGAGGCTGAATGCACAGTA
>Ga0247841_10007564_pt1 | contig 16074 bp, 10 predicted proteins | sample LaCruzMarch2015__2_FD_192410 | JGI IMG/M metagenome (GOLD analysis project Ga0247841, IMG submission 192410) | Freshwater microbial communities from meromictic Lake La Cruz, Castile-La Mancha, Spain - LaCruzMarch2015_18m | ecosystem: Environmental > Aquatic > Freshwater > Lake | place: Spain... | reverse complement strand
CAGGCAGGTAAGAAAACCAGCGAACTGATCCCGCTCTGTCACCCGTTGCCCATCACAAAAATCGAGGTTCTGACCGGTCTTGAAGAAAATGGCGTGACGGTCACGGCCGAAGCCCGGTGTGTTGGTCAGACCGGTGTGGAGATGGAAGCGCTTACCGCGGTTTCAGTCGCATTGCTGACCATATATGATATGTGTAAAGCGGTTGATAAAGAGATGGTTATAGGCGAGATTAAGCTATTGAAGAAAAATAAAACAGACATTAAGTAATTCAAAATTCAAAATTCAAAATTAACGGAACGCTTACCGATGCACCGCTTTCTGATTATTTTATTCTTCATTTCTTCCCTTAATATCTTCTCCCAGGTCAACACGGAGTACTTCATGACAGTGGGGCGGAATGAGTTGTCGAGGGGCAATAATAGTGAAGCTATCAACAAATTTAATACGGTCGTTCGTTTCGATGAGGGAAATTTTGAAGCCTTTTTCCTGAGAGGGGTTGCAAAGTACCAGCTTGGTGATCTGATCGGTGCGGAAAACGATTTTTCCCAGGCACTGGAGTTGCATCCATTGTTCGTTTTCGCCTGGCATTACCGTGGACTGGTCAGGGATAACCTGCAGGATTATTACAAAGCGTTGCAGGACCTCGACCGGGCTATCGAACTGGAGCCTTATGATGCCGAACTGCTGGTCAGCCGGGGAACAGTGAAGATCCACATGGGCAGCTACCTGTGGTCGCTCAATGACCTGGATTCGGCTCTCAGGATCGATCCTAAAAAACCGCTGGCTTATATGAACCGGGCTGTTGCCAGGGCATCTCTGAAAGATAACGATGGAGCTATTAAAGACTGTAACAAAGCGATACAGTTGGATCCATACAACGACGGGGCTTATCTGCGGCGAGGGATCATTCGTTATGACAATGAAGATTTTTCCGGTGCGGTAGAAGATTTTCAATACGCCATCAAACTGAATCCAGACAATCCTTATACTTATTTTAACCAGGCGATGGCTCGTTATCACAGCGGAGATACGCTTGGTGCAGTGGCTGATTATTCAAAAGTCATCGGACTGGATCCCTACAATGCCTTATCGTTTTACAACCGGGCACTTCTGAAATCCCAGCTAAACGACCTGTATGGAGCACTCGAAGATTACAACAAAGTGCTTATGCTAAACCCTGACAATATCTACACTTATTACAACCGGGCTATTATTTATCAAATGCTGGAGGATTACCGGTCGGCCATTGCCGATTACACGAGGTCGATCGACCTTTTTCCTGATTTCGCCGGCGCATACCTGAACCGGTCGGAAGCTAAAAGATCGCTCAAAGATGAAAAAGGCGCCTATGCCGATTACCAGAAAGCCCTGGAAATCATTGAAGAAGTGAGGACATACGGATATGACAGCCTGACCGTCAAACAATTTGCCGATTCGTCCTATTTCAATAAGATCATGGAGTTTGAGGCTGATTTTGTGGTTGTTAAACTCGACGATGCCAATTCTGGCAAGTCTGTTGATCTTGAGATGGCTTTTACGATACAATGTGCTATAAACGATCGGATGATCCTTGAGCAAAGCCGCTCAGGATATGCCTTTCATGAGCTAAAGGAGTTGAATGATAAAATTACGAATGGCATTCAATTTGCCATTTCAAACGACCAGGTTGACCTTGACCTGGAGCAGGCCTATAACCGTTTAATAATTGCCGACAGTATGCTCAGCCATGATCCTGCTTCCGCACAGGCTTATTTCCTTAAAGGGGTCATTAACAGCATGGTGCAGAATTATAATACAGCCCTATATGATTATGAAAAGTCGCTCCAGCTTGATCCGGACCAGCCCCTTGCTTATCTGAACCGGGGCTGTGTATTATTCGAAATGGCTGAAAGGGCTTTTGTGGACAATAAATTCTCCGGTCCGGTTACGATTACCTGGGAGGGAGCTGAAAAGGAAATGCAGAACGACATTCCCATTTCACCAGATTACCAGCTGGCCATGTCTGATTATGAAAAGCTTATCGAACTTCAATCTGAGAATGCTTTCGGCTATTTTAACCGGGCAAATGTAAAAGTCCGCCTGAAAGATTACTCCGGTGCTATACAGGATTTCAGCAAAGCGATTGAAAAGGAGCCCGGGCTTGCTGAAGCTTACTTCAACAGGGCGCTCACCCTCATCTTTATGAATGATACCCGTTCAGCCTGCCGGGATCTCAGCCAGGCCGGTGAACTGGGCCTGGAACAAGCCTACAGGGTTATCAAACAGTATTGTAATACACCATAATGTTTACCTATTATGTTAAAAGATATTAAAGTCTTATCAGTCAATATCTCCGAAAATAAAGGAACCATCAAACACCCGGTTGATTTTATTGAGCTGGATGAGCTTGGCGTGAAACAGGATGCACATGCCGGTAAATGGCACCGGCAGGTAAGCTTGCTGGCTAAAGAGAGTGTCGATAAATTTTCTTCAACTGCCGGCAGGGAGATCAGGTTCGGTGAATTTGCCGAAAACATAACCACAGATGGAATCATTCTTTATGAAACCCATCCGTTCGACCGGTTCCTCATCGGAGAAGCAGAGCTTGAAGTGACGCAGATCGGAAAGAAATGTCATGGCGATAATTGTGCCATCTATCGTGAAGTCGGCAATTGTGTTATGCCGAAAGAAGGGATTTTCTGCCGGGTGCTGAGTCCTGGTAAGATAAAAGCCGGCGATAAGATCACTTTCATTCCGAGAATTTATAAGCTTATGGTGATCACCCTCAGTGATCGCGCCAGCCAGGGAATTTATGAAGATAAAAGCGGGCCCGTTGTGATCACATTGATGGAGGATTTTTTCAGTAAACTCAATTGGCAAAGCCAGGTCAGTCATCATATTATTCCCGATGATGAGAAAAGCTTGCTGAACTTACTGAAAGAGGCTATTGCCGGGAAGTTCGATGTTGTTATCACCACCGGTGGAACAGGGATCGGTCCCAGGGATATTACGCCGGAAGTAGTCCGATCAGTCATCGAAAAAGAAATTCCGGGTATCATGGAGATGATCCGGATGAAATACGGTATGGAAAAACCAAACGCCCTTCTGAGCCGCAGCGTGGCCGGAGTAGCCGGGCAAACGCTCATCTATGCTTTGCCGGGCAGTGTAAAAGCCGTAAACGAATACATGGCGGAGATCAGCAGGTCAGTGAAGCATGCGTTGTATATGTTGCATGGTCTGGATGCTCATTAAATAATGTTGAAGGTTGAAGGTTGAAGATTGAAGGTTGAATTGGGGTGGGTTTATCAACAATAATAAGTTAAGAAGATGTACGTCTTTTTACCAACATTTGCCCAATTAAACCTAATTTTATAACCTTAAATATTCACCATGCTACGAATTCTTCGCAAAATACTGACAAATAAGTACTTTCTGGCTGTTACGGCTTTTGCTGTTTGGATGTATTTTTTCGATAACAACAGTCTGAAACGGCAAAGGGTGTTAAACAGCAGGATTGATGAGATAAAAAGGATGAAATCATTCTACATGACTGAGATCGAAAAAAACAATACAGCGATCTATGAGCTTGAGACAAACCTTGAGACTATCGAAAAGTACGCCAGGGAAAAGTACATGATGAAGCGTGATAGCGAGGATGTTTATATTGTTACAAGAGAATAGGCCTTTTCCTTAAACCGGATCGACATCAGTTATAACCCTTATCTGCCCGTATCCGGGAACTTTCAGAAGATTATTAATTTTCCCCCGGATCGATTCTTTAAAACCGGCAACATTAGGCCCTTTTTCTATCTTTATCAGGATTTGCTTGATATACCAATTCTGTATCCTTGAAACCAGGGGGAATTCAGGGCCGAGGATCCTTTTACCGAAATCAGCACGAAGGTCCTGGGCTAAATCCCGTGCCGCCTTATTCAATACATTCGGATCGCGGTGTTTTAGCCTGAGGTTAATTAACCTGTAATAGGGAGGGTAATTGAATTTATGGCGATCCTCAAGCTGTGCGCGGAAATAAGCGTGGTAATCATGCCGGACCACAAACTGGATAACAGGGTGGGCAGGGTTAAAACTCTGGATGATCACCTTTCCTTGTTTAGCTTTGCGTCCAGCCCTCCCGCTGACCTGCTCCATCAACTGGTAACTTCGCTCGTGCGACCTGAAATCGGGAAAATTGATCATATTGTCGGCATTTAAAATGCCTACCAGGCTTACGTTGTCGAAATCGAGTCCTTTTGTAACCATCTGTGTACCCACCAGGATATGAATTCTTCGTTCCTCAAAATCATTGATGATCCGCTGGTGGGCATACTTGGTCCGGGTTGAATCGAGGTCCATGCGGCGGATAGTGATTTCCGGGAAGATGGCACCCAGTTCCTCTTCTACTTTTTCCGTACCAAACCCTTTCATCAGGATACGGGTGCTCTGGCATTGGGGGCACTTTGTTGGCAGGCCTTCAGAATATCCACAGTAATGGCACTTGATCTTATTCTCTTTCTTATGGTAAGTAAGCGAAATATCGCAATTCTTGCACATCGGCACCCAGTCGCATGCATCACACACCAGGTGTAATGAAAACCCGCGCCGGTTCTGGAAAAGGATTACCTGTTCATCCTGCCTGAGCGCCTCGCGGATCTGGTTAATCAATATGGAAGAAAAATGCGATTGCATGGTTTTATTCCGTGTTTCCTCCCTGACATTAGCAAGAAGGATCTCGGGCATGCTCACTCCTCCGTAACGTTCCGACATTTCTACCAGTCCATACTTGCCCGAAAGGGCGTTAAAATAAGTCTCTATAGCCGGCGTAGCCGAGCCGAGAAGTGTTTTAGCGCCATGCATCCGGGCCAGCATGATGGCTGCATCACGGGCATGGTAGCGTGGAGCAGGATCGAATTGTTTATAAGAGGTATCATGCTCTTCATCGACGATGATCAGCCCAAGGTTATGAAAAGGCAGGAACAATGCCGAACGCGCACCAAGTATGACCTGGAAACGGCCTGTTTCATAATGTTTTTCGTGATCCAGGCAGTGGTTCCAGATCTCAACGCGTTCATTGTCGCTATAGCGTGAGTGATAAACCCCGACTTTATCACCAAAATATCGCTGCAACCGGTTAATGATCTGTGAGGTCAGGGCAATCTCGGGAAGCAGATAAAGCACCTGTTTTTTTTCCTGGATGGCCTGGTCGATCAGCTTAATATACAGTTCCGTCTTTCCGCTGGATGTAATGCCATGCATAAGCACTACTTCTTTTTCGGTAAATATCTTTTGCACATCATTAAAAGCCCTTTTCTGATGAAGGCTAAGCACGATGCTTTCGGGATCATTCAGCGCATGAGACGCTGCGAGCCTGCTGGCCTCAATTTCCACGATTTCCATTATACCTTTATTGACAAGGGCTTGCAGGGACTGTTGTGTGACTTCTTTGTTCTTTAAAAGATCGCTCTTTTTGACATCGGCGGCCAGACCATTTACCCCTTTCGATAAGGTCAGATAAACCATGAGAACCTGCAACTGGCGGAAAGCGCGTTTGCTCAATTCGTCGAACACTTCTTTCAGTTTTTCTTCATTATCAACGAGTTCCCGGCTTAATCTGACAAAAGATTGTTTTAATGGTTTATATTTGTTTTCCAGCTTTTCTTCGGCACAAACGATCCCTTTCTCAATCAGCGTATTGATCAAAGGGATGATCTTACGCTGATCCAGCATATCAGCAATAATATTGACCGCCAGTTTTTTCTGGGCGAGTAAAGCTTCGATGATCATAATTTCTTTTTCATTCAGGTCGGCCATTTCGAGATCGGCTTCAGGATTCAGGCTGATCATCGATTCGCTGGCCAGTTTAAAACCTGAGGGAAGGGCGGCATTCATCACCTCGCCGGGGGTACACATATAGTAATTGGCAATCCATTCCCAGAGGTTGAATTGGACCGGAAAAACGACGGGACGGTCGTCAATAACCGAAAGGATGCTTTTAACCTCCGCTGATGAAGGATTATCAACGTGAAGCTCATGAACAAGGGCAGTGTAGATCTTTTTCTTCCCGAAAGGCACGACAACTCTTTTACCCGGGCTAATGTCATGTTGAAATTCTTCCGGCACCCGGTAGGTGAAATAGCCCGGCAGAGGAAGGGGCAGTAACACGCTGGTAAACAATGCTCCCAAGTTTAGAAGGTATTAGATTTGGGCTGTAAGATACGAAATAACGGAACAAATCAGATCGAAAGCACCTCTGCAATTTCCATCAGTTCTATATTGATAGTCTGGTGACTTTTAATAGCCTTCTCAAACGGCGTATAGCTGACTTTCCGGTTGATCGACCCCACCATCACGCCGCGGACTCCGTCTTTAAGTGCAAGCACGGCCTGGAATCCCATAGCGCTGGCCATCACACGGTCGAAAGCAGAAGGTGACCCGCCCCGCTGGACATGGCCGAGGATCGTCACCCGGGTTTCGTATTGAGGAAAGTGCTCTTTGACAACTTTAGCGACTTCAAAAGCCCCGCCGAAATCATCTCCTTCTGAAACGATAATAATACCTGATGTCTTGTTATTGCTGTAATCTGTCTTGAGTTTGTGAATCAGTTTATCTATGTAAGTCACGCTTTCCGGGATAAGAATCTGCTCTGCACCCGTGGCGATGCCGCTCCGCAGAGCGATAAAGCCCGCATCACGGCCCATCACCTCGATGATGAACAAACGGTCATGCGAATCAGCCGTGTCGCGGATCTTATCCACCGCTTCCACAACGGTATTCACGGCCGTATCGTAGCCGATCGTATAATCGGTACCGTACAGGTCGTTATCAATTGTTCCAGGCAGGCCGATAATAGGGAAATTGAACTCGTTCTGGAAAATGCTGGCGCCTGTAAAAGTGCCATCTCCCCCGATAACGATCATAGCATCAATTCCGTGTTTTACCAGGTTGTCGTATGCTTTCTGCCTGCCTTCCGGCGTGCGGAATTCTTCGCTGCGTGCCGTTTTCAGGATGGTTCCGCCGCGCTGGATGATATTGGAAACAGAACGGCTGCCCATAGGCTCGATCAATCCCTGGATCAATCCATTGTAGCCTTTGTAGATACCGTAAACTTCCAGGCCGTTATAGATCCCGGTGCGGACAACGGCACGGATAGCGGCGTTCATCCCGGGGGCATCGCCACCGGATGTGAGTACGCCTATACGTTTGATATTGGACATTTTTGTTAAGATTTGAGGGTGCAAAGGTATGAATTTTCTTCAACCCCTTTGGGGTTGGGATATATTTGAAAAGACATCCGTCCCCTGGTTTCACCAGAGGTTATTCCAATTCAACCCCTTCGGGGATGATGCTTCTTAAGGTGATTCCCTCTATAAGCAAAGACAGACCGCATATATTGCAAACTTCGGGGATGATGCTTCTTTTCGGGGATGATGCTTCTTAAGGTGATTCTCAAGCTTCAGAAGCCCGGAGGGCTTCAACATGAATAGCCTATGGAGAATCAATCCATGGGAATTATGGGTCTATCTGCCCCTCCGCCAACCCCGGAGGGGTTGAACTATATTTTTTCCCTTCATAAAGATCAAACTTCACCAGTTTGCATTCCAGCGGGCCGTTCATGACTTTAATCTTACGACTGGGCCTCAATCCAATAAATTTCAAAGCTTCCAGGTCGGAACCGAGCAGCCAGGCCGTATAGCCGGCATAGTTTTTTTTCAGCACATCACCGATATCTTTGTAGAACTGTTTGATATCATCCACTTTAATCCGCTCGCCGTAAGGCGGATTGGTCAGCATGAAACCTCGCGGGAAAGGTGGCGGGCTTGTATTGAAATCCGCTTTATCGACCTTTACGAAATTCTCCACACCAGCTTCTTCAATATTAGTCAGGCATGCCTGAATAGCCTTGTCATCCCTGTCAAAACCATGTATAGGCTCCTCAGGCTCCACAATTTCTTCTTCGCACTCCCTTTTAACTATATCCCAGAGTTTCCGGTCGAAATCCTTCCATCTTTCAAAACCAAACAGAGGCCTGTAATACCCCGACGGTACTTTTCCGGCCATCAAAGCCGCTTCGATCAACAGGGTGCCCGAACCGCACATCGGATCGACGAATGGCATTTTCCGGTCCCAGCCGCTGAGCAAAATAAGCCCGGCGGCCAGTACCTCGTTCAGCGGCGCTTCGGTGGTGGCTTTACGGTAGCCTCTCAGGTGCAGGGAGGAGCCGGAACTATCTATAGAAACAGTGCAGCTTTCCTTGAACAAATGGACATTGATCCTGAGATCGGGATCGATGGTATCGACATCGGGCCTTTTTCCGAAACGGTCGCGGAAGCGGTCGGCCACCGCATCTTTTGCCTTTAAGGTTACGAAACCGGAATGTGAGAAGGGTGAATAACTGATCACACTGTCGATAACAAATTTACCGGTAACATCGAGATATTTTTCCCAGGGAACAGCCCGCACACCGTCGTAAAGCATGGTTTCATCGGCTGCCCTGAAGCGTGCCACGGGAACCAGTATCCTGAGGGCGGTCCGGCAAGTGTAATTTGCCAGGTATAATAATCTTTTATCTCCCTGAAATTCGATACCTCTTTTTAGCAGGCCAATATTTTCAGCGCCCAGATCACTCAGCTCCTTAGCCAGAACTTCTTCGAGCCCCTCGAAAGTCTTGGCGATCATGTCCAGCGGTTTTTCTTTCATATTTTTAGTTTCCTTGTCAATAATTGTGCATTCTGGATCTCTGCGTAACTCAGCGTATTCTCTGCGTAACTCTGCGAAACTTTATAAAGCTATTTCGCAGAGTCTCGCAAAGTTAACGCAGAGTTTCGCAAAGTTAGTTTTCTTTTCGACCTTCTTTTGTATAAGATTGCCTGAAATTTGCTTTCTTTGTGTAACGTTAATCCTGCCAATCATGTTATTCAGAATTTTTCTTGATCAACAGTGGAAAGAGTACATCCGGTCATCAATCTGGCAACGTAATCTCGTCACCAATATCTTTATTGGTTTTTTTCTTTTACTGATGATATCATACCTGCTGATGCTCGGTATCTTTATCGACCCGATCCTCAGGAAGGTATTTCCTGAAGATGATCCGGTTGCCATCTTCAATGGTATCATTATTTATTACCTGGGATTTGATCTTCTTGTTCGCTACCTGATGCAATCACTGCCTACTTTTGCCATTGAATCGTACCTGCATCTTCCGATCAGGAAAAGTACTATGGTACATTTTGTAATTGCCAAATCTATCTTTCATATCCTGAATTTCCTGCCTTTGCTGGTATTCCTGCCGTTTGCACTGATTTCCGTTACTCAGAGCTACAGCAGCCTGTCCACACTTGGATGGATCATAGCGGTCATCTTCCTGATCTTTAATAATAATTTCCTGGCAACCTATTTCAAAAGGCAACTGGTATCAAAGCCGCTCATTACGCTATTTGCAGGTGTTGTCCTGATTTCTCTGGCTATTCTTGATCATTTTAACGTGATCAAATTATCTGCTGTTTCTTCAGCCATCTTCAGGGCTATATTGGAAAATCCTGTTTTTACAGCCATTCCCGTACTATTTGTCCTGTTTTCCTATAGTCTTAATTTTTTCCTTCTGAAGAATAAAATGTACCCGGAAGAGATCATCAAGTCAAAATCGTACCATGTTCATGACATTCCCCGGATCAAATACCTCACATCACTCGGTCTTACAGGCGACCTGGTGATGCTCGACATGAAACTCTGGTGGCGGCATAAACGAACACGCACTATATTGTATATGTTCCCGATTTTTATACTTTATGGCTTTATGTTTTATCCGATGCCGCAATATCAAAATCAAATCAGCTGGCTTATCTTTGTCGGTACTTTCATGACCGGCGGGATGACGATGAATTACCTGAACTATGCATTTGGCTATGAAAGCAATCATTTCGACGGCATCCTGACGAGCAGGGTGGATATGGACCTGTACATCAAAGCAAAATTATCCATCGGTATGCTGATCAGCACATTTTGCTTCATCATAACGATTCCTTACTTATTCTTCGATATAAAAATCCTTTTGATCAATTTTGTTACTTTTCTCTTTAACCTTGGGTTCATTTCTTTTGTCCTTCTTTATATGGCGACGTACAATAAAAAAAGAATGGATCTTAGTAAAGGCTCCAGCTTTAATTACCAGGGAGTTGGCGCTGCGAACTGGCTGGTCTTGCTCCCGGCTTTTATAATGCCCATTCTGATCTATCTGCCCTTCAGGCTGATGGGTTATAGTTACGCAGGCCTGGCCGCGATCGGCTTTATCGGGATCATTGGATTGCTGACCAGGAAATACTGGATCAGGTCTATAGAAAGAAATTTTTATAGAAGAAAATATGTTATGGCGGATGGATTTAGAGAAGGAGGGTAAAAAGGTGGTGAGGTGACTGGGTGACTAGGTGACTAGGTGACAAGGCGACTAGGTGACAAGGCGACTAGGTGACAAGGTGACAAGGCGACTAGGTGACAAGGTGACTAGGTGGTAGTGAGAATTTTTAAAAACAATTTAACAGTATAACAGTTTAACAATAGAACCGATAATTTATGCTTAAAATAAAAGATCTCACAAAAGTCTATTCCGGTACTACGGTGCTGGATATTTCAGAGCTTTTTATAGGAAAAGGCGAAAGTTTCGGTTTGGTCGGTAACAACGGTGCCGGAAAAACAACCTTGTTCCGGTTGATCCTCGATTTGATAAGGCCGCAGACGGGCACAGTGCTGTCAAAAGAGAACGATGTTTCCAGGTCAGAAAGCTGGAAATATTACACCGGTTCTTATCTCGACCGCAATTTCCTCATCGATTTCCTGACTCCCGAAGAATATTTTGAATTTAACGGCAGAATACATGGAATGTCGACGGAAGACTTGAAATCTTTTTTAAGTAATATGGAAGATTTTTTTAATGAGGAAGTGCTGGGCAGAAAGAAGTTCATCCGCGACCTATCGAAAGGGAACCAGCAGAAGATCGGCGTAGCCGCATCCCTGATGGCTGAACCGGAAGTGATCATTCTCGATGAGCCGTTCAACGGCCTTGATCCTTCTTCCCAGATCCGTCTTATTAATATGCTGAACAAATTGAAAACTGAAAAGCAGACTACCCTGCTCATTTCCAGCCATGATCTGAACCATGTAACGGAAGTTTGTAACCGTATAGCTATCCTGGAAAAGGGAATCATTGTCAAGGATCTTAAAACAAGTGAAAATACGCTGAAAGAGCTTCAATCTTATTTTGCGATATGAGGATTTGCCTAAATTTGTGGGATGACATACGGATCAGCTAAATTCTTACTCTTTCTGCTCTTGCTTGTAGCTTGTAGCTTGCAGCTTGCAGCTCAACCAGCATATAAAGTCTCCGGCAAAGTTCTCGATTCAGAAACAAGAGACCCCCTGGCCTTTGTCAATATCATTCAAACCGGGACCAGGACCGGCATATCTACTGATATTGACGGAAAATTCACGCTGCGAACTTCTGGCCCAATCGAATCTATCAGGTTGACATACGTTGGGTATTACCCTCTTCAATATACGATACCCGATGGCAAGTCAGATAATCTCATCATAAACCTGCAGCGTAAGACATTCGATCTCAATGAAGTAGTTATTCTTCCTGCGATCAATCCTGCTCACCGCATCATCGACAGTGTACTGGCCAACCGTTATCAGAATGACCCTGAAAAGCTTGAAACTTTTTCTTACACTTCCTATGAAAAAACCATTTTCACGGCTAAACTCGATACCGTAATTGAAGTTAAGAAGGATTCAACCGGGGCTTGGCAGAGAGACACCATTGCGTCCGACACTTTTGATTCTTCTGAATTTCAACCGGATACCAGTGCTATGGCCCCCTCCGACACGACCATCTCTGATTCTTCAATGGCTGTATTGAAGGATTTCTTCGGCAAACAGGATATCGCGATTATGGAAACAGTGGTAGAAAGGAAGTTCATGGCGCCTGACCGGAATTATGAGAACGTCAAAGCCAACCGGATATCAGGCTTCCGGGATCCTATCTTCGTTTTCCTGGTTTCACAGGTACAATCTACCAATTTTTACAGGGAATTTTTCCAGATCCTCGACAAAAGCTATATCAACCCGATCAGTAACGGTAGCACGAATAAATATATTTTCATCCTGGAGGATACACTTTATACCGAAAGGCTGGATACCGTCTTCATTATTTCATATCGCCCCAGGCCGAATACGAATTTTGACGGGCTGGAAGGCTTGCTGTATATCAATTCCAACAAGTGGGCCATCCAGAATGCCATTGCACGCCCGGCGAGGATGGAAGGACTTAGTGTCAAGATCCAGCAGATGTATGAATATATTGATGACACACAATGGTTCCCGGTACAGCTGAACACCGATATAATCATGCCCGGAATGGTCGCAAAGGCCGGCAATATCACAGCAACTTTGGTCGGAATTGGGAAAAGCTATATCCGCGATATTGTAATAAACCCCGAACTGGTAAAACGGCAATTTGCCACACTCGGAGTGGATGTCGACCCGGCATCACACGAAAAACCTGAATCGTTCTGGAATGCATACCGGATTGATACTTTATCTGGCCGCGACGTGCGCACTTATGCCTTTTTAGACAGTATAGGCCGGGAAGCCAATTTCGACAGGATCGCCAACAGTTTTGAAACGCTGATGAGTGGCCGGATACCTTTTAAGTTTATTGACATCGACCTGGACCGTATCATCAAATATAATCCATACGAGGGGATTTACCTGGGTTTAGGCATACATACCAATGACAAACTTTCCCGCAGGTTTAAAGCCGGAGGTTACTGGGGATATGGTTTTAGCGACAAATCGGCTAAATATGGGGGAGATCTGAGTGTTTTGCTTAACCGAAGGCACGAGGTTACCTGGGGAGCCCAGTATTCTTATGACCTACAGGAAACAGGAGGCGTCAGGTTTTTCGATGATAACGAGAATTTCCTGACCGGTGAAAACTGGCGCAATTTCCTGATCCAGAAGATGAATCCAACCCAAAACCTGTCGACAACGATCGGGTTCAGGTTGCTTCGTGATTTTAAGTTCGGACTTGGCTTTAAGATTATCACCAAAGAGGCTTCCGATGGTTACCGGTATGCCCTGGCGCAGGATGGTGGAACTGTCGTTACCCAGGATGAATTCCGGTTTACAGAGATCAGCGCCGGTTTCCGGTTTGCTTTCCGGGAAGAGTTTATCGTGACCAAGCGGACACGGTTATCATTAGGTACGAAATATCCTGTTCTCTGGCTCGAATACACCCGCGGTATTGATGGTTTTTTAGATGGTGAATATGCTTACAACCGCATTGATGCAAAGATCGAGAAGTCTTTTTACACGAAGTATTTAGGTAAAACAAGCCTGGTGTTTAAAGGAGGAATGATCGACCGGGCCATACCTGCTACCGATCTTTACAACGGTAATGGCAGCTACCGTTTTTTCACCATTTTCGCCCCTTATAGCTTTGCAACGATGAAAATGAACGAATTCCTGACCGACCGTTATGTAGCGCTATATTTCACCCATAACTTCGGTAAACTTTTAAAAAGATGGAAAAAATTCCAACCTGAATTTCTATTATCCACGAATGCGACTTTTGGCTGGCTCAGGTATGATGAAAACCATCTCAACATTAATTACAAAACACTTGAAAGGGGCTATTTTGAGAGTGGTTTCCTGATCAATAACCTGTTTAACCTGCGGATCTATGATATGGGCATTGGCGCCTTTTACCGCTGGGGACCATACAGTTATCCTATGTTCAAGGACAATATAGCGTTGAAAATTTCGATCACTTTCCCGCTGGGGAGCATGGGGTTCGGGAATTAATACGCCCTGGCAAACACAACCCTTCTTGCCGAAGGTTTTCCTGAATAAACGCATTTGCCTTCTTCGAGCGGGCCGTCGAGGGGAATGCTTCGGATAGTAGCCTTGGTCTCTTCCTTGATCCGGTCTTCTGTTTCCGAAGTACCATCCCAGTGAGCCAGCAAAAATCCGCCTTCTTCTATCTTCTTTAAGAACTCAGCCCATGAATCTACCTTGAACGTATTATTCTCCCTGAATGAAAACGCTTTCTGGTAGAGATTTTTCTGTATCTGTTCAAGAAGATGTAGGATCTTTGTATCCAGGTTGACAGCCTGCAGGATTTCCTTTTCCAGCGTATCACGACGGGCAATTTCAACGGTATTGTTTTCCAGGTCACGTGGGCCAATGGCTATCCTGACCGGTACACCTTTAAACTCATATTCGTTGAACTTCCAACCTGGTTTCTGGGTATCGCGCCCATCGTATTTCACCCTGATCCCTTTGGCTTCCAGCTCTTTCTTGATATTTTCGGCTCGTTCGGTGATCTGGGCCAACTGTTCCGTACTTTTATAGATAGGGATGATGACTACCTGGTGAGGCGCCAGTTTTGGAGGAAGCACGAGGCCATGATCATCCGAATGGGTCATGATCAGGGCGCCGATCAGACGGGTTGATACACCCCAGGAAGTTGCCCAGACATGTTCAAGCTTATTTTCTTTACTTAAAAATTTGACATCAAACGCTTTAGCGAAATTCTGGCCAAGGAAATGAGACGTTCCGGCCTGTAAGGCTTTCCCATCCTGCATCAGTCCTTCGATGCAATAAGTTTCCAATGCGCCGGCAAACCGCTCATTAGCCGATTTCACTCCCGTGAGCACCGGCATGGCCATCCATTCTTCGGCAAACCGGGTATAAATGTCCAGGATCAGCTTAGCCTCATCAATCGCCTCCTGTTCGGTAGCATGGGCGGTGTGCCCTTCCTGCCAGAGAAATTCCGCGGTACGAAGAAATAAGCGGGTACGCATCTCCCAGCGAACCACATTGGCCCATTGATTAATAAGGATTGGAAGGTCGCGGTATGATTGTATCCAGTTGCGGTAGGCATCCCAGATAATAGTTTCCGAAGTAGGCCTGATGATAAGCTCTTCCTCAAGTTTCGCATCTTCATCCACCACAACACCTTTCCCATCCGGGGAAGTCTTCAGCCTGTAATGGGTGACGACAGCACATTCTTTTGCGAAGCCCTCGACGTGAGAAGCTTCTTTACTGAAAAAAGATTTTGGGATAAAAAGAGGGAAGTATGCATTGACGTGCCCGGCATCTTTAAACATCTTATCAAGGGATGCCTGCATCATCTCCCATATCGCGTAGCCGTAAGGCTTAATGATCATACATCCGCGCACCGCCGAGTTCTCGGCAAGGTCAGCTTTAATCACCAGATCATTATACCATTGTGCATAATTATCCTCCCGGGTTGAAAAATCTTTAGCCATTTTTGATTTTGGTATAGTATTTGCTTTTTTTGGATGAAATAAGGCACAAAAATAATCAATAATGATCTATGTCAGTTGCCACAAGGTAATTAAATCACAGGAGGAAAAAATCATGAAAACCTTAGCCATTTTAACCATTATCTTCAGTTTGTTCCTTGCATCATGTTCATCGACATACGATGCATCGGCTCCTTACGATGAAGTTTATTCATCTGCAAACCAACCCGCCAGGGGAGTTGCTGTAAAAGATTTAACGGTCCAGTCACAGCCGGTCGAATCGACAACAGCTTATGAAGGAGATTACTATACTCCCGAATATGCAGAAGGAGAATTCGATTCGGATGAATATTATGATTATGAATATTCTTCCCGGGTCAAAAGGTTCCATAACGATAACCCGGGTTTTGATTATTATGATAATTACTATACCGATAATTACTATTACAGTTACGATCCTTATGCTATGGGCAGCAATATATACAGCGGATACGGATGCTGCGGATCAGGTTTTTCATTGAGTTACGGCATGGGATACGGCTGGGGAGGTTATTATGGAATAGGTTATCCTTATTACAGGTACAGCCCGTACATGGGATATTATGATCCCTGGTATTATCCTTATTACGGAGGATGGGGTTACGGCTATGGCTATGGTGGTTCTTACTGGGCCGGTTATAACAATGGCTACTGGGACGGCTACTGGGATGGTAACTACAATGGCGGCGGCTATTACCCCGATCCCGACCCTTATGGAAATTATAATGGTCCGCGCGGC
>Ga0247841_10007560_pt1 | contig 16081 bp, 2 predicted proteins | sample LaCruzMarch2015__2_FD_192410 | JGI IMG/M metagenome (GOLD analysis project Ga0247841, IMG submission 192410) | Freshwater microbial communities from meromictic Lake La Cruz, Castile-La Mancha, Spain - LaCruzMarch2015_18m | ecosystem: Environmental > Aquatic > Freshwater > Lake | place: Spain... | reverse complement strand
AGGGGAATTATACTTTCACCCAGGACAACCTAAATGTGACTGGATGCAAGAATCTGACGACTGAAAATGCAACATATTATCTGAACAATTATGTTAATTCTTCTGGAACATGCTTTAATGTTCTGGCAAATAATATTACTCTTGATTGCAATGAGAACATGATAAATTATTCTCAGTCTGAAACCGGATATGGGATAAACCTCACTGGATTCAACAACACCACCATAAGAAATTGTACAATTGTTCAGGGGAATTCCTCAAATAGTAATTCAGGAGGGATTATTATTTCATCTAGCGCAGGTAACAGCATTTTGGATAATCAAATAATCACCCTTGGAGAGAGTAGCCCCGGGGTGAGAACCGAAGGGACAGATTCAACAAGGAATCTCATAGAAAGGAACAACATATCGACTTCTAAGGCATATGCCTATGGGATTATTATGAATTATGACAGCGGGTGGAATGATGTGACTGAGAATGCAATTTCAACCGTCTGGGCAGCCACCAGCGGAGTATACCTTGATCATTCTTCTCATGATAACTTCTACTCAAATAATATTTCAACACAGGGTTATCAGGCAGATGGAGTATTCATTTATTACGGTCAGAACAATAACTTTTCTTCAAATAATATAGATATCTACAGCGCCGATGTCGATGGAATCGCAATGTTCTCCTCGCAGAATGATAATGTGATAGAATTCAACAGGATTTATTCGCATGGGTACTCTGCGAGAGGACTTTCAATTTCTGGATTTTATAATAATGTATCTTCAAATATAGTCACAATGTCGGAAGATTCATCCTATTGGACCTTTGCGCTCGGTGGCACAGCCTATGACAGCATTTTCTTCAATAATACTTTTATAACTTCAGGTAGCACGTCATACTCCCTGTCCGTTTCTTCTTTCGGTAGAAATAACTTCACTGGAAATATTCTGCAGGGCAACAATTCAAAGTACATATATACCTCCGGTGCGGGAGATGATAACAACTTCACAGATACCACTTTCAGAACATCTGATGGGTCTCTGAGATTCCCCAATAAGTTTGTTATGAATTCAAGCTCTCCTGAGATTACTACTTCCAATCTGAACATTTCTAATAAAAAGATTCATATGAATTCATCTAGGCTAAATTTCTTGAACACCTCTGCTGAGATAACTTTGTATGGCTTGACAGGTTTGACAAATCCTGAGATGATGGTTTCGCGGTATGACAATGCGACAAATGAAACATGCCCTGTGGATGTTTGCCAGAATGTAAGTTGGGATGGAAGCACATTTGTCTTCAATGTCACGCACTTCACAACATATTTTGTTCAGGGAAGTTCGACACCCCCAGTGGATTCGACACCTCCATTATCAATCACAAATCTTGCCAATCAGTCATCGGGCCAGACATGGATATACTGGAACTGGACAAATCCTGATGACAGTGATTTCAATTCGACAATATTAATCTTTGATAATGTGAATGTTGTAAATTTGACAAGTGGAATTAATTATTATAATGCTACGACAGGATTGACCTGTGGAACTTCGCATAACTTAACAATAAAAACAAAGGACAATTCCAGCAATGTGAACAATACTGCTGTCACAAACATATCAAGGACTTTGTCTTGCTCCGATGTGCCTCCTTCAGCAACAAATGTCTCTGCCTGCGGATTTCCCTTTTTGGCAAACCATGCATACACGCTAAATAAAACAGTAAATTCTGTTGGGACATGCTTTGATATTACTGCAGATAATGTGACTCTTGATTGCCGAGGATTCAACATAACTGGGGATGCTTCCGCATCTAGCTATGGCATTAATATTGACAGCAGAAATGGGATGACAATCAAAAACTGCATAATCACAAACTTTTACGCGGGAATTAGAGTATACGGATCTTCTTCTAACAATCTAATCAATAACACGGTCAGCTCAAACTCATGGTCCGGCATCGTTTTATGGTCTAGTTATAACACTACACTCATTAATAACACTATCAGCTCAAGCTCATATGCCATAAACCTTGTAGATGGCGTCTACACCATTGCTAACCATCTCATTATAAATAACAATGTCAGCTCAAACAATTTGGGCATCTCTATCGGGGGCAGTTCCAACAATACCCTAATCAACAACAATTTCAACTACAACCAAAATGGAATCCATATCGGAAGGAGTTTTAACAATACCCTCCTAAACAACACAATCACTAAATCCTCTGACCAAGAAGGGTTAAGAGTAAAACAGGCAGGGCCGGGCATGACTCTTGCGGACTTCCAGCACAACATCACTGAGAGCAATAAAATCAATGGAAAGCCCATCTACTACCATAGCAGCACCTATGGCGGATGCCCGAGCCCAGTTAATGCGGACACATACTCCTGGATCGGGCTTGTGGACTGCGCGAATGTAAATGTAACTGGAACGCTAAACAACGATATCGAGCAGGTGCTTCTGGCTTCCACAAACTGGACAAATGTCACAGGGGTGAATGTTACAGCAGGCACGCAGACTGGATTCTTTTTCTATTCAAGCTCATACAATCAGATCAAGGACAGTTATGTCTCCTCAAAAGTTGAGTGCCTCTTACTCAATGAAAGCTCAAACAACAACTCATTTGTCTCAAGTACCATCGATCTTACTCCATATTACGGCGATGAAAGGGACAAATACTTATTTGTTGATGCAACCAGTTCTGGAAACGACATCACAAATGTATCTTTTTACACTGATTGGGATGTTGTAGCTAGATTCCCCGATCAGATCACATTGCCTACTGGTGGAGATATAAATTGGGATAACCTTTGGTCAACCCCCGTAGCAATCGGGTTAAACAGCACAGATATCCCATTCATGAATCATTCCGCAGAGATCACCTTCTACAGAATCTACAATATGACTGCTCCGATTAAACTGATAGAAGTAGATTCGGATGTGCCTCGCTTTTCAGAATGCACAGAGTCCGATGGGTGCAATATACTCTATTATGATAAGCAATCCAGAACACTCATCTTCAATGTCAGCCACTTCACAGTGTATGATGTTCTGGGTTCGCCTGTCGCAGATGCAACTGGAGATTATGACTGCTCTTTCACAAACAGTACCGGATCAACATTTTCTGCGACAATGCAATTGATTCAGAACGATTTCAACCTCAGTGGGACATTTGATATTCCCGAAGCGGGGATGCAGGGAAGCTTAGATGCATTTGTAGGAGGTTATGAAGATCCTTATGGTCCATTCGACATCATGGGAGGAATAGGGACAGCGGGGCCAGTAAAATTATTATTTGAGGGGCAACAAGCACCATCTTTGTTACAGGACTATGTAGGCGGAACTTATGGAGTTTTTTCAGGCAACGATTATGGAGAGTGGTCCTGCATGAAGAGAGCTGCTGCAGCGCCAGTAAGCGGTGGTGGTGGCGGAGGCGGCGGTGGCGGAGGAGTAACTGTAACACCTACACCTCAATGTGAAGAGAATTGGCAATGCTCTGAATGGAGTGCTTGCAGCAATGGACAGCAAACGAAAACATGCTCTGATTTGAAAAAATGCGGAACAACCACAAACAGACCTGCTTTGTCACAGGCTTGTGAGGTTCCTGCGGTGATTCCTCCAGTCGTAGTTCCAAAGAGCAGTGCCTGGATATTTTATCTAGTCGCTTTAGGAATGGCCCTGGTGGCCCTTGGATATGTAGTCAGACAGAAGATTATTGAAAGAATGCTTGTGAATAGAATTGGAATGATGGAACATTTTGTTGAGATCAAGGACATGGAAAATGCAAAGAATGTTTATAGAAAATTGATAAAGACATATCAGCATGCTACAATAAAGAATGAAAGAATGTACCATGATAAGATCATTGGTCTTTATCAAAAGGCTCTTGGTTTCAATTAATTTCTTTAAATTAAATTTTTGATTGAGGATTATTAGGGGATTGGTTATTAGCCTTAGGGGATTTTATCTTACATAAGTTGATTATATTTGGAAATTAATCTTACATATATGAATATTAATGAAGATTATTCTTACATAAACTAACTTGTATCTTACAAAAGACAATTAATATCTTACATATACTAATATGGCCTTTAAAATATCTTACAAAGATGAATATTCATAGAAGATATTCTTACAAAAAATAGTGATAATACTTACATAAGTTAATATTCTTATAGAAATATCTTACAAATATGAATATTCATAGGGGATTTTCTTACAAAATATGACTCGTTGGGAGATGTGTTGTGTGAAGAGGAGATGATTGGAGGGTTTTAGAAGGATCTTTTTGAGAGTTTGTGCCTATTTGCATGGCAGATTGGGGATAATTTGACAGTATTGTAAGATAATAGTCTTACAAAGGTTAAGTTTAAATACTATATATCTTACATATACAATAGATAGAGCATCATATGAGTAATCTCGTCGATAACCGAAGAGAGGAGTTGGTAGAATATCTCCTCGAAAAAGAGAAGGTGATTAGATACATCGTCGGAAAAGCCGAGGGAGAGATTTCTGAAAATGTAAAACTGGGGGTTTCGTCGTCGGACATTCCAATCACAATATTCACCACTTCGCTGTCTCCACTGGAGTCTCTGACGAGATTCCTCAAGGACAGCAAGGGCAAAAAACTTGTGGAGATTTCTAGAATAATGTCAAGAAGCTCTGCGGCTTTATCCGCAGCCTACAAAAGCGCGGCTTCTAAAAAGTTTGAATTTGGGGAAACGGAGCATATGATTCCTCTCGAGGAATTTGAAAAGAATTCTGATCTTTCTGTTTTGGAGATAGTTGTTAATCACTTGGAAAATAAAAATCTGAAGCATGTGGAGATAGCAAGAATTCTTGGAAGGGATGTGAGAACAATTTGGACATTGAACAAAAGGGCAGAGCAAAAGATTGCAGCAAGAAAAACTGGAGGGAGAAAATGATATTTGACAAAACTGGAACTGTAAAAAAGATCGGAATCTGGACAGTTGTGTCCTTGGTCTTCATTTCATTTTTTGCACTTGCAATCTTCTACAACAATGGAATCAATGAGGGTCCGGCATTTACTGGAAAAGCGATTGATGAGGTTTCCCTTGTGGATGAGCCTGTCTCGAATGTTCCTTCAACCGATGTTCCTTCCTCTGAAATTATCGGAGAGGGTGAGCCGTCACATGATTCTCCTAATGTGATTGTTGAAACTCCTGTCAGGGCTTCTGATCTTTCGGTGATGGATGAGCCTTTGGATATACAGTCTGTTCAGAACATTTCGGAATGCTCAGTATATGGCTTGTATAGTGATAACATGATTTACACCTTAAATCAATCCCTGACCTACACTCTGCCATATTCAGGGGGTGGAAGTTGTATCTATATTCAAGCCAATAATGTGGTGTTAGATTGTCAAGGGTTTAACATAACTGGTCCTGGATCCGGCATGGCAATAAATGCGGGCTCCCCTTCCATAAATCTTACAATAAAAAACTGTGTCATTCAAAACTTTTCTACGGGTATCTTTTTTTATAGTTCCGTTAATAACACAGTGTATAATAACACTATTTCTACAATAGAATGGGGCCTTGACCTATCAGTGCCTATTGCATCGGGAATAATGTTCTACACCGCTCCTGTGACTGGAAACAATATTTCATTTAACAGAATCAGCAATGTTCATGGGGGCGCTGGAAAAGATGGGCAGTCAGGTGATCCCCATGGGTATGTTGGAAATATTGCATCTGGAATTTATTTGAATTCTGCAAGTGGGAATAGCATATATGACAATAATATAACCAACATCACAGGGGGAGATGGTGGAAGTGGAACGGATTATCAGACGGGTGCAAGGGGGGGACCCGGAGCGGTCGGATCAGGTATTTATCTTTCTTCATCAAATGAAACTATTCTTTCAAATAACCTGATTAGTGATGTTCATGGAGGGAATGGTGGAGGGGGAGGGAGAGATGGCTCTGGAGGGACTGGAGGAATCGGTTCAGGAATATATTTTAGTTCATCACAAGGTAACAATCTTTCATTCAACAATATTAGTAACCTTGAAGGGGGCATCGGCGGGGATAAGGGAACCAATAATGCGGTCATAGGTCAGGAGGGAGCATCTCAACAAGGATATGGGTTGTTTATTGATTCAAATTCTTCTGACAATCAGATAAATGAAACAAACACTGTGGATGAAGATCCGGTGATTTATTATTATAATCAAATGGGCATAATTGTTCAGAACAAGATTTTGACTGCAAATTCAAATCCAACTAATTTTGGTAAAATTGTTTTAATGAACAGCTCTGGAACTGTGCAGGACAATGTCATTGCAAATTTTGTCGGAGTGAGTGGGAAAACTGAGGAGAGTGATGGTGAAATAGGTGCAGGGATATACATCAATTCCACGGAAGCATCGATTGTTTTTAATAACTCCATTGGGAACATCACCGGAGGAATTGGCGGTACTATGAGGACTGGAGGTGTTGGTGCTGGAATTTATATTCCCTCCTCAATTGGAAACAATCTTTCATCCAATATAATTAGCAATGTTGCTGGAGGGAACAGCAGCACCATAGTAACTGGGGGAATTGGTGCAGGAATTTATATTCCCACCTCAATTGGAGATGACATTTCATCAAATAGGATAGGATATGTTGCTGGAGGGAACGGAGGGGTGAGTGTGGATGGGGGAATGGGTGCAGGAATTTGTTTCAATATTTCTATTGGAAATAATATTTCGTTAAATATGATTTATAATATCAATGGGGGGCTTGGAGGGGTGAGCATATTGCTTCCTTGGGGTAGTGGTGGTCCTGGAGGGGATGGGGGACAGAGTTTTGGAGTTTATTTACCATTAGCATTTGAAAATAACATCTCGGAAAATATAATTGAAAATGTCTCTGGTGGTGATGGCAGCGATGGCGGATATGTCTATGCATATCCCTATGTAGGAGCTGCAGGAGGAATCGGTGGAAGCAGTGCAGGAATTTATCTTAATGCCTCTGACAATAATCTTATCTCGAACAATATCAGTCATATTTTCGGTGGAAACGGGGGGAACGGGGGGAACCTCACAACCACGGGTCATTATTTTGCAGGCCTGGGGGGTCTTGGTGGAAGAAGCTCAGGGATAGTTATCTTTTCATCAGAGAGTAATAATTTTTCATTGAATAATATAAGCTCAATTATCGGGGGAAATGGTGGAAATGGTGGAAATGCATCAGGAGATAGTGTTGTTTGGGGCTCTGGGGGGGATGGTGGACCGGGATATGGATTTTATGTCTATTCTTCATTAGAAAATAATTTTTCATCAAGCATATTTGATCAAATCTATGGGGGAGCTGGAGGAGATGGCGCTTGGCCAGGGTTTGATACAGGTGAGGGCAATTATGGGGCAAATGGTGGAACAGGCTACGGCATTTATGTTAATTCATCAAGTGGAAATAATTTTTTATGGGGGGAGTTGAGCAATGTCTTTGGAGGGATTAGGGGTATTGGGCGCATCAATGGTTCTGAAGGACATTCTTCTGGAATTTTCCTCGACTCATCAAATTCAACTAATTTTTTCAACAACATAGTCTGGGCCAGAAGCAGAGATTTCCAATCCATTGATTCTTTAGATAATCTTATAGTCAATATGACTTTTAATTCTTCGATTTATCCTACAACGGTAAGTTTTACCTATAATGGAGATATAGAAGCAAATTCTTCATTAGGACATGCATGGAGCGGATATTATGATCCTCACAAATATGTGGATTTGAATAATTTAAGTGATGACGCTTCAGTTATGCTCAACATATCATATGATGATGGAATACGTGAAACGCTATGGAGGATGTATGAATGGACAGGGGAATGGATACTTCTTCCAACTAATCAGGTGGACGTAACAAACAATGTGGTTTATGCAGAAATAACCTCATTCAGCACATTTGGAATTTTTGCAGATATTACTCCGCCAAATGTGGACATGATTTATCCTGCAAGTACGGCCTATAATTCAGATGTTACAGAACTTAATTACACATATTATGACCTTAATGATGAATCGTGCTGGTTCTCAAATGATTCAGGAACATGGAATTCAACAGCCTATCCTGCCGGAACAAACTTCACGGGAATGATTTCAATTGAGGGAGTGAATAATTGGACTGTTTACTGCAATGACTCTTTTGGAAATGAGAATTCATCAAATGTGACATTCATTAAGGATACATTAAAACCTGAAGTTAGCATAATTTATCCGTCAAATAATGGTTTGTATGATTCTGTTACAGAACTGAATTACACATATTATGATATCCGCAATGAATCGTGCTGGTTCTCAAATGATTCAGGGGAGAATAACTACAGTGTGCAGACTGCAGGACAGAATTTTACGGAAATGGTTTCAGTTGAGGGAATTAATAATTGGACTTTGTACTGCAATGACTCTTTCGGAAATGAAAATTCATCGGAGGTGACATTCAGAGTGGATACAACAACTCCGGTGATTCATCTGATCGGTCCTGGGGATGAAGCCAAGGTGACTGCTACTCCACAAATATTCTCATGCAACATATCAAATGCTGCTGTGAAGAATCTTACACTGTTCGTCTGGAATGACACTGATGAAGTTGTTAGAAACACCAGTCTTGTAAGCGGAACTTTCAGTAGTTCATCATTCTCACAAAGCCTTGTTGATGGCGAATATTCATGGAACTGTTTAGGATATGATGAGATGGGTTATTTCAACTGGAGTGAGGAAGGAAACTACTCCATGATATTAGACGCAACAATCCCGCAGGTTTCCACAGTATATCCTGAGAATAGATTATATTCCACTGGAATCACTGAGCTGAATTACACCTATTATGACGTTAATGATGAATCATGCTGGTTCTCAAACAATTCCGGATTGAACAATTACAGCCATAGAGCTGCTGGTTTGAATTTCACAGGAATGGTTTCAGTTGAAGGAGTGAATAACTGGACTGTCTACTGCAATGATTCAATTGGAAATGTGAATTCTTCAAAGGTGACATTCAGAGTAGATACGACAACTCCGGTGATTCATCTGATCAATCCCGTGGATGAAGCCAAGGTGACTGCTACTCCACAAATATTCTCATGCAACATATCAAATGCTGCTGTGAAGAATCTTACACTGTTCGTCTGGAATGACACTGATGAAGTTGTTAGAAACACCAGCTTTGTAAGCGGAACTTTCAGCAGTTCATCATTCTCACAAAGCCTTGTTGATGGCGAATATTCATGGAACTGTTTAGGATATGATGAGATGGGTTATTTCAACTGGAGTGAGGAAGGAAACTACTCCATGATGTTGGACACAACAATCCCTCAGGTTTCCATAGCATATCCTGCAAGTACGGCCTACAACACAAATGTCACACAATTGAATTACACATACTATGACCTGAATCCAGGATATTGCTGGTACTCAAAAGATCGTGGAGCCCATAACTCCAGTGTTCAGACTGCTGGAACAAATTTCAGCGGAATAGTTTCAGTTGAGGGCGTGAATAACTGGACAGTTTACTGCAATGATTCTTTTGGAAATATGAATTCATCTAATGTGACATTCTTCAAAGACACAGTCAAACCTGCAGTAGAGATAATCTCTCCTCCAAGTGGCGGCAGATATGATTATTATGTGGCGGAACTTAATTACACATATTATGACATTAATGATGAATCGTGCTGGTTCTCAAACAACTCTGGATTGAACAATTACAGCCATAGGGCTGCCGGAACAAATTTCACAGGAATGGTTTCAATTAATGGTTTGAACAATTGGACAGTTTACTGCAATGATTCTTTGGGGAATGAGAACAGTTCAACAGTAAGCTTCACTATTGACTACTTCAACCTTACTCGATGCAGGGATTTGACAGTGGAAAATGGAACTTATTTCCTGAACAATAATGTCAGCTCTGCTGGGACCTGCTTCAATTTCATGGCGAACAATGTGACTCTGGACTGCCGAGGGAATTGGATCAACGGCACCCAATTATGGGATGAAGAGGATACGTCCACATACACTTTAGGAATTTTCCTACCAGGAGTAAATGGTGCTAAAATAAACAACTGCACCATTGTGCACTATGGCGTAGGAATCATACTTAATCCTGGTTCAAACAATAGTATAACTGGAAACAGGGTCTTGAACTGCAGCGCTGGTATCGGTCTTCTTGACTCCAACAGCAACAATCTTATAGGGAATATCCTGTCGAATAACGGCCAGGGCATCGTCTTCAACAATTCTCACAACAACAGCATAACAGGAAACAATGCTCGGAGCAGATGGGATGGAATCTGGCTTAGTTACAGCTCAGGCAATAATCTTACAGGAAATATAATGTATGGGGGTTATTCTGGAATGACGCTTAACCTGAGCTCCAACAACACATTCACAAATGACATTATTTCATCGGGCGTTCTCGAACCATGGTCGGCTGATTTCCAGTCGATAGATTCTCCGGGAAACACAATTGTTAACATGACCTTTAACGGTTCAGATCATCCTACACCGGCGAGTTTCATTTATTCTGGAGACATAAGGGTGTATTCCAGTGATGCTGTCCAAAGCCTAACATTCTACAATGTCAGCAGATACCTCAACATCACAAATCAAAGCGCAGCATGGATTGCATTGAACATTTCATACACTAATGAGACTATCGGAGGGGACGAATCCAAACTGAGGATGTATAAAAATGATAAAACCTATCCATCATGGATCCCTGTTGAGGTCTGGACTCTTGCAAATACTGATTCTCCAATCAATAGGGTAGATACTGTGAACAAAGTCGTTTATGCTAACCTCACATCATTCGGCGTTTTCGCTCCTTTGGCTGATAGCTGTCCAGATCCAGTAACTGATATGACTGGGACGTGGGATGCAGAAGCGATAGACCACGATCCAACTTGTCTAGATTGTGGTGGGCCATTCACAATCAATTTGGCACAACAGGGCATGATCTTGAATGGGACAGGAACCGCAGGTAATCAAGCTGCGCTGTTTTATGGGAAATTGTGTGGAAACACTCTGCATATATTTACGAATGCTGGAGGAGGTTCATATTATTTCAATGGCACAACCGATGGCTCATCAATGTCAGGATACTACCTTGACTTCATCGGGGGAAACTATGGCACCTGGTCTGCTGTAAAAAGAGTCGCTCCATCCGACGGGGGCGGTGGTGGTGGAGGCGGCGGTGGCGGAGGAGGAGGAGGAGGTGGTGAAGGAACAGTGTGTAGTGAGAATTGGCAATGCTCCGAGTTTGGAGAATGCATTGCTGGAACTCAGACAAGAACATGCAATGATGTGAAAAAATGCGGAACAACCACAAACAAACCTGCTTTGTCCAAAAACTGCCAGGAAAAGAAGGAAGTTCCAATTCCAACAACACCTCCTGTAAAAAGCTATGCCTGGATATACTATCTGGTTGCGATTTCACTTGTTATGATTGCATCGGCATTTGTTATGAGGCATAGAATAGTTGAAGGCTCCTTGAAAAAGGGGATTGCGGAGATGGAGCACGCCCTGGCAATTAATGATCTGGAAAATGCAAGAAAGATATATGGTGAAAAGGTGAGGACTGCCTATGCAAAGGTTTCTGCAAAAAGCGAGGAAAAGTACCATGACAAAATAGTCGGCCTTTATCAGAGGGCATTGGGATTTGATCTGAACAGCATGGCGATGGGTGTGAAATGATATTTGATAAAACTGGAACTGTAAAGAAGATCGGAATCTGGACAGTTGTGTCCTTGGTCTTCATTTCATTTTTTGCACTTGCAATCTTTTACAACAATGGAATCAGCAGCGGACCCGCATTCACAGGAAAAGCGATTGATGAGGTTTCACTGGTTGATGAGCCTGTCGCAGATGTTTCAGCTCCGGAAATTATCGGAGGAGGAGAGCCGTCGCACCATAGTTCTGCTGATTTGATTGATGCGCCTGTTGAAACTCCTGTCAGGGCTTCTGATCTTTCAGTGATGGATGAGCCCATTGGAAAAATAGACCCTCGAGTCATTGATGAAATAAAATCAAGGGGATATGCTCAGGTCATAATCATGCTGGATAACTCCAATATAGAAACTAACAACTTCGATGAGGAAACAAGCATACAATCTGACCAAGATTCCGTGCTTTCAACACTGAATACTATAAATCTTGGAGATCTTCCTATAAATGATATTTCGGATAGAGGAATAGATTTTGAGATTAAAACTAAATATATCGGGGTCAATGCCATTGCAGGCATAATAACTTCATCTGGAATAAACAAACTTCAAAATAATCCTAAAGTGGTTAGAGTATCTCTTGATGAGATGATGCATTTGGAGCTGGATGGTTCTGTCCCATTCATAAATGGAGATGATGTGTGGAGGATGCAAGTAAATGGAAAAAATCTTACTGGAAAGGGGGAGACTGTCTGCGTAGTAGATTCTGGGGTAAACTACACACATCCTGCTCTCGCTGGAAGAGTCATTGCACAAAAATGCTTTTGCTCGATTGGGGGTTTGGGATGCTGTCCAAGCGGAGGATTTCAAGAGAATAATGCTATGGATGGATATGGGCACGGAACTCATGTTGCAGGAATAGTAGCATCCAATGATACGACATATCGCGGAGTTGCTCCCGAAGCAAATATTGTTGCAGTCAGAGTAGCAAATAATTTTGGAGCAGTTAAAACATCCGATATGGTGGATGGGATATATTGGTGTTATGCAAATCATGATTTGTATAATATTTCAGTAATCACTATAAGTATTGGTAGTGGAGGATATAACTGCACTCCCAGTGTAAGGGCTGGATTTGACTGCTCTGAAAGTACTGCGGGCCAGTATATTTCATTTGCAGTGAGCTCTGGAATAACCGTAACCGTTGCTTCAGGAAATGATTATGCAAATGATAATATGAGCTCTCCTGCATGTGCTACTGATGCTATTTCAGTAGGAGCAGTTGCAAGAAAAAGTGATGCTGTCGCAGACTACTCTAATGTGGCTGAATGCTTGGATGTTCTTGCTCCTGGAGGGAATGGCACAGACCCCATAACCTCGACTGGGAAAGATGGAGGAGGTTTTGCTTTGATGGCTGGGACTTCAATGGCCACGCCCCATGTTGCCGGATTGGCTGCGCTGGTATACCAGGATTTCCATCTTTACAATGAAACTCCGACCGTTGCTGAGGTCAAAAAAATCATTAAAGATGGAGGGGTCAATGTAACTGTAACAAGAGCAAACAACGCAGTCATTCCAAGAATAAATATTTCAGGTTCAATACTAACTATTGATGACCGGCCTCCGGTGATCTCAATAGTCTATCCATTGAACAGAGCTTACAATTCAGAGATCACGCAGCTGAATTACACATATTATGATAGGAATCCTGGATTCTGCTGGTTCTCAAACAATTCCGGATTGAACAATTACAGCCATAGGGCTGCGGGTTTGAATTTCACTGAAATGATTTCAGTTGAAGGAGTGAATAACTGGACTGTTTACTGCAATGATTCAATTGGAAATGTGAATAGGGCTTCTATAACTTTCACAAGGGACACCATCTCTCCGTTCGTTTCAACAGTCTATCCTCAGGGGACAGTATATCATTCATCCGTAACCCAGTTGAACTACACATATTCTGATCCGCATCCAGGATATTGCTGGTACTCAAACAACTCTGGAGCGAACAATTACAGCCATAGGGCTGCTGGTTTGAATTTCACAGGAATGGTTTCAGTCTATGGTTCAAATAATTGGATTGTGTACTGCAATGACTCTGCTGGAAATGTGAACAACTCATCGGTAACATTCACAAGGGACACTGCCGCTCCACTCATTTCAATATCCTATCCTCAAAGTATCACCTACGATGATTCACCCGTAACCCAATTGAACTACACAGTAAACGATCTTTCAGGGTTCTGCTGGTACTCAAACAACTCTGGAGCGAACAATTATAGTCATAGGGCTGCGGGTTTGAATTTCACTGAAATGATTTCAGTTGAAGGAGTGAATAACTGGACTGTTTACTGCAATGATTCCACAGGATATGTGAATAAATCAAATGTGACTTTCAGTGTTACTTTCTTAGGCTGCAGGGAAATTACAAGTTCGGGCACGCATCTCTTGAATGGGGATATTTTGAATTACGGGACAACTAACTACTGCATGAATATCAAAACTAGCAATGTGATTTTGGATTGTCAGGGGCATACTATTGATGGAGTTTATGAAACTAGCCCTACTCTCAGTCGAGGGGTTTATGCCTACAGCACATATGCTGATTATGTTTTAACTAATATCACAATTATAAACTGCAAAATAACCGATTTTGAAAATGGAGTAAAGCTGGTACAGGTATCGAAAAGCAATGTAAGTAATAACAGCATAACTGCAAATGTAATCGGCGTAGTTCTTCTTTCAGGATATAGCAGCACTTTTTTCAAAAATAACATAAGTCGGAATACTCAATATGGGGTGCAGGCAACTAAGATTGGCGGATATATTTATCCTCCGGCTTATGATTCTTATAATAATACATTCCTCTTCAATGAGATTAGCTATAACCCCAGTGGTGGCCTTTACCTTCAAGACAGCTCGAAAAATACAATATATGGCAACTCCATTAACCATAATGCTAATGGTATCGAATTTAATGGCGCCCTCCTAAATGATAACAATATCACAAATAATAGCTTTCAACAGAATACTAATAATGGGATATACCTTCCTGGAGGAAGCAATAACAGCATTATCGGAAATGTAATAACTGGTTCTATTGCCATAAACCTTGTTGGGAGTTCTTACAATAATATCACAGATAATAATGCCACCCTATGCAGTATAGGCCTCCAACTCACCTCTAGCCTTGGCAACAATCTGATTAACAATATTCTTTCGAGATCAGGAACTGACTTTGTTTCATCTGGCTCCCAGAATAATACAGTCATCAATATGACTTTCAATTCATCGGCTTATCCGACAACTGCCAGCTTTGTTTATTCAGGAAATATTAAGGTCAATTCCACTGGTGCAATTGATTCGGACTTGCAAAATGTAAGCAGATATCTTAATATCACAAATCAGAGCATGGCATGGGTCTTCTTGAATATTTCATACACCCATGAATCGATTGGATCAAATGAATCTTATCTGAAAATGTACAGATCTGACGGGGGTGTTTGGAGTTTGGCAAATACCACTTCTACGCTAAATGGTGTGGACATGGCAAATAATGTTGTCTTTGCAAACATTTCATCATTCAGCGTGTTTGCTCCTCTTGCGAATGTTACTTCTTCTGGGCAGGCTGGAACCACCCCTGTCCCTGGTCTGCCTGCGTTTGAAGATCTAACTGGAACTATGCCTGCTGCAACTACTGCCACGGTTGTGGATGGACGGGCAGTAATTTCTGCCACTGCTGGAAACCTTCTTATCCCTTCTGGAACGCCAATAGTTTCATTCCCGGCAGGAACCACTGGAACAATAAATGTCACTCTTTCAATAACGTCCTCCGGAGGAGGAATGATAATCGTAAACGGCTCCAATCTTCTCCCAGGAACAAACAAAACTATTTTCATTCCAAGACTGATAAACACAAATCATGTTTGCATAAATGACAATGAAGGGATTTATTCAATAAGTGCTGCATGCAATCAGCCCGATGAGATTTTGATGGATTGCCCTGGAACTTTCGAACAATATTCCTGCGCTCTCGGGGATGGATTCTATAATGTTTCTGGATTAACTCACAGTGGAGGAGGGGAAGGTGGAACGAATGTTTCGGATTGTATAAACATTTCAACCGAAGGATTGTATTTCTTGAATCAATCGATAAATTCAACTGGAACTTGCTTCACAATAAATTCTTCAAATGTTACATTTGATTGCCAGGGATGGACAATAAACCATACTGGAGCAGGATCAGGAATCGATGTTAGTGGAGGCAATCTAACCACGATTAGAAATTGTGATATTGTAGGACAGTCAGGAGTTACTGGAAGCTATGGGATCTATTTGGAGAACAGTTTCAATGGAACATTCATCAATAACACTGCCAGGGAGAGCAGGGAAGCAGGATTTTATGTAAAATCAAGCAG
>Ga0247841_10007556_pt1 | contig 16088 bp, 18 predicted proteins | sample LaCruzMarch2015__2_FD_192410 | JGI IMG/M metagenome (GOLD analysis project Ga0247841, IMG submission 192410) | Freshwater microbial communities from meromictic Lake La Cruz, Castile-La Mancha, Spain - LaCruzMarch2015_18m | ecosystem: Environmental > Aquatic > Freshwater > Lake | place: Spain... | reverse complement strand
GCGGAACAACTTATTCAGGCGTTGTTAGTGGAACACCTTTTAATGCCTCTCCAAATCCAACAAACACTACTGTTTATACATTAACATCTATTACAGATGCCAACGGATGTGTACGCACAACCGGTATTACAGAAGATTCTGCAACAATAATGGTTCCTACCTGTCTCACGGGTGGAACTAATGGTTGTTATACAGGAACTTGCTCAGGCGGTGTCTGCAACTACTATACATCCGGAGATGGGGACTGTCCTATCTGCAAAACTTGCGTAGGCGCCACCAGTGGCGCTTGTGTAAATTATCCTGATAATACTCAAGATGTTGGCTGTAATAGCACCTGCCAGTCGTCCTGCCAGTCAGGCGCTTGCCAGACCATCCTATCAGTTATAGCAACTCCTCCGTCGCAGACAATATGCAGCGGTACTACTATAAGTGTTGCTTTAACATCCAATGTTTCAGGAGCTACTTTCGCATGGACAGTAGTACAAAGCGGAGTTACAGGAGCATCCAACAGCAGCGGAAGCAGCATTGCGCAAACGCTTACAAATTCAGGAACAACAGCAGGAACTGCTACTTATACTATAACGCCAACGGCAAATGGCTGTTCAGGAACTTCAACCAATGTTGTAATCACTGTAATTGGAAGTTGTCCTACTTGTAAATATTGTTCATCCGGTAGTTGTATTGCTCTTACAGGTTATGCCGAAAGTACTGGTTGCACTGCTCAATGCTATGGATGTTCTAGTGGTTCGTGTGTTCCTATTCCAAATGCTTCCCAGGATTCATATGGCTCCAACACTTGTACAACATCTCATTTCAGATGTGATGGTAACGGTGCTTGCACAGCACCAACTTATGGTGATTATTATAATGGTAGTCATTGTTGTGGGGGAGGTTGTCAGGCAACTTGTTCTGCAGGGGCTCCAGGTTATGACTGTCAAGCATCTGGTGATTCTAATTGTTATTGTATTGCTTGGAGTTGTTATTATTATCCTTAACCAAATACCAAAATGTTATTGCTAGGCTGTAGTGTTATTCCGGTGTATTATAATTGAAAAAAAATAATTATTAATCTTTAAAACTTAAAGCCATGAAAACAAAAAATGTAATCAAACTAGCCGCAATCCTGATCGCTGTGATAGGAATCAGCACCGCAGGATGCAAGAAAGACAAAAATGAAAGTAAAGACACCAACACCTCGTCCTTGCAGCAATTGACAAAAGATGACGCAGCAATACAGTCCGTTTCGGACGATGTACTTAATGATGCAAACGATGTCCTGACAAAGCAAACAAACAAAGGAGTTGACTCATTAAATTGGCCTTGTAATGTAATCCTTGATTCCACCATTACCGCCGGAAATAATATTACGTATTATTTAACTTTTAATGGTCTTAATTGCAACGGGACCAGAAACAGAGAAGGGAAGGTTGAAATTACCATTCCTATTAATACACATTGGTCTGATGTTGGCGCAAATGCTACTTTAACATTAATCAATTTAAAGATCACAAAGATTGCTTCAGGCAGATGGATAATTCTTAATGGAACAAAAACTTTTGAAAATGTTAACGGTGGTCTGGTAAAAAATCTTGGCAATGGTACTATAACTTCTGTTGTACATAAAATTACCGGAGCTATACAGGCAACATTTGATGACAATACTACCAGAACATGGAATATTGCCAGACAAAGAACATTTACAGGAACTTTTCCGGGCCAACTTGTAGAAACAACTGATGGATTTGGCACTGCCGGTGGCTATTCTAACTTGGTAGTATGGGGCGTTAACAGGGATGGCGAAGAATTTTACACAAAGATAATTCAATCTGTAGTACATAGACAAACTTGCGGATGGGATCCGGTATCGGGTATAAAAATTTTCCAGATTCCAAGCGATAGCAAAAAAGCAACAGTTACTTTCGGTTATGACGATAACAACCAGTCTGTAACCGGTACGAATTGTCCAACCAGGTATAAAGTTGACTGGGAAAAGAACGGAAATAGCGGTATTATCTTTTTACAACTGCCATAAAACAAATATATTTTTGCATAAAAGAAGCCTGAATATTTAAAACATTCAGGCTTTTCTTTTGCGGTTTTCAGTCGTAGCTGCTGATTTAACCATGCGCATCAATATCATGCAGCATATAAATCAGGTGGTTCAGCACTTTGGTGATCTCTGTCATGTATTCATCAACCGCTTTTACGCTACCGGGTAAAGTGAATATCATTGTTTTTCCTATGATTCCTGCAACCGACCGGCTGATAAGTGCATTGGGCTTTTCGGCGCCATATTTATAACGGATAAAATCCATAATCCCCGGAATTTCCTTGTCGAATAATGGTTTTACAACATCTACAGTGAAATCTTTTGAGCCAATGCCGGTTCCACCTGTTGTAAAAATAATATCAAAATTTTTCACTTTCAATTCCTGCAATTTTTCCTTTAACAATCGCGGATCATCGGGAATTAGGGTGTAATCAATATCCGTTTGATGATTGGTCTTAAAAAAATGTTCCGTAATATGTTCTTTAATCCGTGGTCCGCTCCGGTCGCTGTATTCGCCACGGCTGGCACGGTCGCTAAGCGTAATGATGGCGACCTTATAAACCTTCGGAACATAAGTAATTTCATCACCGGCTTTTAATTTACCACCCTTGATCACCCTGCAAAAAATGCCTTCTTTGGGCATCACACAATTGCCGACTTCTCTGAAAATTGCACAGGATGTTCCATGACATTCTTTCCCTATCTGTGTAACTTCAAGAATCACATTTCTACTTTCAAAACGGTCAAGAATATTTGATTTATATAGCTCAAATCCCTGAGTGGTGATGTTTTCGGCAAACTCGCCATAATTTATTTTTCGTTTTGCTTCTTTGGAAAATTTTTCGATGCTTTCTGTTCCAAGCATACTCACTTGTCGCTGCCAGCTTCCTGCATGTGCATCGTTCAGTACTCCTTTTTCATTAATAAAAATGCCATCTGTAGGATGTTTTATAGTGCCTTTTTTTTCTGAAATATTTGTTGAAAGTACTGTTATCATAATATATTTTATTTATCAAAATCAGTTATTGAAAATTCGGCAATTACTTCAGCAGGAGTAAGGTTTTGGTATTTTATGACCTCTTTTCCTAACCTTACAATCACCATATTTTTTTGCGGTAGAACAATGATATATTGACCAAGAATTCCACGGGCATAAAAGAAATCTTCGCCAAACGCTTTTGCCTGCCACCAGGAATATCCGTATTGTTCGTTAATTGTTCCGTTTTTTAATTCAGCAGGTTTTGTAGATTCCTTTAAATAAGTTTCGGAAACAATTTGTCTGTTATTAAATTTTCCTTCATGCAACGCAAGCAAACCAATTCTTGAGAAATCTCTGGCATTTGAATTAAAACAACAATATGCTTTTTCCAATCCATCCTTTTTGTCGATACTCCATAATGCGTCATGCTTAGCTTCTATCGGTTTCCATAATTTTTCAGAGGCATATTCACTTAGTGTTTTGCCTGTTGCCTTCTGAAGAATGTATGCCAGCACAAGCTGGTTTGCGCTCTGATAATTAAATGTGTAACCTGGTTCTTCAATCACTTTCAGATTTTTAATAATACTAGTAAGGTCACTACCGAAATATGCTTTTGCTGTAAGGCTGAAAGGATTGTAATAACTCTCTTTCCAGTCGAAAGCGGCTGTCATTGTAAGTAAATCACGAATCGTTAGTTTTGCATTTAATCCATCTTTGTATGCGGGAATAAAATCAGAAACAGCTTGATTTACACTTTTGATTTTTCCTTCATCAATAGCAATTCCAACGAGTAAACTTACTATGCTTTTTGCAACAGAAAATGATCCTGAGTAAGAATCGGCATTGTAATCGTCCCAGTATTCTTCATAAACAACAGAATCGTTTTTTAAAACCAGAAAAGCAATTGTTTTGAATTTTTCAAGAATTTTACGGAATGTTGTGTCTGGTTTTAGTTTATTATAATTTCCTGCATCAGCGATTGGAATATATGTGCCTGCGGAAACAGTTCTGTTTTCAAAAATTTTATAATCATCAATAGTTGAAGCGTGGTAATAAAAAGTTTTGTACAGATATGAATTCCCTGTAACAAGAATGGCAATATTTATTATTGCAAGAATTCCGATTATCCAGTATACTATTTTTTTAAATCTTCTCATTTAGCCGAATTAGCAAAGCTTTATGAAATGTCGCTTTTTGTTTTTTCAATCAACCGGATATTGTCTATCTCCATTTTTTTTTCAACGGCCTTGCACATATCATATACTGTGAGTAAGGCTACACTAACTGCTGTGAGTGCTTCCATTTCAACGCCTGTTTGTCCGATGCAACGAACTTCACTGGATATTTCAATAGTGTTTTTTACAATCTTAGCCTTAACATCGATTTTTGTAAGTTGCAAAGGGTGACATAAAGGAATTAGTTCTGGAGTACGTTTGGCTGCTTGTATGCCAGCAATTTCAGCTATTGTGAGAACATCACCTTTTTTTATTTCATTTTCTTTGACAAGTTTTATGGTAGAAGCTGCAAGTTTAATTTGTCCTGTGGCTTTGGCAATGCGCAACTGTTGCGGCTTGCCGCCGACATCTACCATATTTGCTTTGCCTTTTTTGTCAACATGTGAAAGTTTTTTCATATTTTTATTTCTCGCAGATAAACGCAGAAAGTTACGCTGATTTCCGCTGATTCATAAATTATTTACAATTCTGATTATTGAATCTGAAATTAAAGAGGAATTAAAATTAATAAGCAATCCTAATTTCTTGCCTGTTAGTTTTAAATAAGTGAGCAATTGCTTGTGATGCACGTCAGCAAGGGCTTCAACAGATTTTACTTCAATAATGACCCTGTCATTAACTAAAATATCTAACCGAAAACCCACATCGAAATTTATATCGGCATATTTCATTGGAATGCCAATTTGATTTTTTACATCAAGTTTTAATTGCTTTAACTCATATGACAATGCTGTTTCGTAAACAGATTCTAAAAGTCCAGGTCCAAGTTCATTGTATACCTTGAATACTGCTCCTCTAATCAGGTATGATAATTCATTTTCTGTCATATCTGCGATAATTTGCGTTAAATTCTGCGTAAATCTGCGAGAGATTTATCCCCCAATTTCATTAAATTTATTTTTAAAACTAACTGTTCCGCTTTTGGGTTTTGCTGCAAGAGCCATTTCAATTGCTTCGTCTGCTCCATGTTTACGGACATTAAATGCAATATCATTGAACAAACAAGGTCGAAGCATACCATCACTTGATAAACGCAACTTATTGCAAATACCGCAATTGCCGCCGGTGCCGCCTTCTATTACGGTAAATTTTCCTGTTTCAAGATTCATGCGTTGAATAAAACGCACTTCAAGACCCTGACTTTTACAGAATGCTTTTAATTTAATCGCATCAGTATCTTCGGAAGATTCATTCATAACGCAATTTATTTTAACGGGTGTCAGCCCTGCCTTTTGAGCAGCCGAAATTCCTTTCATCACTTTTTTTATATCCCCACCTCTTGTAATTTCATAGAATTTGTCGGGGTCAACAGTGTCGAGGCTTACATTTACTCTTTGCAGTCCGGCATCAGCCATGGGTTTTGCAAATTCTTCGAGAAGTATTCCGTTTGTGGTAAGCGTAAGATCTTTTATCCCTTTTATTTGCGAAAGCATACTGATCAAACCGGTAACGCCTTTTCTTACCAACGGTTCTCCGCCTGTAATGCGAACCTTGTTAATTCCCCTGCCAACAGCAATTTTTACAAAAGTAACTATTTCCTCAAAAGATAATATATCTTCATGTTTCAAAAGATTTATGCCCACATCAGGCATGCAATACCTGCACCGAAGGTTGCAGCGGTCTGTTATCGAAATGCGCAAATAGCTGATACGCCTGTTAAATCTGTCGTACATCAACCAGGTCTCCTTTTTTAATTTCAGTAACTCCTATCGGAATAGTTACAAGCCCATCGGCAGAACATAATGAAAGAACATGTGCGCTGCCATGATATTCCACAAGATTAACCCCTCCATTTTCAGTGAACCTCACCGGAATCCAGGTAAGCCTGTCAGCATTTTTCCGCGAATAACCTGATTCTAATGGAACCATGATTTTGGGCGGGGTATAATCATATCTCATCATTTTAAAGAGCAGCGGCTTTGTGAGCATTTCAAATATCACATAAGAAGACACAGGATTTCCCGGCAAACCAAAAACATATTTACTATCGTTAATGCCGAATACTGTGGGTCTTCCGGGCTTAACTTCAAGTTTTTCAAATAAAAGTTTAATATTATTTTTTCTTAAAATTTCCGGAACAAAATCATAATCACCCATCGAAACACCTCCTGTAATAAGAACCACATTGTTTTCGGAAAGGGCTTTATTGATCATGGTTTCTGTTAAAACAGGATCATCTTTTGCAATGCCGTAATATACAGGAATGGCATGAGCATTGACAACTTGTGTTATAAGCTGGTATGCATTGCTGTTGCGTATTTGTGCGGGAGCAGGAATTTCCGAAGGCTCCACAAGTTCATCACCGGTAGAAATAATAGCCACCCGTGGTTGTTTAGATACAGGGATGTTGCAACATCCTATAGATGCAAGAATAGCGATATGCTGAGGTTTCAACAGTATGCCTTTTCCTAGAACAATTTCTCCCTTTTTGAGATCCTCAGCCTTATATGAAATATTGTTTGCTGTAATTTTTCCTGTGAAATGAATTTTGTTTTGTCCGGTAATTTGAGTCTGTTCAACCATCAAAACACAATCAGCGCCTTCGGGTATTTTTGCGCCTGTCATAATTTTTGAACATTGATTTTTCCCGATAGTCATTGTCGGAATACTTCCCGCTGCAATAGTTTCAAGCACTTCTAGTTTGCTATATAAATCTTCTCTGCGGCATGCATACCCGTCCATTGCCGATTTATCAAAGGGAGGTATGTCCATGTCAGAAAATATATCTTCGGCAAGCACTCTGTTGAGGGCATGTTCAAGAGTTGTAGCATCCTTATTTAAAGGCTTTGCCGATGAAATAACGATATTGTAAGCTTCTTCAAAAGTTGAACTTGTCATAGTTTTTGTAATATTTTAAGCTATTTTTTTTTCCATATAAATAGCCCCCTTAATCGGATTAAAACGATAAGAAGGTATGTCATAAAAACCAAATATACGATAAAGATTTTGTGCCTGTGTCATACTTAGCAACGTGTCCAGTCGAATTTTTCTATAATTAAGTTCTTTTGCAATGTCAATGCTTAGTTCCAATAACTTTCGTCCTATTCTATTTTTTCTATATTCTGTCCGAACAAACATTCGTTTTAGTTCAGCCGTTTCTTTGTCTAATTTTTTGATTCCTACACAACCTATTGCGATTTTCTCCTTGTAAGCAAGAAGCAAAGCTCCTCCTGGTTTGCCGTATTGTTTCTCTATCGTTTTGAGTTCGTATGCAAAGTCTTGAAACGATAAGTCAATGTTGAGTGAATTTGCATATTGTTGAAACAAGTTTTTTCCATCTTCAAATTCTTGGCTTGTATTTGCTATTTTATATGAGATGTCCATTTTTGTTATTGGATACTTTTCAAGTTTCAAATATAAATCGTTTGTATTATTTTTTAATAATCCATTTCCCATTATCAATTTTCAGGATATTCAAATCAAAATCTATACGTTCCTTTCCATTGAAATTAACAGTTAAATCAGCAAATTCAAGAATATCCGATACGGAATTTTTAATATTATCATTTAGATTTTTTATCATAATAAAAACATCAGGTTTGGCAATTTTTCTCAAGCTGTTTGACTCGCAAACCATAAAAGAATTTTTATCAATCAACGGTAAAAGCTGTTGCAGCGCATCATTCAGAAACCCGGCTTTTGAGTGAACCCAATATGTTTCAATGGCTCCGGCAACAAACATGCGGTCGGTGCTTTTATTTTTCCCCTGTATAGTACTTTTTTCAATAATAAATTTTTCATCCGACGGTAAATTCATCGATCTGTGAAAAGAAGCATCGTCCTCATGCAATGTAGTTACTTTGATTCCTGTAATTTTCTCTTTTTTGCAGAATTTTTTAATAATGCAGGAAGCGAGTTCGGTTTTGCCCGATTGACGCGCAGTAGCTCCTATCATTATCATCTTCTCAACCCTGATCATAAATAGAAATTAATGCCTCAACAAAGTTAAGGCTTTTACATGAATAGAGTTTTGATAAAGGTTAAAAGCATATAAAAACTCAAAAAAACACCACTTAGACACTAAGGACACTAAGCTTCACTAAGAAATTTCTTAGTGTTTCTAAGTGATCTAAGTGTCTTGGTGGTAAAAAATAAAATCATTTAGTTAGTTTTTAAAGGCGCCCATAATGCCATTAATATTTATCCAATATCCTTATTTCTGATATAGCTTTAATTGCTCTGTCGGAAAAATAATCAGCTGCCGCAAAAACGGAAAAAGCGCCATTTTTTTTATCATCGCTGCGGTCTATCAATAAAACTTCTGCAAAATCATTTCGGTTGAATACCTCACTATAAGAAAATACACCCCTATAACCATCTTTCCCAACAATAACGATGATATTTTTTTGTATATTTATCTTATTAAAAGCGACATGTTTTGATAATATCTTGTTTAAAGGGCATCCTTTAAATTCGGTTATTCCGTGAATACCTCTGCCTCTGCCATAAAAAATTGTTGAGTAACTATTCTCAGTCAATCCCATCGGATATTTTATTATTTTCTCTACCGTGCTTTCATTTTTATAAATGGCTATTTCATTGGAATACTTATTCATCATGTCTTTATCAGCAATAATTGAGCAAGTATATGATTTAACTGTAATTTTTGTTGGGTTTAAAATATTCCGTTCAGAAAAAAGGTCTGTTGCCACTACTAATTTGTTCTCTGTCGGAAGCGGCCATAATTCTTTTGTTTTGGAAGGAACAATTCTGGCGACCTTCGTTGCAAAAATAATTTTATGCCTGTTAACAGGGTAATAAATTTCGCCCCAGCTTAAAACAACTTTTTCTCCTTTCGTATTTTCTATTTCAACATATAGATCAATTATCGGTTTAAAATCTGCTTCATTTTTCTTCTTCAGAATGACGTTATTTAAAATATCATAAAGTGAATATCCATCATAACGATATGCCCCTTTAAAAACAGAATCACCATTTTCGCCCAAATATGCTTCTTTTACAATTTCTGACCTTAATGGAAGATTTGACAGGTCAACTTTACCCGGATTAACTACCTCTCCGGATATTTTTAAAGTGGGAATGCCCAAGTTGTACGTTGTATCATTATCATAAAAATCATTTGTTTTATCAGTCTTATCTTGGGCTATTAATACTTGTGCAAAAAGAATTGATAAAAGAATAAAAAAATATTTTTTCATAGGATCAAATTTTTGATAAACTATTTGTTAAAAACTGAAATAAAATTTATGCGGCAATATACTTTACTGACAAAGCTTTAAAACTTATCCATATTTCTTTACCTTTTTCCAAAGCTAATTTCTCAGCCGATTCTTTTGAAACAATTGATGTTATTTTAACCCCAATATCCACAACAACTTCTATCCCTATCTTTGCAGGGAAAATATCATTTATTTTTCCCTTGAAAATATTACGTGAACTATTTTCGCTGAAAGAATTAGAAATAACGACGTTTTCTGCCGGAATTAATAAAAATCCATCATCCTTGCTTTCTTCAGTTGCCACAAAGATCAATACACCTGAAGTTTTAAACGTTTTGAGTCCACTATCGTTTTCGGATGGCAATAACTTACCTTTATAAAAATTTTTTATGCCGATAAAATTCGCAATAAACTCCGACTTCGGATAAAGAAAAATATCTTCAGGTGTTCCGGTCTGAACAACACTTCCATGTTCGATTACCGCGATTTTATTGGCAAGCGATATAGCTTCTTCGTAATCATGGGTAACATGGATGATAGTCTGTCCCTGCCTGTTTATTTTTCTGAGTAAGCCGCGTAATTCAAACCTTAATTGTGTATCAACATTAGATAATGGTTCATCCAGCAGAAGACATTCAGGTGAAGTTGCCAGTGCCCTTGCCAATGCAACCCTTTGTGCTTCCCCTCCCGACAATGTGCCGGGTTTTCTTGAAAGCAGATTCTCCACATCCACGGTACAAGATAGTTTGAGTACTAGTTTTTTTATTTCACTTGAATTTATTTTCTTTTGTCTTAATGAAAATGCAATATTATCAAATACGGTCAGGTGTGGGAAAAGAGCCTGGTCCTGGTAAACAAATGCGATATTTCTTTTTTGTATTTTTTCGGATGAGATATCTTTATTATTCAAAATTATTTTTCCGTCAGTAGCTTTTGTATTTCCGGCTATAATTTCCAGAAGTATTGATTTGCCCGTACCTGAACCGCCGAGCAATACAAAATAATCACCTTTTTCTACGATGAAAGAAATATCTTTCAGGCAGAAATTTGGATACGACTTTGATATATTTTTAATTTCGAGCATCAATCTTGTTTTTGGAGAACAACCTCAATGCAATAAAAAAAATAAGGCAGATAACTATAAATAACACGGCAACAGGGCGTGCATATTGAAGTCCGAATGAATTAAATCTTTCGAAAATCATTACCGGGGTAGTCATGGGGTGATAAGCGATAATAATTACAGCCCCGAATTCACTCATACCTCTTGCCCACATCATTATCAGACCTGAAAGAATTGGCCGCCACGCCAGGGGTAATGTTATGCTGAAAAATGTACGAATAGGCGAAGCGCCAAGATTCATAGCAGCTTTTTCAAGTTTTACGGGAACTGTATTAAACCCGTCAATAGCAGCAGTTAAAAGGTAAGGGATACTGACAAAAGCCATTGCAAGCATGATTCCCGCCGAAGTTCCGACAAAACCAAAACCAAAGCCTTCAGCAAACCGACCGGCTATTGTATTTCTTGAAAGAACTGAAAGAAGTGCAATTCCGGCAGCAGAATGCGGGATAACAATAGGTAGATTTATTATACCTACAATCAGTCTTTTTAAAATGAATTCTTTTCTTGAAATAACATACGCTAAGGGAATACAACCAAGAGCAAAAATAATTGTACCCAGCATGGATGTCCAAATTGTTAACCAGATACTATTGGTAACCTCGGTATCTTTTATTGTTTCAATTATTTCAACTCCGGACGTTGATAAAAACATTCCAAGCAGTGGTGCTATGATAAAAAGCAGTACCAATCCTCCCAAAATGCTGAAAGCAAGTATCAGTCTATTATTTTTCATTTTTTATCCTTGACGGCAAATTGTTTAAGCAAATCAGGAATCTTGTCATATAATGGCGAATAAGAAGGTATTACAGAAAGTTGCCCGTTAGCTTCCATTATTTTCATTCCATTTGTTTTGTTGAGAAAGAACTCTACAAATGCCCATGCAGCCTTCATGTTTGGGGCATTCTTTGGAATAGTGATTCCATAGATAATCGCTTCTCCCTTTTGAACCTTTGTTTCGCCCGGTTTTTTACCTTTCACTTTAAGTGAAACAGTAGAGTAAAGTGAATCCATTTCAGGATTTTTCAGATTGACTTCGTCAGGCAATGTCACGTATTTGAGCTTGTGCTGATCAGCAACAGATTTGTATATAAAGATATAATCTATGGTATTACTTTCAAGCAGTGCAAGCAAATCAACCTCTTTAGAACGAATATGCTGAACATCTTTTTTCAGTAATCTATCAGTATTGCATTTTTCGCCATAGTACTTTTCTGCTAATTTTAAACAAAGAACAGACCTGTATCCGCATGGATCCGCATCGGGATCGGCCCTGCCAAAAGCCACCTTTTCATTTTGCAAAACTTCATACCAGTTATCTTTGGTTATTTCAGAACTTTTTCTCGATTTTTCATTGTAAGCAATAACCATTTCGTTTGAAGCGAATTTAATGCTCCACTCAGCATAATCAGGTATCAGATTTTTATCAATAATTTTTACATCGGAAGAAACAAAAACATCACATGATTTATTTAGTTCGCTGATTTTTTTTGCACACTCCACGCTTCCGGCAGCCTCTGAAAGCACTTTCACATTTGGATATTCCTTGTTGAATTTCTCCGTAATTTCTTTTATTGGTACAGAAAGGCTTCCGGCATGAAAAAGTATTAATTCGCCCGAAATGGTAGTGTCTTTGTCCGATTTAGTATCTTTTTCTTTATTTCCTCCGCATGATGTAAGGATCGCAGATATTAAAAGTATTACTATTGTTTTAAATATCTTTTTTGACATTATAATTTATTTTTATTTTCCAGTTTGTTCAGAAAAACTTCAACTTCCTTTTCAAATATTTTATCCATTCGGTTATGAAATGATTTGTAAAGTGCAAGCCATTTTGTTCCGTATTCTGTGAGGGTTGAAGCGCCGCCCGAAGCGCCGCCCCTTTGTTTATCAATAAGAACAATACCGAGAAGTGTTTCTGCTTTTTTAATATCGCCCCATGCTTTACGGTAGCTTATACCAAGCGAATTTGCTGCCGCACTCAGAGAGCCTTTTTCATCAATTGCACGCAGGAGCTTCCATTTCCCGTCACCCATGATCCCTTCGCCATGAACTGACTCTAACCATATTTTGTAATGTATAGTAACTGCGGAAGTTTTATTTGTTTGGGGTTTCTTCATGCTAGAAACAGCCTAATTGGCAATTCATGATCTTAATCTTCAGTTCGTTGCAAATATTACCGATCTTGATTGGCGCAATATTTAATTTCTCTGCTAAACCTAAAGCTTCTGTACAACTTATGTATTGCTTGCCACCTTTGTCGGTTACTTTAGCTTTAATGGCTTCTTCAATTTTTTTTCTGTCCATAAAAAATCAATTTTACGTTATGTATTAAACGACATATCGAATGCAAAAATAATTCACTTCCGGAACATGAGCAAATAAATTGATTTATTTATAAAGGCACAGATAGGAAGAGTCTTCCTTTACAATGAGCTGGAATTTCTTATCCTTTTCAACAATAAATGTATCGAAGGGCTTAAAGTCTTTCCATTCGCTGCTTCCAGGAAGCCTGACTGTTAACTTACCAGAAGTTACGGTTATGTGTTCCACCGTGGAAGTACCGAATTCATATTCGCCGGGAGCCATCACACCAATGGTTGCAGGGCATTCTTTTGTGGTGAAAGCAATGGATTTTACTTTGCCACCGAAGTATTCGTTTGTTTTGAACATGGTAAGAAATTTTAGATTTGAAATTTACTTAATGAAGTTTCGAACTCCATTTGCTGACTGAAGACTGCAAACTGCATTGTTACTGTTTTTTCATCCCCCGCTGATCAAATGTATCACGTCAACTTTATCGCCATCTTTGATGATAGTGTTTTCGTATTCGCCTTTCTTTACTATTGTTCCATTAACTTTAATGATCAGCATTTTGAATGTAAATTTTCTGACATTTAAAAGTTCTTGCACAGTTATTTTATTATTGTCCAACTTAATTTCTGTATTGTTGAGTATGATTTTCATTACCCCTCGTTTTGTAATTACCCTTTACAAAATTAATAATTTTTAGCCTTTTTAATGATCTATTTTTATAATTTTGTAAAAACTCTAATCATTAAACTAAAGGTTAAATTATATGAACATTCAGGAATTGAAAGCAAAGCATGTATTACTGAAAGAATACAAATATCAGAAGGCTCCCATAGAAAGGGGATATAACAACAGAACGCTGTATATAAACCTTTCCGATAATACCATTAAAGAAAAACCGGTTACAAAACAGATGAAGGAAAAATTTATCGGAGGAAAAGGCTTTGGATTAAGGCTATTGTGGGATGCCACAAAACCCAATACGAAATGGAATGACCCCGAAAATGAGATCGTTATTTCTCCGGGGCCTATTGCCGGGATCACACAATATTCCGGAACAGGAAAATCTCTTGTTGTTGCAATTTCTCCGCAGACAGACATCGTGATCGACAGCAATGTAGGTGGATATTTTGGACCCTTTATGAAGTTTTCCGGTTTTGATGCGATCGAATTGCAGGGTAAAGCTAAGAAAGACGTAATCATTGTGATTGACGGGATTAACGGACGTATTACAATCGAGGAGGCTTCTGAAGAAGCTGTTGACAGTCATATTTTAGCTGAACAGCTTACCGAAATGTATGCTAATGATGAAAAAGATAAAATGAATGTTGCTGTGGTTTCAGCCGGTATGGCAGCCCAGAATAGCCTGATCGGCATGCTTAACTTCAGCTTTTACGATCCCAGGAGAAAAGTTTGCCGTTTGAAACAAGCCGGAAGAGGCGGTATAGGAACTGTTTTAAGAGATAAAAAAATTAAAGCATTGGTATGTAAATACTCAGGCGTTAAAGGTAATTTAAATAATGTGGCGAACCTTGAAGCTATTGCGGAAAGAGGAAAACGTTTCAATAAAGAAATTCGTGAACTTGACGATAAACAGTGCGAAATGCGCACAAAGGGTACCGCCCATCTTGTTGAGATCATGAACGACTACGACCTGCTGCCGACACATAATTTTAAATTCGGAAGCCATCCGGATGCAGGCGGGCTTCATTCTGAAATCTGGAAATCAAAATTTACACAGGGTTTACCCGATGGTTGCTGGATTGGTTGTACTATGGCCTGCGCCAAAGCCGTGGATAATTTTGAACTGCAGACCGGCCCTTACAAGGGACAAAGAGTAACTGTGGATGGGCCTGAATATGAAACTGCCGGCAGTCTTGGTTCGTGTGTGGGTGTGTTCGAAGCCGACCATGTAATTGAATGTAATTTCTATTGCGATACTTATGGAATTTGCACAATCACTTATGGCACGCTTACAGCTTTCATCATGGAATGTTACGAAAACGGTATATTAAATAAAGAACGAACAGGGGGACTTGAACTCAATTTCGGTAACTGGGATGCTATGATGGAAATGTTGCACCAGATGGCGAGAGGAGAAGGTTTTGGAAAAATTGCAGGATTAGGCGTCCGTAAAATGAAAGAATTATTTGCAAAGAACGGCTGGGGCGACGCGCAGTTCATGCAGGATATCGGAATGGAAAACAAAGGACTCGAATATTCTCAATATGTTTCAAAGGAATCGCTGGCGCAACAAGGCGGATACGCTATGACCAACAAAGGCCCGCAACATGATGAAGCATGGCTGATCTTTATGGATATGGTAAATAATCAGATCCCTACTTTTGAAGCTAAAGCCGAAGCGCTGCACTATTTCCCGATGTTCCGTACCTGGTTCGGACTTATGGGGCTTTGCAAACTTCCATGGAACGATGTTGAACCTGAAAATAATAAGCAAACCAACGAACCTGCAAAAGTTCCTGAACATGTTGATAATTATGTTACCATTTACAATTCTGTTACAGGTAACAATATTGACAAAAACGAAATTATTAAACAGAGCGAAAGAGTTTACAACTTCCAGCGTATTTTCAGTATTCGCAGGGGATACGGCTTGCGAAAGCATGATGCTCAACCCTACCGCGCATGCGGACCTGTTACCGTTAAAGAATACGAATCAAGGCAGGAACGCTACGACAAACAAATGAAAGAACAAATTGGCGTTGACCCTGCTGGTAAAACCACTGCTGAAAAAGTCGCTATTACAAGAAAATACCGCGAAGACCGCTATGAACAGCTTCTTGATGCTGTTTATAAAAGAAGGGGCTGGACAAAGAACGGCGTTCCTACTATTGAACATCTGAAAAATATAGGGATGGATTTACCTGAATTGATTGAAGTAGTAAAACCGTTACTATAAAAAGCCCCAAGCTCTAAGTCCCCTTGGAACCTGCCTGCCGGTAGGCGGGTTTGGGACTTGAAATTTGGAATTTGGGACTTAAAAAGTTTCTTTATTGGGTTCATCTTTATTGATTTATTGTTTTTAAAATTGCATTAATTAAAACAGATTTTCGACAGAGAGTAAGCGATTAACTGTAGTCGGTAGATTCAAGTAATAAATGCAACTTGATTTTCAAAATTAGTTAAAAATACTTGATTAGGCGATTTAAAACCTAAACTTTTTCTTGGCCTGGTATTAAGTTTAAAAGCG
>Ga0247841_10007554_pt1 | contig 16089 bp, 17 predicted proteins | sample LaCruzMarch2015__2_FD_192410 | JGI IMG/M metagenome (GOLD analysis project Ga0247841, IMG submission 192410) | Freshwater microbial communities from meromictic Lake La Cruz, Castile-La Mancha, Spain - LaCruzMarch2015_18m | ecosystem: Environmental > Aquatic > Freshwater > Lake | place: Spain... | reverse complement strand
GGCTTCAATCTATAACGAAACACTTTAGGCATTATCAGTTAATAGGCTTCATTGCCTAATATAGTTGTTGGTCCACAGGAAATAACCGCGGGGCACGATTCATCCCACCTCTGAAGAGGCGGGGATTTTCTGCCCCTGCACCCCGTCCTTCCTAAATAGTCAGCCAATTGGTGAACGGCGCGATCAATTCTATGAGCAGCGATGTCAGCACCAACCAGGTAAGAATGGCCACGGTCGTCCTGGTGTACCTTTCCGCCTTATCGGGCTTCACTATCCTTTCAAAGCCGGACTGCACCAGATCCCTGAAGATGTGCCCCCCATCCAAGGGCACCGCGGGAAGGCAGTTGAACAGGCCGGCATAAAGGTTGATCCAGCCGATCCAGAGCAGGAGGTTGGCAATCCAGAAGAACTTGCTTCCCAGGGGCTCGGCCCATCCGCTGGGCTCAAAGACGGCAGTCAGCCAGCCGCTGAAACCGGGAAAGCCCTTCTGGGTGAATCCGGGAATGCCGGCAAAAGGCAGGCTTAACATGTAGGTGAAACCCTGCATGCCGCCGCTGGGTATGGCCTTGAGAACCTGCAGAAATTGTCTGGCAGGAGCCTCCTGAAAAAGTGCGCCTCCTGATAAAACCACATTCCCGGAGATGCCGATGCCTATGAATCCTCCACTATCCGGAGAAGCTGCCCCTTTCGCAGTGAGATTGACCTGGTAGGTGTTGCCCCCACCAGTGGTTATGGCGATGATTTGGCCGGGGCGAGTGGTGTTCATCTGCTTTCTGAAGCCCTCCAGGTTTACAATCTCCATCGCGTCGATCCTGGTGATCAGGCTCCTGGCAGGAAGACCCGCAGATTCGGCGGGCGAGCCCTTGAAGATGGAGGCCACCATGATGCCTCGCGCTGGCGGGCCAGAGAGCGGCAGGATCTGTTCTCGGTCTTCATAAAGCACCCGCATGCTCGTCGTAGAACTGCCCAGATGGCTGTAGAACTGCTCTAGACTGCTGTCTCTGTTTCCATTTACATCCAATAGCACCATGCCGCTCTTAAAACCTGCTGCCTGGGCGGCAGAGCCATCCTGAACATCAACTACTATCAGCCTGTCCAGCGGAGATATGGATCCTATGACCGGCCCGAAGAAGAGGGCCATAGCCACTGCCGCCACAATGAAATTGGAGATGACGCCCGCAGATAGGATCCTGATTCTTGCTCTCTTGCTTACCTTTGCCGGCATATCTTTGCTGCCGAAGAGTTCCTCTTCATCCGGCTCCACAAAAGCTGCTATTGGGGCAAATAAAACGGCGACAATTCCCATGGACTTGACGCGCACGCCCTCTACGCGGCTGAGTATGCCGTGAGCGAACTCGTGTACCACCATGGTCACAAAGAGAGCTATCCAGCCCCAGACGAAGGGTATGTACTCGTTTAATCCGGGAATGAGAAGTATGTTTCTCGGGGCGTTATAGCTGCTGGGCAAAGGAGGCTCCCGAATCATGTAATAGGTCATGATAAGAATCAGCATCAAAAAATAGGTCATGCTCAATATGACCAGAGGTATGCCGGCCGAGGCCACTATCCTCCAAAATCTCTTGGGACGGGCCAGACGATCCAGCAGATCCAGGCCCCGGGTGGTACGAAAGAACATGGCTAACGGAACGCCTAGAACACATCCGACCGATATTCCCCGGCTACGCCATTTCTCGCTATTTTTCAAAGGCAAAAGAAGGATGGAATACAGGCCAATCAGCGCCACGGCTATGAGCAGCCAATCAACGTAGTCAAGCTGTAACTGTAAGTCCAAAACTTTTTCCTCAGAGTAAGCCCTGCGCCCTCAGCTCTTCCTTGGCCAGCTCCTGGTGCTTCTTCTCCAAAAAGCTATAGACATTTCCATGCGGAGCACCATCAAGCAGCATCTCTATGGCGGTGCGTGCAACTCGCATTTGCTCCGCATAGCCTAAGATGGCGACCGTCTTGCCATACACAGATACCTTGGCGCCGGAGAGCCTCTCCATGATCTCGCGCGACCGTCCGTCCTTGCCGATGATGCGGCCTTTGATGCGTTCCATATCGCTCTTGGTGCCTGCCATCTTGGACAGGTCAAGCACATCGAGCATCAACATCTCGTCATCAAGAATGGACAACGCCCTCTCCGGTGAGAAGCCTCTGCCTATGGCTTTTACCAGGTCTAATACTCTCAGGCCCTGCAATGGGTCATCAGCCGATGCAATGGAGACCGCTCCGGTTTCGCTGTCTATCTCAATAATGGTCTTGGTCTTCTCTTCGATAAAGCGCTTCATGGACCCGCCAGGTCCCACCAGCACACCCACGCGCTCCTCTGGAATCTTGATATCCAATTTAATCAGCCTTCTTTTTTGTTTATCTCTTCTATCTCTTCTTTGTCTTTGCGAAGCTTTGCCCAGATCTCTTCAGGGGAGCCCACGTTATATTTTTTCTTAAAGTAATGGGCCACGTTGGCTATATCGCGCTCCAGAAATCTTTTGGCCATGGGATGGTCCAGTGTAACAGACTGTCCCATATCTATTATCACCGGCTCGCCTTGGTCATAAAGTATATTGAACTCGCTCAGATCGGCATGAACGAGCTTCCCCCGGTTATAGAGCACGGAGATATATTCAACGATCTTTTCAAAAATGCGCTTTGCGTCCTGTGTCTCCAGTTCCACGTCTTTTAGCATAGGAGCAACATTCTCGCCGTTACCGATAAGATCCATAACCAGTATGTTCTCTTTCATGGCTATGGGGTGGGGCACGGCTACACCCACCTCTTCCGCTCGCGTCAGGTTCCGAAATTCCTTTCGGGTCCAGGCCGCGACAATAGCTCTCTTTGTGCCTTTCACGTTTCCAAATCGTGGATCGCCATGCAGATAATCCTGCATGGAACTGAAATTGCTGGTAGAGATGCGGTAAATCTTCAGGGCCAACTGTTTTTCACCAACGATGGCCTTAAAAATGTTGGCTTCTTTACCGGTGCATACAGACCCGCCCAGAGCATCGATTACACCCTTGCTGGCCAGGCTGTAAAGGTCCATCAGGGTGCGCTTATCGAAGACCGCATCCTGGACGTTTAGATCATCGGAGTCCTTTATCCTGGTACGAAGAACATCGATCTTGGTATCGAAATCTTCATCTTTGGTACGCCGGCTCATAAAGTGCCTTTCAAGAAGATTCCTTTCAAGAAGTTCCTTTCAGAAATCCCTTGCGCTGCAGCCAGTCCACCTGGGGACCGGTGTATCTCCAGACTACATCGGCCTTCTCATTCTGGATTTCCCAGGGAATGACAATAACCACGTCACCCTGTCTGATCCAGATCCTCTTCTTCATCTTGCCAGGTATGCGGCCCATCCTGGTAATGCCGTCGATGCATCTCACCTTTATGCGATTGGCTCCAAGCAAGCTTTCCACATGACCGAATATTTCTCGATCCTGTTTGCGGGGGAGACGAACTCTGGTAATTACAGCTCCTTCTTCTTCCCTGCCACGACCTCTATTATACAGCTTATCACCTCAAATAATTATTATGGACCTGAGACTCATGGAATCTGCGGGGTCGCTCTTGCCCCGAGCTGCCAAAGTATCTTTCTTTTCGCCCTTCTGCTAAAAACCACTCTTAAATAGTTAAAGCTTGTGTCGACCAAAATACAAATGGGCCCGACGCGATTCGAACGCGTGATCCCCGCCGTGTGAAGGCGATGTCATAACCAGCTAGACCACAGGCCCTCGAAGTAAGCCTAGTAAGTCATCAGCTATTTGTATCTTGCCCTTGGGAAGAGAACGGCCAACAGAAGCGCAGAGGAATTATTTAAATAGTAATTCGCGAAGCTAACTAAATGAATGAGTTTCATTTTGAGAAACCCAGCCTACGCCTTTTACGAGCGGCTTTTAAGATCACGCATTCTTGCCGGAGTGCCGGTGGAGCATGTGGCCATTATTCAGGATGGAAACCGCAGATATGCCAGGCAAAAAGGCCTCTCCAAGTTCCTGGGGCACAGCCTTGGCGCCGACACCTCGGAGAAGGTCTCCGATTGGTGCCTGGAGGTCGGGGTTAAGCATCTCACTCTCTATGCCTTTTCCACAGAGAACTTTGATAGGGACGAGTTGGAGAAGCGCTATCTCTTTGATCTGATCAAAAACAAGTTTGCGGAGCTTTGTCGCTCCAAAAAAATTCATGCCAACAGGGTTCGGGTACGGGCCATCGGCAGGGTGGAGATGTTGCCGCCCGACCTGCAGGAAGAGATCTGCCGCACAGAGGATGCCACGCGAGAGTATGAGACGATGTACCTGAACGTGGCCCTGGCCTACGGCGGCCAGCGCGAGCTGGTAGACGCGGCGCGATCATTGGCACGCCAGGTCTCCCAGGGAAAGATCAGGGCGGCAGAGGTGGATGAGGATCTGATCGCCCAGCACCTCTATCCTCAAGACGGAACCTCTGTGCCCAAAGTGGATCTGATCATCAGGACGGGCGGGGACTGCCGCACCTCTAACTTCCTGCCCTGGCAGGCCAATGGCAATGAGTGCGCCGCATATTTTTGCGCGCCCTACTGGCCGGAGTTTAGGAAGATCGACTTTCTGCGCGCCATTCGCACCGCTCAGACCAGGGGATCAAGCCAACAAGCTTAATAACCAAAAGCATGCCATGTTGCATGTTTTGTCCCGATGGGGTAGTGGACATCCCGAAGGCCTGCGGAGCCAAAAGCGCAGAGAGCCTTCAACCCGGGTTCGAATCCCGGTCGGGACGCTTTTCTAATAGATGTGAAAGGGTAGGTAAACCTGTTTTCATTGAAAGTTTGCCAGGATATAGCTCATAGGTCAAATATATATTAGTAATAATATTAATAGCCAGCATGCAAACGAGATGAAAAAGAAGAATCCACATTTCCCTCCCTCATTTTTCCCCCATCACCGAAAGACCTAATTACCTTGGTCGCAAAATAAAAGGCATCCTGCGCTGCAAATCGCGGTGCAATTAGAGTGAGGGAGCGGTTGGTTGTGGCATTACAAAGCAGCAAAAACCCCAGGTCCAAGTCGGGCGTACCTGGATATGATGAACTGGTAGATGGCGGTTTTCACAAAGGAACAGTCAACACCATCACCGGATCTTCTGGTACGGGCAAGACCGTCTTTGCCGGCCAGTTCATAAATTACGGCATCAAGATGGGCGAGAAGGGAATGATCATCACCCCTTCCGAGAGCGCAGAGTACCTGAAGCGAGAGATGATGTCCTCCTTCGGCTGGGACTTCTCCAACCTGGAAAAGGAAGGGAAACTCGCCATCGTCGATGTCACCGATCCCGTGCTGCGCCTGCAAAAGAGCATCGATGTCGATCCGGTTGATTTTCTCATAAACTTCCGAAAGCTCGTAGAGAGAAAGCTGGAGGAGGCCAGGCCCGCCCGGCTCTTCATCGACGACCTGACTGCCTTCTTCATGGCCGTAGAGCAACCCTTTAAAATTCGGTCCCTGACGGACGACCTCTTCGGCACCATTCGTGCCAGCGGCGTCACATCGGTGGTGACTATCGGCACGGCTTTTGGCACCAACCAGTTCCTGGAGTACGGAGCGGACTCGGCCACCATGCTCAGCCGGGAGCGCATCGGCAACACTCTCATCCGCTCAATTTACATCATGAAGATGCGCGGCTCGAAGATCGCCAATAGCATCAGGGTCCTGGACATATCCGATGAGGGAATCTCCGTGTCCTCGCTCTCGCCCTATCCCTGAGTGGGCATGAAAACTGAGGGTGCATAAAATGATCGAAAGATGGATCGTCCTGGCAGCGGAGGAAGCAGGTCCCGTCTCGAATAAGATGGGCGGCATCTGGAATGTGGTGGATGCCGAGGCAGTGACGTTAGCCCGGCTGGTGGCGCGAGGCGATATTGAAAGCGGCCTGCACATCCTGATGGCAGGTCCCAACTATCCCACCTCCGGCGGAGATTGGAACACAGGCAGAAACCGGGTCACAGATCTCACGGGATTCGAAAAGCTGGATATGGGGCAGGAGCTCGACAAGGTACTGGGCGAACTGAATGCTTCCGGCATTGATACCGTCACCGGGCAAAGAATGGTGGAGGGCGTCCCCATCGGCTATGTGCTCTTCAATACCAATTATTATCAGTCTCACACGGTGCGCTGGAATAATCAGGAGATGACCAGAAACAACGCCATCAAGACGGAGGCCTTTGATCTGGTGGGCCTCGATTCCATGAACTTCGAGAGAGCGCACTATGGCTCTGAGTACAACCACTACATCAATCTCTCCTATGCCGTATCCGAACTGGTGCGAGGCCTGACGCGTGTCCAGGAAGAGATGACGCAAAAGTATACAGACAGGGCAGTCTCGGAGTTTGCCAGGTCGGTAATGCCCAAAGTGAGAGTCTCCCTGCACTGCCATGAGTTTGGCGTCTTTTATGCGGCAGCCAGGCTGAAGAAGCTGGGCGTTCCTGTTAGATCGGTCTGCACCCAGCACGCCACGGTTCCTGGGCGTACGGCTGGCTATAAGTCTCTGCAAAAGGTAGCCCGGGGCGACTCAAACATGGAGCCCGGCACGCCTCTGGGCTTTGCCACATTGGAGGCGCTGGCCCGCTATGCCGATGCCGTTACATTCGTGGGCGATTCGACCATGAAAGAGGCCATGCTCTTTTACCGCTTGAAAGGCATTGTCATCAGAAATGGAATTGATGTGGAGACACAGGAGATCGACTGGGATAAAAAGGAGCGCTGCCGGGCCAGGATCCAGCAGTTTCTGTCCGACAATCTCTACAAATACTGCGACGGCAAGTGCGTAAAGCGGGAGAACATAATTCCAGTCTTCACCATCTCCCGCATAGAGATCGAGAATAAAGGATATCTTCAGCTCCTTGATGCCCTGGTGCTCCAGGATCACCTGCTCAAGCACAGACTAACCGGTCAGCGTCATGCCGAGGAGACAAGGGTGGTATGCTTCTTGATAGCTGCGCACGGTCCTAAAGACAAGGAGAAGCTGCCGGAGGGATTCCCCATCAATCTCACGCCGGAGGTTCTGGTGGGCGAGGAGATCCGTCTGGAGAATATGATCAAGGAGCATGGCCTGGATGAATCGGAGCTGATCTCCGGCAGACGAATGGTGGTGGCACTGCTCTATCCTCAATGGGTGGGACCCGACGACGGCGGTCTGGAAATGAGCGTGGATGAGATCATGGCCGGCTGTGTCGCCGGGATATTTCCCTCCCAATATGAGCCCTTCCTTCTCACCGCTCTGGAAGCAGGCAGGGAAGGCACACCCAACATCGTCAGCCGGGCAGCAGGATACAGCGATGCTTTAAAGAAGATCAAACGCCGCGCGCCTGGCCTGGGGGGCGTGGTGGTTGTGGACAACATCGAGGCTCAGCCCCAGGAGGCCGTCCTGGATTATGCCCTGGCCCTGGACTACTTCACCTGGACCTATCTGGATGATGAGGTCAAATACCGGCTGCTCTGCGAAGAATCCTTCTCTTTGGCCCGGCAGTTCAACTGGAATGAGCCGGTACTGGAGTATTACAAGAATCTGGTGGCGTAGCCGGGATGTGAGAAAATAATGAGAATTGCCTACATAAGTATCGAGTTTCCGCCCAGGATCTTCGGCGGCCTTGGTGTGTACGTGGATGAAATATCCAGAGAAATGGTCTCCCAGGGAGAGAAGATCTCGGTCTTTACATTGGGAGACGGCAAGCTGAAGAGATATCAGGATATGAACGGGGTGGAGGTGTTCAGAGAGGTTCCCGTCCCGATCAGGGATGGGCTGGAGATATTCCTCTCACCCGAGACCCTTTCCTGGGGGAAAGGCCTTGGCTTCCTGCTGGACCTTTTCAGCCTGAACCAGCTAGCTGCGGCAAGCATCATGGAGAATGGGCCGTTCCATCTTTGTGTGGCCCACGACTGGCTCGGCCTGCTGGGGGGCATGGCCGTTAAGAGGGAAGGCATTCCCATGATCTATCATGTGCACGGCCTGGAGATAGGTCGAACGGATACTCCCAATCCCCAGCTCGTGGCTCTGGAAAAGAAAGGCGCGAAAGTAGCGGATCTGATCATTACCGTTTCAGAGGCCATGAAGCAGGAGCTGGTCGGTCTGGGAGTTAGGTCGGAGAAGATTCGCGTATGCTATCACGGCGTGGACGCCGCGTTCTTCAATCCCGATCGGGCTGATCCCAGGCGGCTAGCGGCCCTGCGAAAGAGATACGGCTATGCAGAGGATGAGGTCATCGTGCTCTTCATGGGCCGGCTGGAACCTGTCAAAGGCGTCAAAGAGCTCTTTTCCGCAATGCCACAAGTCCTGGCTGTTCATGCTAAAGTGAAGCTTCTTGTGGTAGGCAGGGGCAGTCTTGAAGCCTGGGCCGCAGAAGAGGTGCAGCGACTGGGCAACAGTTGTGTGACTCTGGTCACGGACTTTCTGGATGACGAGGAGAAGATGCACACTTACGCTCTGGCGGATTTGTGCGTATTTCCCAGCATTTATGAGCCCTTTGGCATTGTGGCTCTCGAGGCAGCGGCCATGGGCAAGGCGGCAGTGGTGGGTGCCGCCGGCACGTCCGGCCTCGCTGAGATTGTGAAAAACCCGGGCGCTTCGCGCCCAACGGGCGTTCATGTCAATGCTCGCGATTCCCAAGATATCGCCTGGGGCATCAATCTCGCCCTGGAGGACCGGGACCGACTGAAATCCTGGGGAAAGAACGCCAGGGCCAGGGTGCTTGAAGAGTTCACCTGGCAGAAAGCGGCAGAGAGGACACTGGCGATTTATAAGGAAGTGGCTCAGGAGTCATGCCGGCTCATCGAGGAGAACGAGAACTGGATTCTCATTGCATGATCTTCAGAATTCAGCCGGCCATTTCCAAAATCGCGGGCTTGGAGAGAGGCAGCGGAGTGCACATCAACGCCGTTGCCCCGGAGCCTGCAGCCGAGGAATTTCGGCATAAGCTAAAAGCGGCGAAAAGTTAATCAATTATCCGGCTATAAAGGATCACAATTTGCTTATTTCATTCCTTACGTATTTCATGAAGCATATCGTACCGACAAAGGATCAATAACCAATAGCTGCAAGGCAAGATAATACCGGTGAAGAGATGCGAATTGCAATGCTCTCCTGGGAGAGCTTATACTCAATAAAGGTCGGCGGGGTGGCCCCCCACGTCTCAGAGATCTCGGAAGCGCTGGCCAGAAGAGGCCATGAAGTACATGTATTTACGCGCAGAGGCGATTTTGAGTCCTACGACAAAATCAACGGCGTCCATTACCAGAGGGTCGATGTAGACAGCTTTGGCGATGTCCTGGCTCAGATGAACCGGATGTCCGATGCCCTTTACAATCGCTTCGGAGCAGTGCAAAAGCTCTTCGGCAAATTCGATATAGTGCATGGTCATGATTGGCATCCTGTGCCGGCTTTGACCCGCATAAAGCAGGAGTACAGCCTGTCTTTTCTTCTCACCATGCACAGCACGGAATGGGGCCGGAATGGAAACAACTTCGGGCATGGCATATCACAGGAGATCTCTCATCGGGAGTGGCTGGGCTGCTATGAGGCATCAAAGGTGATTGCGACCACCAGGCGCATGCAAGATGAGCTGATGTGGATATACAGCCTTCCTGAAGACAAGATTCGCATCATACCAAACGGCATCATAGTGGGAAAGATGAGGAGAGGCCTGGACGCTGGCCGGGTCAAGGAGAAGTACGGCTTTCACCCCATGGCACCCCTGGTGCTCTTTTGCGGCAGGATGAGCATCCAGAAGGGACCGGACCTCCTGGTAGAGGCGGTGCCTCATATCTTGAGAAACAGATCTGATGCTCGTTTTGTCTTCATGGGGGAGGGTGGCATGAGGCCGGACTGCGAGAGGAGAACTCGCGAGCTTGGGGTAGCGGATGCCTGCCGATTCCTGGGATACACCAGCAGCGCCGAGAAAGAGGAGCTGGTCAATGCCTGCGATCTCATGTGCGTTCCCAGCAGAAACGAGCCTTTCGGCGTTGTGGTCCTGGAGGCCTGGGATGCATGCAAACCGGTAGTGGCAACAGAGGCCGTAAGCATAATTAATAACTTCGAGGACGGCCTCCTGGCCTATATTCAGCCGGAGTCCATCGCCTGGTGCATAAACCGGCTGCTGGCCAATCCCGAGGAGATGATGAAGCTGGCCCGGGCAGGATGCAGCCGGATTGATGCCGAGTTTAGCTGGGATCGCATCGCCAAGAGGACGGAAGACGTTTATGAAGAGGCGAGAAAACGCCTTCAACCGAAAGGTTCTTGAAGGGCGAGCACAAGGGGCTCTTGGCGCCTCGATAGCTTAGCCCGGTATAGCGCGTCCTTGGTAAGGACGAGGTCGCGGGTTCGAATCCCGTCCGAGGCTTAAATTTTTTGTTTCTTGATTTTCTGCCCGACGTCACATTTGCAATTACGATAGCATCGGCAACGTGGTGGGGGCAATAGAATCCATTCGCGACATTATCATCTGGGTCAATGAGTCCATTGTCGTTATCGAATCCTCCGACGGCAAACCGTACGAGATTTGAAACCGGGTTGCCCTCTGCAGATGCGGAAGATCAAAGAATAAACCGTTTTGTGACGGCAGCCATATCTAAGCCCTCGCCTTCTGCTGCCGGACAAAGTGGTCCCAGTTCCAGGGCTCATCGAGAACCTTCACCTCAACCTGCCGGATGCCAGGTAGACCTTCCACCCGGCGCTGGACCTGCTCTGTGAGGTGGCTGACCAGGGGGCAAACCTGGGAGGTCAGCACCATGTCCACCTCCACAGAATCGTCACACCGTATGATAATATCTTTGATCAGGCCCAGGTCCACGATATCAATGCCAACCTCTGGATCAAGCACGTCCCGCAAAGCCTCTCGGATCTCCTCTTCTCGTTCCATCTGTGCCATGAGCCTCTCTCCCTCCGGCCCCGGCAGGGCTTTTTGCATGGAGCGCAGCCGCTCCTCCAGCCTGTTCTGCCGGTCAAGCAGCCTGCTGACCACGCGCAGCATAGGATCGGGCAGATTGGCATAATTCAGGTCCGTGCCGGTGGCAGGGCACTCGGGCTCGGCAATTCTTCCAGGCACGCCTACTACGGTGGCTCCGGCCGGGACGGGCCGGACCACCACTGAGCCCGCGCCGATCTTCGCACCTTTTCCCACAATTATCGGCCCGAGGATGATGGAGCCGGCGCCAATGACCACGCGGTCCTCGATGGTGGGATGGCGCTTCACTTTGTCCAGGCTTGTCCCGCCCAGGACCGTGCCCATGTACATCAGCACATCATCGCCCACCTCAGCCGTCTCGCCAATGACCACGCCCATGCCATGGTCGATGAAGAAACGCTTACCGATTTTTGCTCCGGGGTGAATCTCGACACCGGTCAGAAAGCGAGCGATGTGAGAGCAAAGCCTTGCGAAAAAAAAGAACTTATGAGTCCAGAGTACGTGAGAGATCCTGTGCATCCAGATGGCATGCAGGCCCGGATAGCAGGTGATAACCTCTAAAGTCGTTTTAGCAGCGGGATCTTTGGCAAAGACGGTCTGGATGTCCTCTATGATGCTCATCTTCCCGCCACCTCTAAATGTCGAATAGCTCCGTGCTCAGGTATCGCTCGCCCGTGTCTGGGAGAATTACTACTATCAGCTTGCCTTTGCTCTCTGGCCGCCCCGCAATTTTCAGAGCAGCCCAGGCGGCTGCGCCCGAGGATATTCCTACCACTAATCCTTCCTCTTTGGCCAGTCTTCTGGCGGTTTTGAAGGCATCTTCATTGGTTACCGGAATGATCTCATCAATTAGATCGAGCCGCAGGACATCGGGGATGAAGCCGGCTCCTATTCCCTGAATCTTGTGAGGCCCGCTCTTTCCGCCCCCCAGTACAGGAGACGCGGCCGGCTCGACGGCAATGGCTCTAAAGCCCTTCTTGCGGGACTTTATTACATCAGCAATGCCCGTGATTGTTCCGCCCGTGCCCACACCTGCCACCACAATGTCGACTTCACCGTCCGTATCACGCCAGATCTCCTCGGCTGTAGTCTTCCGGTGGATCTCTGGATTGGACGGATTTCTGAACTGCTGGGGCATGTAATAGTAGCTGGGGTTCTTGGCCAGCATATCCTCAGCAGTGGCGATCGCCCCTTTCATTCCCAGAGGCCCCGGGGTCAGCACCAGGTCGGCTCCCAGAGCTTTGAGAAGCTTGCGCCTTTCGATCGACATGGTCTCAGGCATAACCAGCACCAGCTTGTAGCCCCTGGCGGCGCAGACGAAGGCCAGAGCTATGCCGGTGTTGCCACTCGTCGGCTCCAGGATGATGGTGTCATCTTTGATATGCCCTGCCTTCTCTGCAGCCTCGATCATGGCCACTCCTATTCGGTCCTTAACGCTTCCTAGAGGGTTGAAGTACTCAACCTTGGCAACGACGGTTGCATCCTGGCCTTTTGTAACTTTATTCAATCTGACCAGAGGCGTATTGCCCACGGTCTTGGTGAGATCTTCGTAGATCTTTCCCATAAGTCAACCTCTTCTTTTCATGAAATCATTGCTCATTTCGGTCACATTCTGTTAGCCTGCTTCGGATGATAAAGGTCTTTATAGCGGCAATTTCCGAAATCAATTGATATTCATAACGGCCATCACGTCAGAACGGTCAGCGTTCTAAGCCTGGCCAGCTCTTCATCATCAAGGAAGCTCGTCTTGATCATCTTCCCCTCGTCTTCAGGAAGTCTCTTGTAAGAAATATCCGCATCAAGCTCGCCTTCCCGATCAGAGTAGCGGGCCACTATTCGGCAGGCAACATCTATTTCATCCGGGGAGAACTGGCCCTTTCCGACAGCAATCGGGCCGTTAATGGTTGCCGGTCCAAAGAGGTAATCGCCATCCTTTGCCAGCATTGTGAGCATTTTATTCTCGTTCTCATTTCTGCCCACGATCAGTTTTGCACTTCTGGAGAGCCGGAAATATCGACCTGCCTTCAATAGATCTATATTTTGCATATCAAGCTCGTCGTGATTTATGAGGTCCCTGCTCCTCGTTCACAAAGTCGGCAATCTTCTCTCCTTGCGTTGGGTGTCTGCCATTCTTTCCTCCGGCATAGACGGCATATCCCATTCTTTCCATCTTCCAGGCATCCGTAGGGCAGCTCTGGATGCAGTCTGCGCAGAGCACGCACCGGCTCTTATCGAGCAGCGGCTTTCCGTCCTGCTGGACAAGGGCTTTTTCCCTGCAAATATCCACGCATAGTCCGCAGCCCATGCAGGCGTCCGCCTCCATGTACGGCTGCACAGCCGCGCAAAAGCCGATCTCGTTTTCCAGAGGCCGGGAGCAGGCGTTGGGGCAAGCCGAGACGGTGGCTTTGAACTTATGAGGCAGAAGAAGGCCGCCGAACTTCCGGTCGATCTGCCTGGCGAAGCTCTGGCTGTCCGCTAATGCTCTGCGGCAGACAGGCAGACCAGGGCAGGCGGTCACCGTGCGAAAGCGCGGGCCGCAGGGGCCGAGGGCCAGGCCGGCCTCGGCCAGCTCCTTTCTGGCGAGTTCGATCTCGCTGAACTAGATCCAGGGAATCTCCATCCCTTGCCGGGCGGTGAGGCGTACTTCGCTTCGACCGTACTTCCTGGCCACCTCGGCGATCCAGGGAAGCTTGTCAGCAGGGATTGAGCCGCCAGGTAGCCTCAGCCGGATGGCAAAGAAGTCATCATCCTTCTGCATGATGATGCCACCGGATTTCAGGGCGGCGTAGTCGATGCTGGGTGTAGGCGCGGTCATCTGGAGCCTCTGATGGTGATGGACGGGAGGGGATGGGGTAATGAAGGTTTGGATTGCGGCAAAGGAAGACGGGAAAGGGCAAGGATAGTGGAGCGAGCAAATCAGTTCACTTATCATTTTTTTTTATTTTTATTTAATAATTTATTTTACCTGTATTGGATCTTGAAAAATCTAAATCCTCACTTATTTTAGCGCCTTCTACTGGTTCAAAGCTTTTGATTTCTTCTAAGAATTCGCTTGCCGTTAGGACGTGATAGGACACCATCAGAAGATCCACCAGCTTTTTAGAGTATTGTCATATTTGAACTGTAATTTAGGTGTTCCCTTTATTAGCTTTATCTTTAACTCATTCATGAAGAATCATAGACGCTTCATAATATGTTCCCGTCATGCGATCCTTCTTCGCTCGCAAATTTCGCTCGTCCGAGTTTTCCAAGCACGCCCCAGAAGTCCCTTAGCCCTGAACCAAAGAGCCCTTCAAAGCACGCAATGGATGGCAGGGTGAACCGAACTCGTGTGGTTGTGTGAGATAAAAAAATAAATTGGGATCTCTAAATCCCTATCCCGCTCCTCCCACCGTCGCCTCGGCCACCAGGAGGTGCGGCGATCCGTCGCTCACGGGCACGAGCTGTCCGGGCTTTTCCGAGAGCGCCCGCTGTTGAACTTGAGGCCATTGGCATTGAACTGGAAGACGCCCTCGCCCCTGCTCACCTGGCCGTCGCGACTGCCCGCCTGACAGATATCGACTCTCCCGTTAATGAATTAAAATTGAATTGGCGAGAGATTTAAATAACGCGATCGATTCAGTTATCGTTTCATTCTTTGATATATTAACAAGCAATTAGTAGATAGAATTATAATTTAAATTTATATAGAAAATTATTAAAGCTACGCTAAGAATAATTAATGCCAATTTAAGGTTATGAATTGAATTCTCTGATGATGCACGTTCTTGATCCTCAAGGCTCTTCAGATATCTATATCTATCAAATTTGCTTATGAAACTATCTGGAGGATTGCGTACTCGTACGCCTTCAACGCTATGAAGGATCGCTCTTAATAAGAAATAAGCAGCTAATGCTAGTGCTATGATAACAAGAGGAGAGACTTGTGCGTTAATATCATGGCTATCTTTAATAATAAAATAAAATACACCAAAAAATATTGGTAATAGAAAACCGCAAATGCTAAGAATTGAGGTGCTTATGCATCTGATATTGGAGCGATTGATATTCGTATCCTTTAGGTAATCTTCCGTTGTGAGAAGTTCTTCTGTATCTGAATTAGTTATGTTAGGATCAGGTGAAGTGGAGGCATCTTCTGTATCGATCTGCAGGGAATCATCTTTTTCGCTTGGGGCAGTCATTTAAACCTAAAGATTTTATGGCAGAGGATAGAAATAGTAACAGCCATCTTTTGCAAGTACTTCACTTGCCTTGAGGGCACGAGGCGCTTCGTTGTCTACTTTAACATAGAGCTTCCCATTGATTTTTAGTTGCCCTGTGAGCTTTTCTGTGACTTCTTTAACGGTTGCTTCTTGGGATGAAAGAGGTACTGTCCTGATGCCAGCTCCAAGTGGCAGACGTACAATAACTCCAACTCCTCGTGAAGTTGTGACTATACCGCATTTTCCGGCCATGAGCATTGCCTCCCAGACCCTCATCAAGGCTTCTACGACGTGGGGTATTTGGATTTTCAGATGTCATCCGTTTTGCCTCCACGTGTTTTTAGATTCTTATTGAGCCTTTTAGGTGTCCAAAAGTATATTAATTTATCTGAGATGCTTGGTGCCATAATAGGGGCCTTTCATTCCCTGCAGCTTCAGCCGTTTGACAAGATCTGGCCAAGACACGGGGGTGAGCTTAGCCAACTGCCATCAGCTCAGTGGATACATCTATTGCATTGCCGTCTATCGATGGGATGCGTAGCCCATGCCTCAACCTTATGGCGATCCATTCCTCAATGGTCTCGATGAGAGCCTTTCGGCAATCCTCAAAGGTCTCGCCGGTTGCCCACACGCCTTCCAGGCCGGGTACATGGGCGTAATACGGCTCTGGATTGTCGATAACCTCATATTCAGCCCGTGCCAGGGCAGCCGCGATATACTCCGAGAACATATCAAGATCTCAATTGTGTCATGAATGAATTTAACATTATCCGTTCCTTTGTGAGCTTCTCTTGTCTGCGGTGGTGGTAGTTCGTCGCCATTTTATAACCAGTGGCTTAACGACGTTTCAACCACAAAGAGCCCATGATCCTCAGGCAGGGATCATGCCCAAAGCATGAAAAACCCGTAGAGCCATAGGCAAGGCTGATATGGGCAGTGAAGGCTGATCTGTGCACTGAGACTTGATCT
>Ga0247841_10007553_pt1 | contig 16090 bp, 13 predicted proteins | sample LaCruzMarch2015__2_FD_192410 | JGI IMG/M metagenome (GOLD analysis project Ga0247841, IMG submission 192410) | Freshwater microbial communities from meromictic Lake La Cruz, Castile-La Mancha, Spain - LaCruzMarch2015_18m | ecosystem: Environmental > Aquatic > Freshwater > Lake | place: Spain... | reverse complement strand
CGGAGACCAGATAGACTTCGCAAAGAGCACAAGATATATAAATAAGCCCGTAGTGGTAGATGGAAATATTATAACCAGCCAGGGGCCGGCTACCGCGATGGAATTTGGTTTCAGTATAGTGGAAAAACTGATAGGTAAGGATACTGCTAAAAAAATAAGAAAAAGCGCGCTGGCAGAATGATCAGCTCTGCGCTGTGCCAGCCATCCAGCCTGTAGAAAAAGCAGCCTGAAGATTATACCCGCCTGTACGTCCGTCTATATCAATAACTTCGCCCGCGAAATAAAGGCCTTTTACGATTTTAGATTCCATGGTTTTAGGGTCTATTTCTTTTACTGATACGCCTCCGCAGGTGACCATGGCCTCCTGGATAGGCTTTACAGCTTCTACGACCAGCCTGAAGGCTTTTAAGTTTTCTAAAACGAGCTTTATTTCTTCTTTGGAGAGATGGGTGAGCAATTTATCCGGATCCAAGCGGATAGACTCCAGGAACCTTTTTACGAGCCTGGAGGGGATGAACTCTTTGAGGGTATTGGAGATTTTTCTGGAAGGGCTATTTTTAAGCTCTTCCCGGAAAGCCACTTCAAGGGAGTGGTGATTCATGCCAGGCTTGAAATCCACCTGAAGAAAAACCTTTTTTCCTGAATCAAGGGCGTCGTATACTATATGGCTCATGTGAAGAATGACAGGACCGGAGATACCGAAGTGCGTGAATATCATTTCTCCGGAGTCTTTATAGATAAGGGAATCATCTGCGTAAATCGTGATCCCGGCGTCTTCAAACGACACGCCCTGCCACTCTTTTAAAAAATGATTCTTTAATATGATTCCTGTGAGGCCGGGCTTTGGCTTTATGACAGTATGGCCAAGCGTCTTCGCGATATGAAAGCCAAATCCCGTGGAGCCTGTCTGGGGATAAGAAAGCCCGCCTGTGGCGATGATGACTTTTTTGGCGGTGTATATGGAGCCGTCTTTAGTAGTGACTTCAAAGATATCGGCATTTTTTACTATACAGAAGACTTCTTTTCTGTAAAAGATCTGGCACCCGGAATCTTTGACATATTTTACGAGTATGCGGAGGACGTCGGAGGATTTATCCGTGATCGGGAAAACCTTGCCGCTCGGCTCTACTTTAAAGTCAAGGCCGCGTTTCCTGAAAAATCTCAAAAGCTCTTTATTGAAAAATACGCTGAAGGCGTTTCTCAGGAATTTGCCTGAGGCGGAAAAATGAGCGATGAAGTCTTCCACGTTTTCGCAGCTACTGGTGATATTACATCTGGCATTTCCTGAAAGGAGGAGTTTTTTGCCTGAGGAATCGGTTTTTTCGAGGAGGATGGTTTTAGCGCCCGACTCTGCTGAGCGGCCAGCTGCCATCATGCCACTAGGACCTGCGCCTATAACTATTACGTCAATCATCTGGCCTGATTTCTTTTAGGATACTGACGCCTAATTTTTCAAACATCTCTTTTAATCTGGCTGTGGGTAGACCCAGCACATTAAAATAAGAGCCTTTTATATCGTCAAAGATAAACGAGCCGACGCCTTCTATGGAAAATCCGCCTGCCTTGTCGTACGGGCCGAGGAGTTTAAAATATGCCGGGATTTCTTTATTTTTAAGCTTTTTAACGGTTACGAGGGACTTCTCGTAGTCTGAGATGAGGTTTTCTTTTTTTAGGTCTATTACGCAGAGGCCTGTATAGACCGAGATGGTCTTACCGGACATACTTTTAAGCATCTTTTTAGCGTGGGAGGCGTTTCTAGGCTTACCGATTATCTTTTTACCCAAAAGTACAACTGTATCAGCGCCTATTATATATCCGGATTTAAACTTTTTAGCGACTCTCTCGGCTTTTATGCGGGCGTTTATCATAGCTACCTGCTCAGGGAGCCTACTGACAGTCATATATTCTACAGCATTACTCGGCACTACCTTATGCTTTATGCCGCAGGAAGTGAGTATCTCACGCCTTCTTTTAGAGCCGGATGCTAATATAATGTTCATGGTTATATTAATATACCCTGAAAATTAAAATATCACAAGAGCAATTTGAAACAACTTTAAAAACGACGTTGTTGAAAAGTATAGTTAAATGTTGGAATTGGCGTGATGCGTGTCGACCAGTCTTTCGGCGAGGATGCCGGGGGAAGACATAGATGCCTTCACTTTTTCAAGGTCTCCGAGAAATTCATCTATGGTTTTATATTCGCCTGCGCCGCCTTCAGCTAATGCCTTGTTTATAAGGCCCTGGAGAACAGGTAGCATTTGGTTTTTATCCGGTTCTAATAAAAAGTTCAAACTTCTGCCCAGGGAAAAAATTTCATCCGCGTGGGAAAAAAATATTTCCCCCCGAATAGGCTTAAATTTGTACCCTTCCATCTTCTTTCTTCTTTCAGACATGTAATCCGCGGTTCCGCAAAAATAAAGCTTTCTGGTTATAAAGTCATCTTCTCCCGTAAATGCAAAATCAAAATCAAAAAGTATTACCTCTCCACCATCAGTAACCCAGATATTTTCCAGCTTAATATCCCAGTGATATATGCCCTGATCGAGCAGGGATTTTACAATCCTCGTAACTTTTAACATGATATCAACGGCTTCTTCCCGGGAAATAATCCCGGTCTTTTTATCCAGGGTCATGCCCGGAGGAAATTTCTCAAAAAAGATTACTTTCCAGCCGTATTTTACTTTCACAAAATCAAGGACCCTTGGTATACCCTGTATGTTTCTATTGTTTAAATACCTCAGGATCCTTGCCTGGGGTATGATAAAATTTTCTTCATCGCCCTGGCGTCCTTCCGGGGAAACCTTTTTTGCATAGCACTCATGCATAACGCCTTCTTCGTCCAGATATCTGGCCTCTTTTACTTCCGTAAGCTCACCTTCATTTCTTTTGAAAAATCCTACACTATCTCTACCGATTTTCTTTACCGGGTTTGGGAAAGACTCCGGATCCTGGCCGGCGAGAGATTTTTCCAGGCGCTCATAATTTCCTACAGGAACTCTAAGATGGGCTATATCAGATGCACAGGCAAGACTCTGCCCTGAAAACACCCCTATTATCGTAAATATTAAAGCTATATCAGTTATTTTATATATTTTTCGCATATTAAACTTTTTTAAAAAGTGTCTCATATCTGCGGACAGAAAAAGGCCATGTTTCCCATGGCCTCGCATTGGATCAGTATTTAGGTTCAGGCAAGATACATCAACTAATTCGTTTTAATATCTCCAGATCCGCCTGATCTTGCTTCCGATTCGATGCCTTTTTATTTTTTATTAGTTCCTTAATGCCTATAAAATAAATTTTCTCATTTCCATATTTACCGCACTTCTTATTCTTCCATATCTCAGCAAAACTACAACCTTCAATCGAAGTAAGGATATCTACGCGTAGCGGCTCATGCCCAAGCTGAACAATCCTGCCGGGTTTACTAAAATCTTCGCCAGACAGCTTTAAGCTTCTAAAACCAAACTCATTCAGCGTCTTTATAACCTTATCTGCGTTCTTGATATCCGGCTCTACTAAAATATCTATGTCATTTGTATATCTGGGCCTTTTATAGAAAGCGAGCGCATATGCCCCTACAACGCAATATCTTACCCTGTTCTTATTTAATAACCCTAATAACTCTTCGTAATCTCTTTTTGCATTCATCCTTTGATATCCCTCTTGTCTTAAAATATAAATCTCTCAGGGCCTGCACCATATCCAGCCGTTTTGCGCCCGACATACTGCAATAATACTTTGCGTCAAATTCTTCCGCTTCCTTAAACGAACCTGCCTTATGTATCCATACATTCTTCATAAGATAATTATACCAAATCCTCCTCGCTAAAACTACTAAATTTTACAGCGCAGCGCCTAATTCTTGTGGCCTTTCTATGGCTAATCCCTCGGCAATTGGCAGGTAAATGGTAAATGTTGTGCCCGGGATTATGCGCTGCTTATCATTTGCCGCGCGACTAAAAATTTCTAATGCCATCTGGCTATGTATTCTGCGTTCTAAGAAAATATTTAATGCGCTTTTTTCATCACCCTTTTGAAATTTATTTATATTTAATTTCTCTATTAATGGGTATAGAACCATTGGCAGCGTAAATTTTATATTACCTACAATATGATCAAATGGCCCAAATGCATCTTTATGGTCTTTTGGATGCGCTCTCTTCCAATACTTTCGTAAAATATCTCCAAGCGAGCCTTTTAATTCCACATCTACTCCTGACTCATAAGCATTCCTTAAATTAACAGGGTTCAATTGTTCAGGTTTTTTCAATTCATCAATAACCCTATCTATAGTAGCTATTAAATTATTCATATATTTTTCAATCACAGGATAACATTCTTTAGCCACTTGCCTATCTTCTTCATCAAAAGAATGTCTTAACGCCTTTGGCAATTCGATTTTTTCATATTCGTCCTCTGTTAAAGAATCCACTTTTATTTCCCCGCCTGCGTCTTTTATGGCATATGATAACACTCCTATAACTTCGTCACCAACTACCTTGCCATCAGCGCTGATTTCTATCTTAACTATATTACCATCCTGGCTTAAATTAATTTCAACCTGTTTGGCGCTATCAATTATCCCTTCCAAACCAGCAATTAACTGCTCTCGGTTCGCTACCACTTTCACATCTAACCCAAGCTGATTAATAACTTTTACTTTGGGATTCGCCTTACATATATCTATTATTTTAGCTGTATTTATTGATTCTTCAGGTAAAGTTGAATTTCTAAGGATGGCCTGGCTTAGACCATTCATCATCTCTACGACCTTACCGTTTTCAACTGTTAAATCAGGCCTTTGCTTTCCTAATCTATCTAATTTTGCTATAACTTCTTCTTTTGACTCGTCCGTTAAAGCGGCTAGCGGTATTTTCCCCTTTGCTATTAGATGTAAATTTCCGGTTATGGGACCATGATATTGTTCAAATTCCACATCTTTTAACTCTCTAAGTTTCCGGACATCAAACGCTAACAGAATGTCCTCTGTGTCCTTAATTCCATTTTTATCGTCCCTAAATCTTTCGCCCATTTTTATCGCATTTTCCTGACTATATGCAAAAGAAGGGTTTTCCAACATTCCGCCTGACTCATTTAGCATCAAACTTACAGCTCCTATCCAAGTCCTGTGAAATATAACTCCTTGTATTGGTAACAAATTTTTTCCTGTTTTTTTCTCATCTTCGGCCTTTTTCTTAGCGGCTAAATAGGTTAACGCCCTCTTGTCTCTATCCTCTAACCTTGAATCATTAGAGATAAGCGGAACACGGAGAGAATTAGATCTTGAATAAGCCATATTTGGCCACAAAAACACCCCTATTAGCATAAATATTAAAGCTATATTAGTTATTTTATATATTTTTCTCATATTAAACTTTTTTAAAAAGTGTCTCATATCCGCGGACAGAAAAAGGCCACGTTTCCATGGCCTTTAACTAGGTTAAATTATACCATATTATGGGCTAAAAAACAACTTGAAAAACGACGTTGTTGAAATGTATAGTTGTTAGGGTTTGAAGAGGAAATTTTTGAAGGCCCAGGGGGCTTTGCTGTCGAGGTAGGCGTCAGGGTTTTCTTTGAAGAATACCTGGTAATTTTTGAACGGGGTCCAGTCTGAAGGCTCTGATATTAATTTTCCGAGATACGGTTTTGCTATTTTTAATATGTACTCGTGGGGCAGTTCGTCGGGCTCCAACACGCCCTGTTCGGGGTTTTCTATCGCCCACATGATGGCTGACACGACGCCTATTGCCACCTGAAGCGTAGTGGCGTTCTGATGCTTTACCAGTTTTCTGGATTCGCCTATACTCAAGACGCTTCCTGTCCACCAGGAGTTATATCTGTGGCCCATTATAAGCGCGCCGAGAGTATCTGATCCGCTGATTATCTCGTCGCTCATGATGCGTATCTTGGGCTGCAATTCGTAATTTCTGCATCTGAGCTCATAGAGAGAGGAAAGCGTTTCGTTACAAGGCATGTAGGCGTAATGAACAGTAGGCCTGTAAATAGCCCGCCCTTTTCTCCATATAGTGAGCCTGTCTGAAATAGTAAAGGCCTCCGCGTGCCTGATGATCATGCCGACTACTTCGCTATAAGGAACCCACGTGCGCACCCACGTATTCATTCCCATGCGCGAAAGAAATATCTGATTTCTCGGGCCCACTTCAGGTACATTGGCCAGATCGGGCAATTCTTTCTCGTGCGTGCCCCAGCCTATTTCGCTGGGGGCGATGCCCTCTTCCCTCAAGCCCTCTATGCTCCACGTGCCTACGAATTCGTCCATCTGCTTCGGCCTGTCTGTTTTCTGGGTGTCGCGCTCGCTTATGTGTATGACCTTTATGCCGAGCTTCATGCTCAGCTCAGGAAACTTTTCTTCTTTTATAAAATGTTCCAGGATCTTTTCGTCTTTTTTAGGGACAACTCTGTCCTTTAAAACCCTTTTGGCGATATCAATAATGCCTTTTTTGGTAAAATGCGAGATGAGGCCCGGATTCGCGCCGTGGTCCAGGACAGCGGTCGTGGATTTCTGGTCGGGGTTCCATCTGGAAATCAGTTTCCAGATCTCCATCTGTTTATAATAAAGGGATTTTTCGTAAGGCGATTTTTTATCGATATTGGCGTACGGGTCCCACTCTTCTACGGACGTATTGACATACAATACTTTATTTTCGTGGCACCAGTTAAGCATGCTCACGGATTCTATGTTCCACGCGAGGTCCACGACAAGCCCGCCCGGAGACACGTGTTTGGAAAGGGTCCGGGCAATATTGACAGGTGTGATCCTTTCCTGGAAATATTTTACGCCCTTTTTTATCCAGGTGCTTAGTTCCGCCCGTTTATCCACGAAATCTATGACGGTGATATTTTTATAAGGTACGTCGACGTGTTTTACGAGAAGCGGCAGGGCGCATCTCCCAACTGCGCCGTGGCCTATAATGAGGATTTTACTTTTAAACTTTATCATGATTTCTTTTTACAGTTTACAACAATTACGTATCTATGTCAACGCGGTAAAAATATTATTTGATTAAAAAAATATTTTTGATAGAATACATCTATAAAAATTAACTCAATCGGAGGTGTGATGAGGTTCGCAGGAAAAATATTAGTCATCGGATGTGGTTCTGTTTCGCAGTGCGCAATACCGCTGGTATTAAAAATCATAGATGCCCCGCCAAAAAATATCACCATAATGGATTTTACAGATAACCGACACCGCGTAAAAGACAGCCTGGATAAAGGCGTGAATTACGTGATCGACCGGGTGACCCGTGAAAACTACCCCGTTCTTTTAAAAAAATACGCAGGCCCGGGAGACCTGATAATAGATCTCGCGTGGAATATAGACTGCATAGAAATACTTCAGTGGGCAAGAGACAATAAGGTGCTGTACGTAAACACGTCCGTCGAGGTGTGGGATCCGTATTCAATGGATGTCAAAGACCCTAGAAACCTGACTCTCTACGTAAGGCAGATGGCAATACGCGACCTCATCAAAAAATGGGGCGACAATAACGGCCCTACCGCGGTAGTGGACCACGGCGCGAATCCCGGGCTCGTGTCGCACTTCACAAAAGTCGCGCTGGAAGATCTCGCCAAAAAAATCATTTCCGATAAACCCAAGGATAAGCGCGTAAAAATATTAAAAGAAGCCCTGGATAATAAAAACTATCCTGTGCTCGCGAAAACAGCGGACGTAAAAGTCATACACATAAGCGAGCGCGATACACAGATAAGCGACAAGCCAAAAGAAGTGGATGAGTTTGTAAATACGTGGAGCATCGAGGGGTTTTTTGAGGAAGGGATCGCGCCGGCTGAGATGGGCTGGGGAACTCATGAGAAAAATATCCCCAGCGGAGCGTGTTTTCACAAATCAGGCCCTAAAAATCAGATCTGCCTGGAGAGCATGGGCGTAAATACGTGGGTTCGCTCGTGGGTACCTGACTGCGAGATCGTGGGAATGGTTATCAGGCACGGCGAGGCATTCGGGATATCTGACAGGCTCACTGTGTGGGATAAAAAAGGTAAGGCTATCTACAGGCCCACAGTGCACTACGCGTATTGCCCGGCGGACGCGGCTATAATCTCCCTGCACGAACTCGAAATGAGACGGTATAATCTCCAGGAAAAACAAAGAATAATGAATAACGAGATCACTAAAGGCGAAGACAGGCTCGGGGTGCTTCTCATGGGACACGACTTTAATTCGTGGTGGACAGGAAGCCTCCTGGACATCGAAGAAGCGAGAAAGCTCGTCCCTAACCAGAACGCCACGACGCTTCAGGTCGCAATATCAGTAGTGGCTGCTGCCAAGTGGATGATAGAAAATCCCAACAAAGGTTTTAATCTACCTGACGACCTGCCGCACGAAGACATAATGAAGATTTCAAGGCCGTACCTGGGGCCTTTTATTTCAAAACCAGTTGACTGGACGCCGCTTAAGAACTACAATAAGACTTTCCGGACACTCGGCCTTAAAAAACCGAAAGAAAAAGACCTCTGGCAGTTCACGACATTTTTAATAACGCAGTCATGAAAAATAAATCAGGCGGTATAGAAAATCTGATACGCAAAATGCTAAAGAAGCACTCCTCTCCTCTTATGCTCATACAGGAGGATGTGCTTGAGAAACAGTTCAGGGCTTTCCGCAAGGCACTTCCTGAAGTCACGCCTTATTACGCCATTAAAGCAAATCCGTTTTCGGGAATAATTAAAAAGTTTATCGAATTAGGCACGGGGTTTGACGTGGCCAGCGCCAACGAGATGAATGCTGTCCTGGAGCTCGGGGCAAGCCCTGACAAAATAATTTTCGCCAACACTATAAAGTCGCACGATGACATGCGATTCGCCTGCAAGAAAAAAGTAAAGCTCATGACGTTTGACAACGAGCCGGAATTATACAAAATAGCAAAGGCATGCCCGGGCGCAAAAGTGATCATAAGGATCAAGGTGGCGAATATCGGAAGCATCGTGGAGCTCTCTCTGAAATTCGGGGCGGATCCGGAGCAATCGATATCGCTCTTAAAAAAAGCAAGGTCGCTGGGACTGAAACCGGTGGGCGTGAGTTTCCACGTGGGATCGCAATGCACCAACGCTGAAAATTATCTGCAGGCGCTTGAGGTGTCCAGCGTGATATTCAACGAAGCAAAACAATCGGGGATATTTTTAAATATACTGGATATAGGCGGGGGATTTCCTATAAAACATTTTGAACGTGATAACCACCTGACGTTTGAGGGCATGGCAAGCGCGATAAGGAAAAAATTACAGAGGCTATTCGATAAAAACGTAAAATTCATCGCTGAGCCAGGCAGATTTTTTGCAGGGCCTGCTGGAATACTCATAACACAGGTGATAGGAAGGGCTTTCAGAAATAATAAAAACTATTACTATCTCAACGACGGGCTATACGGGGATTTTTCCGGGATAGTATTTGATCACTGCAAATATGAATTCAAGACTTTAAACCGCGGGCAAAGGTTCCTGAGCACCCTGGCGGGACCTACGTGCGATTCGTTTGATACGATTTCCTTAAGCGAAGACCTTCCTGAGATGGATGTGGGTAACGTGGTCTATGTGAAAAATATAGGCGCTTACTCATGCGCAAGCGCTGTGCCGAACTTCAACGGCTTTAAACCCGCAAAGATCGTGATGTGCTAGCTTCAAAAAATAAGATAGAGCCTGCGTCGTAAAAAGGCCCGTCGTATAACTCGATTACTTTCTTCCCTCTTCTCTCTATAAATTCTCTTATCAACTGACCGTCAGGATGATTTTTTAACGAGCCTATAAAAAATACCCTGTCTTTATGAACTCCTGAGGCGCCGCCTATAAATCCTGTTTTGTAGCCGGGTAATTTTATATGGCCGGCTTTTACGAGCAAGGCATTTTTACCCCAGATATCTTTTATAGATTTATCGGACGAGATAATGCTCTTATCGTCCACAGGCACAATAGAACATTTAGTATACCCCTGTTTTACTTTTATGAATTTCGCTTTCAGATTTTCTATATGCTTTTCGATTTTTCCGTCATAGCGGATTATGGATCTTCCGAGGCTACAGGCGTCGTAAATAATGTCTTTTGGATAAGCGGAAGATTTTATAGCTTCGCCTTTCACGCAAACGTATCCGTTATCTCTAAGAAGCACTGCTATTTTTTCCAGATGCGGCTCGTATATAACTTTTTTACCGCGAGAAAATAACATCATATCAGGATGGCCTTTGACAGGCCCGGTTAGTTTTGGATGTAAAGGCACCTCTACGACATAATAACCCATATGCTTTAATCTAAGTTTTGCTTTGGCCGGCATCCTCGGATCAATAATTGCAATAGGCTTTCCCCATGCCTGTGCCAAGCGCGCCATTTGTCCGAAACGCGGATGATACGGCCCGCTAAGCACAACACCTTTTGAATTCAAATACTTTGAAGGATGAAGGCCTATGCGGATTACTCTTACGCCTGAGCTCTCAAATGCATCACAGACTTTTGCCGACCATTCTATTGCCCGTTCCAGCGAAAGAGGCTTATATTTTCCCTTTTTGAATAATTCCGCAAGAGCTGTGCCTTTTATTACTAATGTCGGATAAATGCGGGCTGTTTTTGGTTTTAACTCGGATAGTTTTTGGGCGGTATTTATTGATTTTTCAAGCGTGTCGCCGGGAAGACCGAGCATCACCTGAACGCCTAAATCAAGGCCTGATTTTTTTATAATTCGGCTTGCGCTTTTTATTGTACTAAAATCCACTACCCTGTTACATTTCTTTAAAACTTCTTTATCAAGCGACTGTACTCCCAGCTCCACCAGGCAGCCGCCCATTTTCTTAAAAAGTTTTATTGATTTTTCAGTAACAGCCTCAGGATGCGTGGACATGCGGATACCGGATATTTTTTTATTTTTTACATAAGGAGAAACTGCTTCGAGGTACTTTTGCTGAAGCTTTTCAGGTAAAAGCGTAAACGTGCCGCCGAAAAAGGCGAGTTCTATCCGTTCGCCGATCGGAATGGTCTTTAGATTTCTGTCTATGACGAATTTAATGTCTTTTTCTGAAGGTAAATTTAGCGCGCCTGATATCTTATGCTGGTCGCAGTAAATGCATCTGTAAGGACAGCCTGCGTGCGGGATAAATATAGGTATAATTTTCACTTATTTTTTGTGGAATAGGACTGTAAAAACCATTACAAGCGTGAAGAAGAAAAAGTTTATATAGGTGAAGGTCCTATATACCATGTCAGGGCTTTGGATGCCTGTAGGAAACATTGCCAGAAAACAAAACCATACGCCCAGCGCCCAAAAAAGGCTCAGATCCTTGGACGAACGGCGCCTTATAATCCTCACTATAAGCGGGATATTCCAGAGAGGAAGCATTATGCTGGCGATCAGCGCTATCTTATTTAGCATAGATTCAGTTAAAGGGACACATCTCCGATTGGCTCCAGAACCGTCCCTCTTTTAGGCTTTGCCGGCGGAGCCAACGACGTGCTCGTTTTTATGCTTGTACATCTTGACAAGCTCGTCTCTTGCAGGGCCCAGGTATTTACGCGGGTCGAATTCTTTAGGGCTAATGGCAAAAACCTCTCTAATCTTGGCGGTCATTGCGAGGCGGCCGTCTGAATCAATATTTATTTTACAGACAGCTGAAGTAGTGGCTTTTCTCAGCTGTTCTTCAGGAACGCCTGCTGTATTTTCAAGTTTTCCGCCGTATTTATTGATAAGGTCTACATATTCTTTAGTAACAGAACTTGCGCCGTGGAGAACTATCGGAAATCCGGGTATTCTTTTCTCAACTTCTTCCAATATATCAAATCTGAGAGGCGGAACACTCTCTCCGGGTTTTAGTTTAAACTTATACGCGCCGTGGGAAGTGCCTATGGAGATCGCGAGAGAATCAACGCCTGTCTTTTTTACAAAATCTTCCACTTCTTCAGGATGGGTGTAGTGACTCGCTTCGTGGCTCACTTCGTCTTCTATCCCTGCTAAAACTCCGAGTTCGCCTTCTACTGTAATATCGTATTTATGCGCGTACTCAACTACTTTTTTAGTAAGGGCGGCATTATCTTCAAATTTATGGGCTGAACCGTCTATCATGACAGAAGAAAATCCTGACTCTATGCAGGAAACGCAGAGTTCATAAGTATCTCCGTGGTCCAGGTGAAGCGCCACAGGAATATTGGAACCGGCTGCTTTAACTATCTCCATTGCGCCATTTGCCATGTGCCTCAATAAAATCTGGTTTGCGTATTTTCTGGCGCCTGAGGAAACCTGTAAGATGACAGGAGACTTCGTCTCGATACAGGCGGTGATTATAGCCTGGAGCTGTTCCATATTGTTGAAATTATAAGCAGGGATGGCATATTTACCTGCCATTGCCTTTTTAAACATGTCTCTTGTATTGACCAGCCCTAATTCTTTGTAAGAATGCATGTAATCCTCCCTTTTTTATGTGGCGCTTATTATACCATTATATTAAACGTTGGTCAATTTTCTAAAAGACCGGATGATGTCCAGCATACCTTCTTTTGACTTCGTGCGGAATGCCTTTTCCCTGAAAGGCCTGACGCCGGGGATGCCTTTTGTGTACCATGCGAAAAATTTATGAAATCTCCTGATGCCGTGAGCTTCGTCATAAAAATCAATACAGGAATTCATGTGCTCTATCATGACATCGGCTATTTCACCGGTACCGGGTTTTTCTGCTCTCTGCTTGAAGATCCAGGGGTTTCCGAGCGCGCCGCGCGCCACAAGTAAGCCGTCGCATCCTGTTTCATCCAGCATTTTTTTACCAAGCTCAGGAGTAAACACATCGCCGCTTCCGATAACAGGTATATCCAGGGCCTTTTTTACATCCTTTATGACGCCATAATCCACTTCTCCGCTGTAGCCCTGTTCCCTGTTTCTTCCGTGGATGAATAAAGCGCTTACGCCTGCGTCCTGGCTGGCGAGGGCGGAGTCTTTTGCATTTATGGAATCCTTATCCCAGCCTGTGCGGATTTTTACAGTGACGGGCTTAGAGGAATTTTTGACTATGAGAGTTAAAAGCCTGTTCAGTTTTTTGGGGTCTTTTAATAATGCAGCGCCTTCGCCGCGGCGCGCGACCTTTTTCACGGGACAGGCTGCGTTAAAATCCAGGATATCGTATTCGTAAGAGCCCAGCACGTCTATTGCCCTCACAATAAACTCTTCTTCGCAGCCTATGATCTGTATGCCGAGCGGCCTGTCTTCGGGGGTCGTAGAAAGCATTTTCTTTGTCTTTTTCATTTTATAGCTCAGGGATCTGACGTTGATCATTTCTATAAAGCCGAGCTCGCAGCCGAACCTGCGGCTTAAGAGCCTGAACGGCAGATCGCTCACCCCTGCCATAGGCGCCAGGATGAGATTTGATTTTAATTTTAAGCTTCCGATTTTAAGCATATGCCCTATTTTACCTCATACCATTGATTTTTGGTAAATTATATGGTATATTGTAATTCCTATATGAAAACTAAACGGTCATCTACGAAAAATAAGAAACCCCGCAAGTCGTACAAAGACTTGAAATCCACGCTTTCGCTGGAAAGAGAACTCCTGCAGAACCTTTTAGACAATATACCTGACGCCATATACTTTAAAGACACTAACAATAGGATCATAAGGGTAAACAAATTTTACGCGGAAGGATTTAAGCTGTCTCCTGAGGATATCATAGGCAAGACTGATTTTGACTTTTTTCCCAGAGACCAGGCCCAGAGGATGTTTGAGGACGACATCTACGTGCTTAAAACCGGCAGGCCTATTATAGGTAAGATAGAGCGCACGCTGCTCCCTAACGGCACATATAACTGCGTCACCACCACTAAGATCCCGATAAAAAACAAGGAGTGTAAAGTCATAGGGACTCTCGGCGTCACAAGAGATATCACAGCTTACGACCATACTGAACGCACAAACCTGGACATGATAATAAACTCCCTCAAGGTCCTGGATAAGATACTGGAAACAAAAGACCCATATACATTCGGCCACACAAGGCGCGTATCCATGATCGCAGAAAGAATCGCCAAAGAGCTCGGCTGGGAAGAAAACAGGGTGCTGGAATTAAAGATGTCCGCGGAACTGCACGATATAGGGAAGATCCTCATACCTCTTGAGATACTCAATAAGCCCGGAAAACTTTCGGACCTGGAATACAAAATGGTGCAGGAACACGTGCAGCAGAGCTATGACATGCTTATGCCTTACTCATTCCCTTCACAGCTTCCTGAGGCAATATACCAGCATCACGAGAGGCTGGACGGAAAAGGCTACCCGAGAGGTTTGGCGGCTGATAAAATTTTACCGGAAGCGAAAATCCTGGCCATATGTGACGTCCTGGAAGCCATGATATCACACAGGCCTTACAGGCAGGCACTAGGCATGGATGTAACGCTGCAGGAATTAAGAGACAATGCAGGCAATAAATACGACAAGGAAATCGTAGACGTGGTTTTAAGGATAATCAGTGAAAATAACAACAAGCCTTTTTGGTCAAACTCATAACCTTCTCTGTAACCTCCCTCTCTTATTAAAATGAAGCTTCCTGAAATAAACTACTTTCTGAATAAAAAAACCGGCAAGGCGATTTACGACTACGACATGATCGTAAATAATGACAAGGTGCTTATCGGCGTTTCCGGACAGGACAGCCTCGCCCTGGCAGGCATATTGAAATACCGGCTCACATACCTGCCCATCAAATATAAATTAGAGGCTGTCCACATCGAGATGAGCAGGAGAAATTCCCGGATAATAAAAGATTACATGAAAAAACTGGGCATCAAATGCCACGTGATAAAAGTGGACTTTAATGAAAATAAAAAACAGTCGAATAAAACAGAGTGCTTCTGGTGCTCATGGAAAAGGCGCGAGGCTATATTCAAGCTGGCAGTGAAACTCGGCTGTAAAAAAATAGCCTTCGGCCATCACCTGGACGATATACTCGAGACATTGCTTTTAAACATGTTTTACCAGGGCGAGATAAGCATAATGCCGCCGAAGCTCAGGATGTTTAAAGGCAAATTTCACATCGTAAGGCCTTTCAGCTACGCCGAGAAAGAACATATTAAAAAATACGCCAAAGAAAATAAAATCCCTCTCATGCCTTACGAATGCCCCTTCGGAAAAACCACCAATAGAAACCTGATGCGCGAGATGATAAAAATGGCGGTAAAGACCGCTCCCAGGGCAAAAGAAAATCTTTTCAGAAGCATGACTAATATCCATAAAGACTACCTCCCTATCAAAGGCATAGGATAATGATCGAATATAAAGAAGTTAAAATATCCAGGATACTTAATCCTACAGGCATCGACCTGGGCGAATACGTAATAAACCCTTTTATGGGATGCGAATATTCCTGCCTTTACTGCTACGTAAGGTCCAATAAGGTCATCAGCAAGCGCTCAGGCGAATGGGGGAAGTACGTGGATATAAGAATAAATGCGCCGGAGTTGCTGGAAAAAGAAATCCAGGCGAAAAAACCTAAATGCGTGCTTTTAGGCTCCACTACTGACTGCTTCCAGCCGATCGAAACAAAATACATGATTACAAAAAAGATCCTGGAGATCCTGAATAAGCATAAAATTTATTACCACATACTTACAAGGTCCCCCGCCGTGGCGGAATATGCGGATTTACTTAAACAGGGCTTTTGCAAAAAGATTTATTTTACGATAAACAACACTGCACCTGAGATTAAAAATAAACTCGAGCCGAAAAGCCCGGGGTTCGAGCTGAGGATCAGGGCAATTAACAAAATGCTGGATGAAAATATAGCTGTGGTGCCGTATTTCTCCCCCATCCTGCCATGGACATCCGACTTTAAAGACATATTCAGCCGGTTTCCGAAATCAAATTCAGTGGAATTTGAAGGACTGAACATGAATCTCGTGAATATAAACGATATAATATCCGGAATCTCCTCCCTCTATCCTGCCTTAAGGCCGGAATACGAGAAACTGCTTAAGGATAAGGGTTTTTATGATTCCTTCTGGAGCGGCATAAAAAAAGATATAATTAGAGAGGCAATAAAGGCAAAAAAGAATTATAATATATACATTCATAACTTCCGCG
>Ga0247841_10007552_pt1 | contig 16094 bp, 15 predicted proteins | sample LaCruzMarch2015__2_FD_192410 | JGI IMG/M metagenome (GOLD analysis project Ga0247841, IMG submission 192410) | Freshwater microbial communities from meromictic Lake La Cruz, Castile-La Mancha, Spain - LaCruzMarch2015_18m | ecosystem: Environmental > Aquatic > Freshwater > Lake | place: Spain... | reverse complement strand
TGAACCTAAAAACATTAATAAAATTATCGGACGAAAGGCAAAAACCGATATTAAAAAAGACCAATTCATTAGCTGGGAAATAATATGAAAAGAAATATTTACATTTTGATTGGGGTGGCAGCAATTATTGTGATTGTCGGCGCGCTGGTATTTTGTGATTTTAGGAAGCCGAATTCAAATAAGGCCGGATTTACTCAAGGAAAAATACAAAATCAAGCAGTTCTGATTATTAATGACGGCCAAAGTCAGCCGCAAACCTTCAAAGTCATTTTTTTTGAAGGAGCAACTGCCCTTGATTTATTAAAAAGTGAAACAGATAGGGCGGGGTTGGCGCTTAAAACTAAAGTGTATGATGTCGGGACTATGGTGCAGGCCATTGCCAGTAAAGAAAATGGCCAAGACGGAAAATATTGGCTGTATTATGTTAATGGAAAAATGCCAGTGGTTTCTGCCGATAAGCAAAAAGTAAATTTGGGTGATCAAGTCGAGTTTAAATTTGAAAAATCGTCTTATTAAAACAATATGAAAATTTTTAAAAAAGATAAAATTTTAGAATTTCTAATTGCCACGCTTTTTATCACAGTGGGCATTGTTTTAAGAATTCTTCCACACGCTCCTAACTTTACTCCCATAGTTGCCATTGCTTTGTTTGGAGGGGTTTATTTCTCTAAAAAAATAGCCCTCATTCTGCCGATAGCAGTTCTGGCAATAAGCGACGCTTTTATCGGTTATTATGACTTAAAATTAATGGCCGCGGTTTATGGAAGCTTTCTTTTATGTGTCATTTTTGGGTTTTGGTTAAAAAAACATAAGAAATGGTATGCAGTCGGCGGTGGCGCGATTTTATCATCTGTTATATTTTTTATTATTACCAATTTTGCAGTTTGGGCTCTATCTCCATGGTATGCTAAAACTTTTTCTGGAATAATTCAATGTTATTTAATGGCCTTGCCATTTTTTAAAAACACATTATTGGGAGACTTGTTTTATACAGCCGCCTTTTTTGGCATTTATGAGGTAATTGAAGTTTTGATTAAGGAAAAATTTGCGGTAAGTAAAAAAGTTGCGGATTTTGTATAACGAAAAATTTATCATGGAAAAGAAAATTAAAATATATTTATGCGACTTAGTTCATATTTATTTGGGGGTTGGCACCTATATGTTTCCTTTGAATATCGGCTATATAGCTGCTTTCGCAAACAAAATTTTTGGAGATAAAATTGAGATTGATTTATTCAAGTACCCGGAAGATTTTATGGCAGCGATGAGAAAACAAAAACCAGATTTAGTGGGATTCAGCAATTATACATGGAGCGCCAATTTAAATAATAAAATGGCTGAATGGGTAAAATCAATTTCGCCGGAAACAATCGTTGTTTTTGGAGGGCCTAATATTAATTATTCAGAAACAGGATACCGTAATTTTTTTAACAGCCACAAAGCAACAGATTTTTATGTCCTTTACCAGGGGGAAATTTCTTTTTCTAATATTTTATCAAAAATTTTTGAGAAAGGATTAGATATTTCCCTTTTAAAATCAGAACCGATAGATGGGATTGTTTTTTATGACCCAAAAACCGACAAAATCTTAAAAGGTAACGATATCCCACGAATTAAAGAACCAGACATTATACCATCCCCATATTTAACCGGCCTATTAGATAAATTTTTTAATACTAATTTAATTCCCATAGTTGAGACAAACAGGGGATGCCCCTACCGCTGCACTTACTGTTGCCAAGGATTTTCTTCCTTCAGCAAAATTGAATTTTACAGCTTAGAAAGGGTTAAGAAAGAACTTAGCTATATAGCCCACAAAATTAAAAATACCAATATTTTGATTTTCGCCGATTCTAACTTTGGAGTTGTAGAAAGAGACGTAGAAATTGCTAAGTACATCGCAAGTTTAACAGAAGAAACCGGTTACCCCCGGCAAGTCACCATGAACTGGGCGAAAAATCAACCAAAAATATTTGAGATTGCCAAGATATTAAATAACACTTGTTTGGTTATTTCTTTGCAGTCATTAGATGAAATTGTCTTGAAAAATATTAAAAGGAACAACATTCAAATCTCGGTTTTCCGCGATATTATTGGCAGAATTAATCAAAAAGGCGGCATATCCGGGACGGAAATTATTTTAGCCCTTCCGGGCGAAACCAAAGAAAGCCACTTAAAATCGATTAGACAATTATTCGATTGGAACGTTTCTTACATAATATGCTACAACTGCTTAATTTTAGAAGGCTCAGAAATGTCCTTGCAGAGAGAAAGAGGAGAGTTTAAATGTGAAACTAAATTTAGGCTCATTGATAATTCATTTGGAGAATATGGGGGCGTAAAATATTTTGAGGCAGAAGAGGGAATCCGTTCAACCGAAACAATATCAGAAAAAGAAATATTATATTTTCGTCCAGTCCATTGGCTTATTCATTTTTTATGGAATTACAGATTTTATTTTGATTTATTAAAATATCTCCAATTTTTCGGAATAAATCCTTTAGATTTTATAACAGAATTAATAGATAGGGCTGACGCTAATGCCCCCATAAAAGTAAAGAAAATATTTGAAGAGTTTAAAATAGAAGCAGGGGCGGAATGGTTTGACTCTCCGGAAGCTTTGAAAAAGCATTACGACCAGCCCGAACACTTTGGATGGTTGGTAGAAGGTAATTATGGAAAAATGAATAACAAATATGTTTTTAGGGTATTGATGGAAGCCAAAGAGGATTTTGAAGAATATTTATATAATATAGCGATTAGTATGTGCGGCTCCAAAAAACAGCAAATTAGAGACATACTTAATTTTCTATCTAACGACATTATTGACCTTAGAGAAGAGGTGGCGACAAATTTTAAGGAGAAAGGCATTACCTCAGATTACAATATTTTAGAATGGAGAAACTCAGGTTGCACTAAAGATTTAGAAGAGTTTTATGATAGTAAAGGCAGCAAGTTTATTCTTTATTTGCCTCAAAAACAGGAGGAATCTTTGAAAACATTGTTAAAACAATATAATCACAAAAATAAAAACGTAACCTTAAGAAAAATGAGCGAATATATGGACATTAAAGATTTTTTCTACCAAACAAAATTATCCGACTAAAAAAATAAAAGGTCTAAATTTTATGAAAAAAAGAAAGATTTTAATTACTGGCGGAGGCGGGTTTATAGGTTCTAATTTAATTTATAATCTGCAAGATGATTATAAGATAGTTTGTTTTGATACGGGAAAAAATTACAAAGAATTAAAAAAGATAATTAACAGCAATGTTGTTTTGGAAAAAGGCGATGTCAGCAACGAGCGCGTATTAAAAAAAATACTGAATGGAGTTGATATTGTAATTCATTTAGCGGGAGGTGGCGGAAATGAGGCAGCTGTCAGCGACCCTATTTGGGCGATCAAGACGCATTTGGTTGGCACGCAGAAATTATTAGAAGCATGTCTCTACAGAAAAGTTAAAAAGATTATTTTTTCTTCCACCGTTTTTGTATATGATTCAAAAGAAGGAGATAAAAAAGTAGAAAAATCCCCCGCTAATCCAGACAGTTTTTATGGATTTTTAAAAAAGTCTGCAGAGGAGGAAATTATTAAAAGCAAAATGAATTATAATATTTTAAGATTTTCTAATGTTTATGGAAATTATCTTTTCGGGGGTTTACCCGATAAAGGAGCAATGTATAAGTTTGTAAATAGCTGTTTTCACAAAAAACCGATGTTGATATACGGTTCGGGCTCGCAGACTATCAACTATTTGAACATTAAAGATATCATCCCCGTTATTAAAAAAATGCTTTTGGATAATCAAAATAACGCCATATATAATGTTGTAAGCCAAAGGTCAATAACTATAGAAGAATTAGCCGGCATTATAAAAGATATTTTTCATAAAAAATTAAAGAAAAGCGTTTTTGTTAAAAAAATACCCGTTATGTCGGAGAAAATTTATTCTTATCCTGGGGTTGATTCAAGCAGGGCACGTGAATATTTTGATTGGAAAAATGAGACTGCGTTAGAAAAAGGCATAGAAGAAATAATTATAAAGCAAAATGAAAACTATTAGCATACATCAGCCGGAGTATCTGCCATGGATAGGTTTTTTTGACAGAATTGCAAAATCAGATATTTTTGTAATTTTAGATGACGTCGGATACCAAAAAAATGGATTTATGAATAGAAACAAAATAAAAAATCCGCAAGGATGGCAATGGATTACCGTTCCGGTTCAGGGCAGGTCTCCTAATAAAAAAGTTAACGAAGTTTTGATAAATAACGCAACAAATTGGGCAGATGTTCATATGAGGGCGATTTATTTAAATTATTGCAAAGCTCCTTATTATAAAAACTATTCTACCTTTTTTGAAGAGACTTTCAAAAAAAAATGGGACAATTTAGGCGATTTAGATATTTATTTGATAGAAAACGTATTGAAATTTTTGGGCATCAAAACTAAGGTAGAAAGGTCTTCTAATGTCGCAGTTGAAGGAGAAAATACGGAACGTTTGGTTAATATTTGCAAGCATTTTAAAACAACCACTTATTTGTCCGGTCCGGGCGGTAAAAATTATATGGATTTAGAAAAATTTAGGGAAGAAAATATAAAGGTTGTTTTTCAGGAATTTAACCATCCCGAGTATGCGCAAATGTTTAAAGATAGGGGGTTTATTGCATGTTTGTCGATTATTGATTTGTTATTTAACTGCGGACCAAATAGTCTTAAAATTATTTCAGAGAAATGATATACTTAAATAGACCATATACGCCTAAAATAGAAAAGCTTCAAAAAAAATTTGAAGAAGTTTTAAATTCTGGAATGCTGACAAACTCAAAATATGTAAAAGAGTTTGAGAATGAATGCGCTAAATTTTTGGGCGTGAAAAATACTATTGCCACAAGCAACGGAACATCAGCTTTAATTTTGGCGTTAAAGTGCTTAGGAATAAAGGGAGAGGTAATTCTTCCAAGTTTCACTTATTCTTCCGACGGACATTGTTTGCTTTGGCTGGGTTTGAAACCGATTTTTGCGGACATAGACCCGCAGACCCTTAATATTGATCCAGATTCAATTGAAAAAAAAATAACTTCAAAAACCAGCTGTATTTTAGCTACTCATGTGTTTGGCAACCCCTGCGAAATTGATAGAATCCAAAAGATTGCTAAAAAACATAATCTGAAAGTCATTTATGACGCTGCTCACGCCTTTGGCTCGAAATACAAAAATAAATCAGTGGTTAAATTTGGAGATGCCTCTATTATCAGTTTCACCCCCACTAAAATTTTGACCACAGGAGAAGGGGGGATGGTTGTAGTAAAAAATAAAAATTTGGCTAGGATAATAAAACTAGGAAGGAATAATGGGGATAGTTTTAATCGAAAAGAGGAATTTTTGGGGATTACCGCAAGAATGACAGAGTTCAGCGCTATTTTGGGTATAGAGGGTTTAAGAATAATTAAAGAAAATTTAAGGAAACGTTTAAGTATTGTAAGCTTATATAAAAAAGAATTACGCGAAGTTCAAGGGGTTTCTTTTCAGGACATTAGAAGGGGCAGTTTTACGGATTATAAAGATTTTGTGATTATTGTTGACTCCAAAAAATATGGAATCACAAGAGATAATTTACTAAAAAATCTTAGGCAAAACGGAGTTGAATGCAAAGTTTACTTTGATCCGCCATTGCACCAAAAAAAAGTTTATAGCGCTTTTAAAAATATCAATTTGCCAAAAACCAACTTTATTTCACAGAGTATAATAAGTTTACCTATATACTCGGCTATGCCGACGGCTCAAGTTAAAAAAGTCTGTCAATTAATAAAAAAATATGCCTCAAAAAACTAAAAAAATTGTGGTTGTAACCGGAACCCGTTCAGAATACGGAATTTTAAAACCGCTTTTAAAAAGAATAAAAAAATCAAGAAAGCTTGAGTTGTCGCTTTTGGTAACGGGGATGCATTTATTGTGGCAGTTTGGTTATACGGCAAATGAAATAAAAGCTGACGGGTTTAAAATTTCAGCTAAAATTCCAATGTATAAGGGAAGTTTAAAAAATAAAGATTACCATGGAGTGGCGCTGGGTGAGGCAGTTGTAGCCTTTGCTAAAATATTTTCCAAAAATAAGCCAGATTTTTTAGTAGTTTTTGGAGATAGGCTGGAATCGTTGGCGGCTGTTTTAGCGGCAGCTAATTTGGGTGGGATTGGAATTGCGCACATTCACGCTGGCGATAAAACAGACAGTGGCCATATTGATGAGGCGATAAGAAGTTCAATTTCAAGGTTTTCTCACATTTTTTTTGCGCCAACTAATAAATGCGCCGAAAGATTGGTTAAAATGGGCGAAAACAAATGGAGAGTTTTTAACACAGGGGCTTTGGGAATTGATGCTATTATGCAAGCGGCGAAGGCGAAGAGGGAAGATGTTTGCAAAAATTTAAAATTTAATCCCAAAAAAGAGTTAGCTATTTTCCTGTTTCATCCTGTGAGCATTGAAGCAGAAAAAACAGGGAAACGGGCAAAGGTAATTCTTTCAGTATTAAAAGAGATGTCATTGCAAACAGTTATAATTTATCCAAACAATGATGCCGGAGCGGAAAGCATAATTTCTGAAATTAATAAATTTAGAAAAGTTGAACATTTTCGTTTTTTTCCATCAATATCTTCAGAAATATATGCCGCCATGCTTAAAAATTGTAATTTTATTATAGGCAATTCCAGCAGCGGAATAATTGAAGCACCCGCGTTTAAGGTGGCCACAATAAATGTAGGTTCCAGAAATACAGGCAGAGAACATGCCGGTAATGTTTTATATGTAGAGGCGGACCCAGCGTGCATTAAGGGGGCAATAAAAAAAGTGTTAAACGATAAAAATTTTATAGGAAAAATGAAAAAAGCAAAAAATCCTTGGGGGCGGGGTGGCACATCTGAAAAAATTGTTAAAATTTTAGAGGACGTAAAAATAGACGGAAAATTTATAAAAAAAATAAATAATTATTAAAATTTAAAATTATGAAAATATTAGTAATAACTCCCCACCCAGACGACGAGGTTTTGGGTTGCGGGGGCGCGATAATTAATCATGTAAAAAAGGGAGACGAGGTTTATTTATGTATTGCAACCAAGGTTTATACCCCCGATTGGACGGAAAAATTTATAAAAGAAAGGGTTTTAGAAATAGAAAAATCCAACAAAATTTTAGGAATTAAAAAAACCTTTTTCTTAGATTTTAAAACGGCTCAGCTAGATGTTGTTCCGCAGAAAGAGCTAAATGAGAAAATTAGTAAAGTTATAGAGGAAGTAAAGCCGGAAATAGTTTATTTACCGCACAAGGGCGATTTGCATAAGGACCACCGTTTAGTTTTTTATTCTTCTTTAGTTGCTACAAGGCCAGGATATAACAATTATATAAAAAGGGTGTTGTCTTACGAGGTTTTGTCAGAGACTGATTGGGGGAACGTCATATGTCCTTTCTTGCCCAATGTTTATATAGATATAACAGAAAGCATCGAAGAAAAAATTAAAGCAATGCAGGCTTATAAAAGTGAAATTAGGAAATATCCTCATTCGCGCTCGTTGGAAATGATAAAAGTTCTCGCGCAAAAAAGAGGAGCTGAGGCAGGCCTAGAACTTGCTGAAGCGTTTCTATTAATAAGAGAAAATTATGGTAAATAAGCGCGAACCGAGAATAATTTATGCCGGAGACAGAGATATTTCTGTTTGGGTTTTAAAATTTATGATTAGCCGGGGCGTAAAGCCAATTGCGCTGATGGTTTCTGACAAAAATAGGGCTACTCACGACAGCGAACTTATTGGGTTGTGTAGCCACCTTGGTCAGTCTGAAATATTAAGAGGCAGCGATTTTAGAGCAGAAGCCGGAAAAAATTTAATTAAAAGTCTAAATCCAGATTATATCATCTGCGTTCACTTTCCATATATTGTTCCGAAAGAAATATTAGAGATACCGAAGGAGGGAGTATTGAATTTACATCCCGCATATCTGCCATATAATAGGGGCTGGCATACGCCTACGTGGGCTATTTTTGAAGGAACCCCCTATGGGGCAACGTTGCACTTTATGGATGAGGGCGTAGATACGGGAGACATAGTTCATCAAAAAAAAATAGATATATTGCCAACAAACACGGCCGATACGCTGTACGAGAGAGTTAAAAATTTGGAATTCGACGTGTTTAAAGAATCATGGGAGAGCCTTGTTTGTAAAAATTATAGCCGAAAACATCAAACGAAAACAGCAACTGTTCACAAAAAGTCAGATATAGAATCGATACAATGCATTGATTTAAAAAAGGAAATTAAGGCAGAAGAGCTGATTAAACATCTTAGGGCATTGACAACAAACGACATAAAAGAATCTGCTTATTATTGCGTTAAAGGAAAAAAATATAGAATTCAAGTTAATATTTTTGAAGATGATTATTCTGGACGGCAATAAATTGTCAAAAGAGATTTTAATGGAAATCTCCGAAGAAATTAAGAAGAAACAGCTTCGCCTTAAAATAGCAGTGATTTTAGTGGGCAATAGTTTGGTCTCTAGCTCATATATAAGAAAAAAACAGGAGGCTTGTGAGGCGGTTGGAGTTGGTTTTAAATTATTTAATTTTTCTTCGGAAATTGATGGGGGTGAACTTTCAGAAGCTATTAAAAAAATTATTAATGATAAAAATTTTTCTGGGGTGGTTGTGCAACTTCCCTTGCCTTCAAAATTTAATACTGCTGAGATTTTAAATTTTATTCCGGTCGAGAAAGATATAGATGTTTTATCAGATAAAAGCTTCGCCGATTTTTCAATGGGTAGTTTGCCAATTTTCCCGCCGGTTGTTGGAGCCATTAAATATTTATTAGAAAGGTATGAAATATCCATTGTAAATAAAAAGATGGCTTTAGTCGGAAAAGGAAAATTGGTGGGCAGGCCTCTTTCCGTGTGGTTGAAAAATAACAGAGCGGACTTTTCTTTTATTGATAAGAGCGTCGATAATATCCCCGATTTCACAAAAAATGCCGATATTGTAATTTCTGGTACCGGTTGCCCCGGACTTATAAAAAAAGATATGGTAAAAGATGGGGTTATACTTATTGATGTAGGCACCTCTTCTGAAGAAGGGAAAATAAGGGGAGATATTGATATGGATGCATATAAAAAGGCAAGCTATGTGGCTCCTGTCCCTGGTGGCGTTGGGCCATTAACCGTAGCTTGCCTCATTGATAATTTAATAAAATTAAATCAAAAAGCATGAATAGAAAAATAATAGAAAAACTTCTAATAAACAAAAATTTCTCTATCAGGGAAGCAATGAGATTGATTGACCGATCAGGTTGGGGAATGGGTTTTATTGTTGATGACAAAAAGAAATTTTTGGGGACAGCCACGGGTGGAGATATCAGGAGGGCTATCTTAAAGGGGATAAGCATCAAAAAACCTATTGGCGAAATTTGCAACAAGGAGCCGGTGTTTGTAAATGAAAAAACAAAAGATGCAGAATTTCTCAGCTTGAAGTTTCGAAAGAGCATAAAAGGGAAAATACCCATAGGCGGATCATTGACGGTTCCAGTGTTAGACGAAAAAAGAAAGATTAAAGACGTTGTTTTTTTCAATATTGATAAAGACAATAAAACTCGAACATTCGGTTATAAAGACAAAACCCACAAAGAAGGTGTTAAGAAAGTTCTTCTTATCGGCGGAGCCGGATATTTGGGCGCTATTATTTGCCGAAAATTATTGAATGAAGGATACCAAATTAGGGTTTTGGATAATTTATCTTACGGAGATTGGGGCATAAAGGAATTATATGAGAAAAATAATTTCGAATTTTTAAAAGGAGATATCAGGAATGTCTCTGATATTGTAGAGGCCATAAAAGGAGTGGATGCGGTAATTCATTTAGCGGCAATTGTGGGAGACCCCGCTTGTTCAAAGAATCCTGAGGAAACTATTGAAATAAACTATTTAGCGACAAAAATAATTGCAGAAACTTGTAAATATTTTCAGGTTAACCGTTTTGTGTTCGCTTCTACCTGCAGCGTATATGGGAAGAGTCGGGCGTCAAATGAAGTATTAACAGAGGAATCTTCCTTAAACCCGGTCTCCTTGTACGCCGAAACAAAAATACAGTGCGAAAAGTCAATTTTAGAAACAATGGACGAAAATTTTTCACCCACTATTTTAAGAATGGCAACTTTGTACGGATACTCGCCAAATATGAGATTTGATTTGGCAATAAATCTTATGACCGGTCGGGCTTTATTCGATAAGAAAATAACTGTTTTCGGGGGAGAGCAGTGGAGGCCGTGGCTAGATCTTGAAGATGCGGCTTCAGCCTATATAAATTGTTTAGAGGCGCCAATAGAAAAGGTGCGGGGGGAAATTTTTAACGTTCTTTCAGAAAATTATAAAATTATAGATGTTGGAAGAAAAATTAACTCAGTTTTTACAGGAGCGAAACTTGAAGTGAATAACAGAAAAACCGACAACAGAGATTATAATGTTTCTTTTGATAAAATTTACCGTATACTAAATTTTCAACCCAAAAAGAAGATAATCGATGGAGTAATTGAGATTAAAAAAGCTGTTGAAAAAGGATTAATTAAAAACATAGAAGATACTAGGTACCGTACCTTCTTACCTCAGTAAAATGAATTATTTTGAAAGACGCCAAAAAATAGACGAGTTATTTGGAAACGATTTTTACCAAAAATACCCCTTATCATCAAGGGTATTAAATAGGTACATAAGAAGTAAAATACATTATGGCAACATTGAAACAGAAATTATAAAATCAGAATACCGGTCCGATGGGGGGTTTAGGGGGTTGGTAAAATTTTTAGCTTATTTGTTTTTGTATTTATTAAATTTGACGATATCTATGTTCGACCGTAGCGACAAAGGAAAAATATTGGTTTCCCCTTCAATTTTTGATAGATTTGAGGTGCTAGGCAGAGAATTAAAAGATAAATATAATATTTGTCTGCCGCTTACAAAAAAAAGAGTGCGTTATATATTAAGAGCAAAGGCAAAATGCCTTGTTGAAATTGATAAAATAGCATACAGCGGAGAATCGCAGAAATTATTGCCGGAAACAGCATCATCTGTCGGTAAATTCATTGACGATAGCAGCAGTTTTAATAGAAAAATATTATTTAATAAATTAGATAGTTTAGAAAAAATTCTCAATGTAAAGATAGACAAGTTAAGCCGTTTATTTATAAATAAAAAGATTAAATTATATGTAAGCGCCTTTGACCAAATTTATGATGACACGTTTAATCTTCTAGCCTGCCAAAGGGCGGGCATAAAGACGAAATGCATTGCTCACGCCTTTTTAACTGGAAATATAAAAGACGAGCCCAAAAGCAACTGTTTGCCGGTTATGGCAGATAAGCTTTATGTTTGGTCACAAGAGGATTACGATTCTTTAGAAGGGTACGAAGAGCCAGGAAAAATAGAAATTGGCGGATATCCAAAGTTTGCTAAGGAATATATTGAAAAAATGATTAAAAAATATCCGGAGAAGAAAATTATTACATTTTTTTCGGGGCTTGCATATGACGAAGAATGGATAAAGCAAGATATAATAATTAGAAGAAAGTTGTTTAATAAATTAAAAGAGATTAGCGAGGACCGGGGATATGAAATATATGTCAGATACCATGGAAAAGATGAAAAAATTAACAGGAAAAACGAAGAGGATTTGATTAAAGAATGTCATATAAAAATAAGCAGAAATTCTTTGATAAAAGATTTATTACAAAGCGAGATAAGTTTGGGTTTCGACACATCATGTTTATATGAAGCAAAAGTTTTAGGAAGAAAATCTTTTTGTTTATTCACCCATACAAAATATGACAAAATGTATTTTTTAAAAAATATCGAATATATTGATGTCGATGACCTTCCCAAAAAATTAGGAGAAAAAATTGATAATAATCCCAAATATCATTTGTTAATAAATGTTGGTTCTGTTATTGATTAATTGTTCGAGAAAGCGGATAATAAAAGTATTTTTAAAGGGATATAAATTTAAACATGAAAACCGATCAAGACGCAAGCTCAAAATTTTATTTATCAGATTTTATCTTAGACCAAGAAAAAAGGGTTTTTGTTTTACCGGAAGGACCAAAACCAGAATTTTCTTATTCCGATGGGAAAATGGAAGATTATATTTTAGAGAAAATTATAAAAGCAAAAGATGTCAGCGATAACTCAGAAGAGCTTATGGGGGAGTCGAGAGATTGGTTATCTTATTACCATTTGGGAATGTGCAGGTCTAACGTCGTAAGAGCTATCCAGCTGCCCCGTGATTTTAAGGTTTTGGAATTAGGAGCCGGTTGCGGTCCAATTACCCGCTATTTGGGGGAAAATTATAAACATGTGGACGCGATTGAGGGCACATTTAAAAGGGCAATAATAAATCGGGAAAGATGTCGCGGCCTTGATAATGTACGTATTTTTTGCTCGGATGTTAAAAATTTGAAATTGGAACCGGTTTATGACGCAGTTTTTTTGGTTGGGGTTTTAGAATATGCTCCGCTATATTTTAGCGGTGAAAAAAATCCTGCCACTTTTTTAATCGAGCTTGCTAAATCAGCATTAAAACCTGATGGTACTTTGGTTATTGCCATAGAAAACAAAATCGGAATAAAATATTTCAGCGGCTGTCCTGAGGATCACAACGGAAAGATTTATTCAGGCATTCATGGGTACCCGCAAGGCAAATGCCCTGTTACTTTTTCAAAAAAAGAAATTAAAAATCTCCTGGGAGATGCAGGGTTCAAAAATATCTTTTTTAATTATTGTTTCCCTGATTATAAATTCTTGTCAACCATTTTTAATGATAACGGGGGCGACGAAAATTTTTATCTGCATAATTGGATAGAGACACCGTTTTCTGCGTCCGATATCAGAGTTTATACTTTTGATGAGGCGTTGGTCATAAAAACCTTGTCTGAGGCTGGTTTGATGGGTGAGTTAGCCAATTCATTTTTAATAATGGCAAATCAGAGAAGCGACAGCGTTTTTCCTAAAGATTGGATTGCTAAAAAGTTTTCCACCAAAAGAAGAAAGAAACTCCTATGCTCTACGACTTTAAAAATGTTTCCAGAAATTCATATTGAGAAAAAAAGATTGCTGGGTCAGGAAGAGGAAGTCATGTTTAAGGATAAAACTGATACCGTTGAAGTAAAGCACAAAATTTTTGATTCTCGCTGGATCGGGGGAGATTTAATGATTTTCGATTTTTTCAAAGCTATTTACGCAAAGAATATAAAAGAAAAATTCACAGAAATTTTGAAAATATATTATCAGGAATTAATAAAAAAATATTCCGTTAATAGTCTCGATGGGAAAGGGTATCCACTTTTAAGGGGAGTGGCAGTTGATTTCGTACCTAGGAATATAATAAAGAAAGAAGGAAAATTATTTTCTATTGACGACGAATGGACTGTTGGAGACCATATTCCAGCAGATTACTGTTTGTTTAGGGCAATAAACGATGTTTTGTTTTCTCAACAGCCACGGGTTAAGAAAAAAATAAAAAACGTTGATAAATTTACGATTGAAATAATCAAATATTTTTTCCCAAATTATAACACTAAAAGGTACATTGAAAATATAACGCTTGAAAAAAAATTTCAGAACACGGCTACCGCTGAACTATTCAAGATAAATTTTATAAATAGCCACAAAGTTTTGACGCAAATTAAAAATTTCAGACCAATTAGAAAATTATGGAACATATTGCCAGAAGATTTGAAGTTCGCCGTTAAAAAAATGCTTTTTAACAACTAAAAAATGAAAATGAATTATCCTAATTTTTCAATGATAATTTTAATCCCGAGGAAAAATTTAAAAGTAGAATTATAAATTGTTAATGCTATTGTTTATGGAAACAAAAAAAGAGGAAGAAATAAAGGAATTGTATAAATATTGGCGTAAAAGAATTTTTTTGAGTATTTGGATAACTTACGCTTGTTTTTATTTAGTAAGAGTGAATATGTCTATTGCTCTTCCTGGAATTATGCATGAATTTGGACTGTCGAAAACAGCAATGGGCGGTGTTTTATCCTCTCTGTTTTTTGTTTATGCTGCGGGGCAGTTTATTAATGGTCAGTTTGGTGATAAATTTGGAGCAAGGAAACTAATAAGCGTTGGTTTAATAATCTCTGCACTTATTAATCTTGTATTCAGTTTTACCAATGGAACTCTTTCTGCCATGATGCTTTTGTGGGGTTTGAATGGATATTTTCAGAGCATGGGTTGGAGTCCGACCGTTAAAACGGTGGCGAATTGGTTTCCGCTGAACAAAAGAGCGAAGTTTAGCAGCCTATTAGGAACTTCATACCAAATAGGAAATGCTGCATCTTGGGCTCTTTCTGGATTTATTGTGGGGCTGCTTGGATGGAGATATGCATTCATAATTCCCGGAGTAATATGTCTTTTTATTGGTATTCACTGGGCAATTCGTGGCAGAAATGCGCCCGAAGAAGTTGGATTACCAACCATAGAAGAGGAAGAAAACAGAAAGATTAATGATAAAGCAACAAATATTGAGATCAACGTTGAAGTCAAAGCAGACCACCACATAGGATTTAAACAAACATTAAAAATGTGTCTCTCTAACAGAGCTATCTGGACAGTTGCTTTCGGTTTGTTCTTTTTAAATGTTATAAGATATGGATTTTTGGACTGGGCGCCAACCTATATGTTTGAGGTTCAGAAAGCAACAATATCGCTTGCAGCCTATAAGGCAATGGCTTTACCCCTAGCAGGTTCCTTGGGGGCTTTGTTTGCTGGGTGGGCATCTTACAAATTTTTTAGAAATAGAAAAGCCCCAGTTTCAGCTGTAATGTTATTTATGCTTGGAATTTTTGTTTGGCTTTACTTAAAAATACCTGCAGGAGACTGGATATTAAGCTTAATTTGTTTAATGCTCGTTGGGTTTATGACATATGGACCTCATGTAATGATGGTTACATCAATGCCAATGGATTTTGGAACTAGAAAAGCAGCCGCCTCTACGGCCGGATTTATAGATGGATGGGGCTATGTTGGAGCGGCACTGACTGGTGTTGCAAGCGGTTGGTTGATTGATGCATTCAGCTGGAACGCTGCATTTTATTTCTGGATATTAAGCGCGTTTATAGCAGGAATTTTAATGCTGACGCTTTGGAAACACCAGCCGAAAAAAGGAGAACACTTTTGAAAATGGTAATTTTTTATATTGACAAAAATTAATTGAAATTTTTTTATCATGAAAATAGGATATGCATATGTAGTGGCAGATATATTTCATATGGGGCATTTAAAGCATCTACAAAGATGTAAGGAGTTTTGCGATATCCTGATAGTTGGCGTTTTAACAGACAAAGCCACAATGGAAAAAAAACAAAAACCTATCATTTCTTATAAAGAACGATTAGAAATAGTGAAGAATGTAAAGTGCGTTGATAGGGCAATAATACAGAAAACGTATTCCCCGCTTTCAAACGCTAAAAGGTTAAAAGTGGATATTCTGTTTGAAAGTGAAAGCCACGCCAAAGAAGCGATAAAAGATGCCAAGAAAATTATGAAAGGTGCGAAGGTTATGGTCATGCCTTATTATAAACCGCAAAGTTCTACTGCAATTAAATTAAAAGTATTGAAAGAATATGAAAACAGAAACTAAAAATATAGAGAATAAAACAAAAGAGAAAATATTTTTAGAAAATTTAAGAGACACTAAAGAAATTTTTAATAAATTAGGTATTAAATTTTGGCTTGATTGGGGGACTCTGCTCGGCGCTGTCAGAGAGGGAAAAATAATAGAATGGGACCATGATGTAGATTTAGGATTGATGGCAGAGGATTTTGAGAAAAATGCTTCAGTTTTTTCCGAAATGAAAAAAAAGGGATTTTTCCTAAAAGAGCCAGTAATATCAGAACCCAAACTATTTGTTCTTAATTTTTGGAGATCCGGATATAATGTGGGTATTTGGCCATATTATGGATTAGATAAAAATAAATTAAAAGTTTTTCATTACTACTCGGTTTCAAAAAATTTGATAGCCCATTTTTTATGGTATCTATGGTGTTCGCTAGAATGTCGCAGG
>Ga0247841_10007551_pt1 | contig 16095 bp, 18 predicted proteins | sample LaCruzMarch2015__2_FD_192410 | JGI IMG/M metagenome (GOLD analysis project Ga0247841, IMG submission 192410) | Freshwater microbial communities from meromictic Lake La Cruz, Castile-La Mancha, Spain - LaCruzMarch2015_18m | ecosystem: Environmental > Aquatic > Freshwater > Lake | place: Spain... | reverse complement strand
TAATTTAGTTAGAAGAATGCTCCATGTAAGCGGAATGGTCCTCGACAATGCTTCTCCTGCTGTGCTCGGACATTTATCAAAAAATATTCGAATTTCGGTTTTGAAATCACCTATTGTTGATGAGGATGTAGGGGTATCTGCATCTATTAGAATTGTAAATCCTCAGAGCTTCGCAAAAGAGGATTTTGTAAATTCGGGTACAGCAACAAATGAAATGCTTGATTTTTTGTCCAATTGTTTACGGTATGGAATAAGTATCTGCGTTGCAGGGGCCACATCATCGGGCAAAACAACTGTTGCAGGGTGGCTACTTACAACCATACCTGATACAAAAAGGATCTTTACTATCGAAAATGGTAGTAGAGAATTGGCACTTGTGAAAAAGCGAGATGGAAAGGTTGTAAATAATGTCATTCATACGCTTACACGTTACAGCGAAAATGATAAACAGAACATTGACCAAGATATGCTCCTTGATTTTGCATTACGTTTTAATCCCGATGTAGTCTGCGTTGGTGAGATGAGATCAAGTGAAGCATATACAGCACAGGAAGCTGCCAGAACAGGACATGTGGTGCTTACAACTATCCATGCTAATAGCTGTGAAGCAACATATCGCAGGATGGTAACACTATGCAAACGAAAATATGATATATCAGATGAAACCTTAATGGGTCTTGTTACAGAGGCATTTCCAATTGTTATCTTTACTAAACAATTAGAGGACAAAAGGCGAAAGATAATGGAAATCACAGAATGTGAGATACTGCCTAATGGAGATAGAAAGTTTAGGAGTCTGTTTCAGTTTGTAATTACAGAAAATCGAATAGAGGGAGATAAATTCATTATAAATGGCTCGCATCAAATGAAGACCAATATGTCGGAGGGTATGCAAAAAAGGCTTCGTGAAAATGGTATGCCGCAGGATGTCTTGCAAAGGTATTTGAATGGGGCGATAAACAAATGATATATTTGATATCAGCAATAGGGCTTATAGTAGGCTCTTTTTTAATTTTTCAAATATCGCCTCTTGAGTGGTCAAATGAATTGTTTCAGTCCATTTTAGATAAACCCAAAAGCATAAAAGAGCAGATAAATGAGGCAGCTGGGAATAAAAAACCAAACTTCTTAAAAAGAGAGATGATAGAGGTTAAAAATGTGCTTATCATGACGGGCAGGAGTGACAAGTTTTCTATTATCTGCGTCTGCTCGCTTGCATTTTTTGCTGTTGGTGCTATTATTGCAATTCTTTTGGGGAATGTGTTTTTAGTGTTGCCATTAGGATTTGGAATGTTCTTTTTGCCACTTTGGTATGTTAAGCTGACGGCAAATCACTACAAAAAGGATATTGCTTCAGAACTTGAAACTGCACTGTCTATTATAACAACGGCATACTTGCGATGTGAAGACATACTAACTTCCATTGAGGAAAATATAAATTACCTAAACCCACCAATTCAAACTGTTTTTAATGAATTCTTACAAAGTGTCAAAATGATAAATGCGGACATACCACTTGCAATTAAAATTTTGAAGACAAAGGTGGAAAATGAAGTGTTTTGGGAATGGTGTGATGGGCTTCTTGCCTGCCAGATGGATAGGAGTATCAAAAATACACTAACACCAATTGTAAATAAGCTGTCAGATATTCGTATCGTAAATGCAGAACTTGATTACCTTGTTTTTGAGCCAAGAAAAGAGTTTATAACAATGGTATTCTTGGTCTTAGGCAATATTCCACTTATGTATTTTCTAAATAAATCGTGGTATGAAACGCTGATGCACACCGTAGGTGGAAAGATTATTCTTGCAATAAGCGTTGTTGTTATTTTTGTATCAACAGCATTTGTGCTAAAATTTACAAAGCCAATTGAGTTTAAGCGGTAGGTGATTACTTTTGGGTGTTCTAAAGATAAAAAAATGATATGTGAGGTGAACTAATTTGACACTATTACTGCTAATGACTGGCATTTCATTTGGACTTTACCTTATTTTTGCAGATGTTTTAAAAATCCCATATTTAAAAACATCAAAGGCAATTATGAATATTAACAGACAGGATAAAAAACTGACTAACACCATTGATGCAATAGTTGACACGATAAGCGTAAAGTTATCAAAATTTATTATGATGGATAGTTACAAGAAAAGCAGAATATCTGCCACGCTTAGTGCAGCAGGATTAATGACAACACCGGAGCAGTATGTAGCAAAAGCAATTGTAAAGGCAAGTTTGGTATTTCTTTTTATTATCCCCTGCATGTTTGTTTTCCCGTTACTTTCTCTTGTAATTGTATTTTTAGCGATTGCAATTTATTTTAAAGAATCAAGACAAGCAGAAGAAAAGCTGAAAATAAAAAAACAAGAAATTGAGCAGGAACTACCAAGATTTGTGTCAACCATAGAACAGGAGTTAAAACACAGTCGAGATGTACTATCAATGCTTGAAAATTATAAGAAAAATGCAGGAATTTCCTTTGCGAGAGAGCTTGATATCACATGTGCAGATATGCGTAGCGGTGGTTTTGAAGTGGCCCTTATGAGGCTTGAAGCAAGACTAAACTCACCACAGTTATCTGATGTAGTAAGAGGGCTAATATCCATCATTCGTGGTGATAATGGAATGCTATATTTCCAAATGCTCGCTCATGATTTCAAGTTGTTAGAACTACAAAAATTAAAAGCACAGGCTCAGAAAATTCCACCGAAAATACGCATATTTTCTTTTGTTTTATTGGTGTGCTTTTTAATGATGTATTTGGTGGTTATGGCACTTGAAATTCTAAGTTCAATTGGCACAATGTTTTAGATGAGGGGGTGTTGCTATGTTGAAGAAAAAAGGTGAAGGCTTTATTGATGTTGCAGTTATTGTGATAAGCTCCATGCTTGTGATAGCACTCGCTGTACGCACATTTTCAGTATTTATCACCAAAAACCAGTTAGATATATTCGCAAGTGAACTTTGTAGAGAGGCACAAATTGCAGGGCGAGTTGGTGCAGAAACCACTATGAGAACAAATATCTTAAAAGAAAAAATTGGTCTTGACCCAATTATTACTTGGTCAAAATTTGGAGATGTACAGTTAAATCAAGAAATAGAAGTGACGGTAAAAAAGACGGTTGACATTGGCTTTGGCGGACTGGGCTCGTTCCCCATAGAACTAATTGCAAAAGCATCGAGCAAAAGTGAGGTATATCACAAATGATGATAAAAAGGAAAAGTGGAAATACCATGCCTCTGGCTGTTGCCTTAACACTTGCACTGCTTTTAATCGTGTTTTGTGTGTTTGAATATATGAAAATGATGATTATTACAACTGGTGTGAGAGATGCAGTGCAATCGGCAGTTATTTCTGTTGCAGTTGAAAATTATGATGAAGTATATAGTGGACTGCGAGAGGGATATTCTGGGGGATATAATTTGACTGCAAGCGGGTGGGAGCAGATAATTGACTGTAAAGATATATATGCAGAGCTTGATAAGATACTTGGTTTAACAAACCAGGACGACCAGCACATTAAATATACAAATGAAAAGGTGGAATTTAAAGTCTATGATTTTGATATGACCATTATTAATGCTCCTTTTGCACCTAACGCTGTATCAAGCAATTTTATAGCTGACTCCACAATTAAGGTTGAAGTTCCTGTATCTTTTTTAGATAAGGAATTACTGCCTCTAATAATTAATTTGAAAATTAAATCAACATATTTACCTAAATTTTGAGAAAGTTTTAAAAATCGCTGGACTTATAAAAAATTATGTGATATGGTAAAAATATGAAAAGAAAATAGTTCGGAGGTATACAAATGGAAAAGAAAATTTTAATAGGTTGCTTAGCAATGGTTATTATTATTGGTAGCATTTTTACAGTAAATATGTTATATCAAAGACCAAAACCCGTTGAAACACTACCAGATAATATTATAGTTCAAACACCATCACCAGTAGATGTAACAATAAGCAGTGATGATATTCCAAAGGTTAAGGAAACAGAAATAATTGACGATAAAACTCAGGTTCAATACAATGCACCAGAGCCGACAAAGCCACCAGCACCATCCGAAAAACCAAAGCCAGTTGGTGATGTTAAAAATCCAACAGCTACACCTACATACAAAAAAGAGGATACGGTAAAAACAAAACCACAAGAGCCTCAAGCTGGAACGAAAAATGAAAAAGGTCAAGTGTATGTACCTGGGTTTGGATATGTAGATAATGGTGGTGAAAATAAGGTGGAAGTTGTTGAATCAAATGGAGATATTAACAAGCAAGTAGGTACTATGGATTAATTAAAAATAAGCAAATATAAGAGTGTAACCAAAAGGTTATACTCTTTTTTTGGTTTGCCCTGCATGGGTGATAACTTGGCGGTGAAAGTCCGCTACAGGCTTGGCAGTAGGAACTGTTAGCAGAGGGCAAGGGTGTCCGTCGTGAGGCGGAATCTGAAGGAAGCCTAATGCAAACCCTCGGTCTGACGAACAGAAACCACATATAAGGCATTTGTGGAACGGACGAGCTTGCCAAACAAAGCGAAGTCCAATACTGCCCGAATTCCATGGTGTAAATGTGGCAGATATATGAGGGGAAGGTTATCACTCTTAACGGGGGAGGTCTTGCAAGGCTCTGTAATGACAAGTTACCCTTGATACAGCAGAGAACTTATGTAGTGATACATAGCTAAATTACAAGAAGTCAGCAGACGTCATAGTACCAAATTATATTGGGAAGGACTGAACAATGGTAGTCTTTTGAACGAGAGGAAGGTGAAACAATGTGTCGATTGCAGAAAACTACGGAAGTAGGCTGTCTTTGCGAGGGTATGGTGGAAACAGAGAGTAACAAGGGAGTGCGGAGCATTGTTGCACCCGAAACCGCAGAGAATGACGGTGCAGAAAATTTGCTTGAAAGAATGCTTGATAGGGATAACCTTAATATGGCATTTATGCGAGTAAAGAAAAACAAAGGCTCAGCAGGAATTGACGGAATGACAGTTGATGAAATGTTACCATATCTGAAAGAGCATCGGAATGAAGTGCTTGAAAGCATAAGGGGAGGATGGTACAAACCACAGCCTGTAAGGCGAGTGGAAATACCCAAACCTGATGGAGGAAAACGTATGCTTGGAGTACCAACGGTAATAGACCGAATGTTACAACAGGCATTGGTGCAAGTGTTGCAACCGATATTTGAACCGACATTTTCTGATAACAGCTTTGGATTTAGACCCAAACGGAATGCACATCAAGCAATTAAACGAGCAAAATGGTACTATGACCAAGGATATACCCACGTGGTGGACATAGACCTTGCGAAGTATTTTGACACAGTAAATCATGATATGCTAATAAAGATGTTAAGGGAACAAATCAAAGATGAAAGGGTTATTAGCTTAGTAAAGAAATACTTAAAGAGTGGAGTTATGATAAACGGACTGGTAAGTCCGACGACAGAGGGAACACCGCAAGGTGGTAATCTTTCGCCACTCCTAAGTAACATTTATCTAACGAGTTTTGACCGTACGCTTGAAAGCAGAGGACATAAATTTGTAAGATACGCTGATGATTGTAATATTTACGTTAAAAGCCGCAGAGCTGCCGAAAGGGTAATGGCTAGTTGCACGAAATATCTTGAGAGAAGATTAAAACTCACGGTAAATCTTGTGAAAAGTGAAGTAGGAAATCCTATTAAACTCAAGTTCTTGGGCTTTTCACTATATGAAGTAGGGAAAAGAACGGGAATTCGCCCGCATGGGAAATCCATAAAGAAATTTAAGGATAAAATCCGTGAACTGACAAGCAGAAAACAAGGGAAATCAATTGCACAAATTCTATACGACCTAAAAGTATATACAAAAGGTTGGTTGGGATACTATTCCATTGCAGATATGAAAGTTAAAATATCCAGCTTTAACGAATGGATAAGACGAAGAATACGTCAATTCTTTTGGAAGCAATGGAAAAGAATAAGTGCAAGATTTGATAACTTAAAACGGCTTGGAATCCCAAAAGGAAAGGCGTGGGAGTGGGCAAACTCTCGACTTGGTTACTGGAGGATTGCCCTTAGTTGGGTTCTTACAACGTCATTAACAAACGAATACCTCGCATCAATTGGATATGATGATATATCCAAAAGATACGAGGTATTGCACTTAAACCATTGAACCGCCGTATACCGAACGGTACGTACGGTGGTGTGAGAGGTCGGCTACTCAATTAATGTGTAGCCTCCTACTCGATTCATTTTATGGGGTGGATAGTATGAAAAGACGCTGGCTTTTATACTATATTCGTTATCCATAGCTTCTGTTTTGATTTTAATTTCAAAAATTAAAACAAGACGGAGGCTTTTAGTTATGAAAACAAATTACATAAAACGCAATCTACCTAAAAAATGCATAAGTTATTATCTACTGTTTTGTGAAATATTACTGAAATTTAACTTTTCAAAAAGTTTTTCTGAAAAAGTTGGCAAAATTCAATTTTCATTCGTGCTATTAAGTGAAAGGCAAAATAAATTCTTTTCACAAATAAAAAAATATGCGAGGAGGTGAATTGAATGAATTTATCTCCTACCGATATTCAACGTATTGAAAAGCAATTTGACCACTTTTGCAAAAAGGTAATAGCAAATGAGGGGAAAGACATCCTGAACCATTTTAATTATGTTTTCAAAAATGAAAAACCAATAAACAGCTTATCAACAAAAGAATCAAACGAATTATTTGTAACTGATAATTACGATTTTTTCTTTGGAAAAATTACGGTGTTAGATTTTGTTGTTGAGATACAAAATGATCTTTTATATGAAGCTCTGCACTCTTTAAAGGAACACAGAAGAGATGTAGTTTTGCTCAGCTTTTGGATTGGTATGCCAGATGCCGAAATAGCACAAATAATTAAATTACCACGCTCAACTGTAAATCATATGAAGACAAGCAGTTTAAAACAATTAAAAAAATATTTGGAGGGTAAAAACATTGGCTAAATATATACATAAAAATAATTATCCCAAACCAATTACATTCCCAATTATCAAAGCAGCAGCAATGGGAGATCCAATAGCAATCAATAAAATAGTAGATCATTATAGTGGATATATCACCAAACTTTCTACTAAAAGAGTTTATGATGTAGAAGGCAATGCTTATGGTATGGTAGATGATGATATGAAAAGGCAGCTTGAAACAAAGCTAATTACAAAAATATTGGATTTTAGATTAGTATAAATTCAGTGACTAAGTGGGCAAGGCTTTTCTCTTCTTACCCTTGCCCATGAAAGGTCAGTTGTGAGTCTATCAATGCACATCAAATGGTGTGCATTGATAGGCAGATAATTGCCTTTTGTACCTTGAAAATTGAATATTACCAACATAAGCACATTAGTTGTTTTAAGAGCAATGCTATACATACGCCAAGACCTCCTGCGGAATAGGTATCTGTAAAAATGATAATATCAAAGGGTGCGAGCGAGAAATATGATATAGCAATGGTAATCGTGGTAGATTATCAGCCAAGACTAAAACAGCATATAATGATACTCCTGCATAGTTGAGGTTAAGTCCCAAAGTGTAGCTCGGTCGTTGACGGAGAGGTGGAATTCCTGTGTCGCACTTACCAAGTGCAGTTTGTGTTGTTTTGGAAAAGTTGATTTAAATTGTGCAGTAGCACTTTTGATATTAGAAACTATGGAGGCTACTTTTGTAGCAGACTTTCAAGGGTAGTCTCCATCCTTGTAATATTAAAAATAATTAAACGGAGGTCTGAAAAATGAATAACACATTGTCGAACGAGGTAAAATATAAAATGGCGTTAAATTTTCTTAAAAGACTATTAGATCAGGGGTTAATAACCCTTGATGAGTTTGAAATTGCAGATAGGCTGAACGCTGAAAAATATATGGCGATTTGTTTATGATAATTCGCCGAAACACTTGATATTACTGGCTTTGTGTGGTATTGTACATATTGACAAAAAACAATAGAAGGAGTGAGAATAGTGGCAGAGGTTATTGTTATAAATCCAACAGTAGCTATTGATACAAAAAAGTTGAAGGTTTGTGCTTATGCAAGGGTTAGTTCTGACTCATCTGATCAACTAAACTCCTTTATCTCACAAGTAAATCACTACACAAACTTTATACAAAGTAATGATGCCTGGGAATTTGTGGATGTATATGCAGATGAAGGACTGACAGGCACTTGCATAGATAAAAGAGAAGAATTCCAAAGAATGATAAAGGACTGCCGAAAAGGCAATATTGATAAGATATTAACCAAATCAATATCCAGATTTTCGCGAAACACAAGAGATTGCATAGAAACTATTAGAGAACTAAAAATGCTGGGTATAAGTATTGAATTTGAAAAAGAAGAGATCGATACTGAGACAATGGCAAGTGAAATGATAGTAGGCATATTAGGAAGCCTGGCCCAAGAGGAATCTATATCAATCTCCAACAATATGAGATGGAGCTATCAAAAGCGAATGCAAAGTGGAGACTTTATAACTTGTTGTCCGCCTTATGGATATAAACTTGAAAATAACACCATTGTCATAAATCCAGACGAGGCTGAAATAGTTAAAAGAATATTTAACAGCTATGTTATTGGAAAAGGTAAAAGTGAAATAGCACAAGAACTTGCTGAAGAAAATATCCCTAAAAAAGATGGCAACACAAAATGGCAATACAAAACAATCCAATATATAATTAGCAATGAAAAATACATAGGTGACTCTCTGGTGCAAAAAAGATGTACCACCGACACCCTGCCATTTAGAAAAATTAGAAACAATGGTCAAAAAGACAAATATTATGTTAGAAATACCCACGAACCAATCATTGATAGAGAAACATTTAACCAGGCACAAAAACTAAATGAATTTAGAAATGCTATAAAAACAAGTGAACCTAAACAGTACTCACTCACTAAAATGATACAATGTGGCGAATGCGGATGCACTTTAAAACGCAGAGCACGAAAAAATGATTCAGTATACTGGATGTGCTATAACCACTTTGAGAGCAAAGATAAATGTAGCATCAGACAAATTGATGAGAATGAAATATACTCTGCATTTATAAGGTTATACAACAAATTAAAACACAATAGCCAATACATATTAAATCCCTTACTTGACCAACTTGAAACAATGAAAAATAAAAGCACGATGCGAAATGTCAAAATAGGCGAAATAAACAAGCAAATAGCTGAATTAACAGAGCAGAATCTGATACTAACTCGACTAAGGTCGAAAGGGTATATGGATTCTGCTATTTTTATGGAACAAGCAAACGAGATTAATAATAATATCAATGCCCTACGCAAAGTCCGTAGAACTTTATTAGACAATGATGAGAATGATAATGAAATCGTAACTACCAAAAAACTAATCTCTATCATAGATGATAGCGCGGATATACTGACGGAGTTTAATGAACTTATATTCAAAAGCATAGTACAAAATATAATTATAAAAGAGCAAGATCATCTAACATTCCGCTTGATTAACGGATTGGAACTAACTGAAACTATACGAAGAAAGGTGAGATGACAATGTCTAAATTAAGGCATATACCATTCGGGTACAAAATTGAAAATGGTGAAATTGTAATTGAAACTACAGAATCAATAGCGGTGGAGTATATATTCAACAAATATCTAAATGGTGAGTCATACAGCCAAATAGCCAAACAAATCATCATTCCATATAAGGAAAACACTATACTGTGGAATAAAAATATGGTCAAGCGGATACTTGAAAACAACAAATATATTGGCAACTCAAACTATCCTATAATCATATCACCTGAACTGTTAAAACAAGTAACAGAAATTAAATCACAAAAATATACTCGTAAAAATATAGAGGTAACTCCTGCGATCAAAACAATTCAATCAAAAACAATATGCTGCGAGTGTGGCACCAAAATTGCAAGACATTGGACTGGAAAGAAAAAATGGCGGAAAATAATATGGCATTGCACAAACAAAGAGTGTGAAAACAGTATAAGGCTATCAGATGAAATAATTGAAACATCAATTATAACCGCACTAAACATAGTAATAGCAGAGCCAAGCAATGTAGATTTACCTAGCACACCTACACATGAACATAGCCTTACAGTATCTAAACTTACTAACGAAATCAACCGAGAACTTGAAAAGATAGACATTGACCAGGATAGACTAAAAGCCTTAATCATGCAGTGTGCAATTGCGAAATACGAAAATTGTAGCGAGCCAAAACACTACCTAACAGAAAGTATTAAGCTTGAGCTTGAAAAAAGTTGCCCACTAAATGAGGTAGATATAACCCTGTTTGAAAAAATAGTAAAAAATATACTGATAGATAAAGATGGCACAATTAATATAAAACTTATAAATGAAAAAGTCTTGAAAGGAGCATAAGTTATGTTAACTGAAAGAGTAATAGAGGTCATACCTGGAAATCTTAAAAACAACAAAAAACATCAAATTAGGGATTTAAGAGTGGCTGCATACTGTAGAGTTAGCACTGACCAAGAGGAACAACAAACTAGTTACCAAAGGCAAATTGAACACTATACCGAAAAGATACAAAAAAATCAAAACTGGACTATGGTAGGAATTTTTGCAGACGATGGAATAAGTGCTACAAGTGCTGAAAAACGTATAGAGTTTATGAAACTTATGGAGCTATGCAAAAAAGGCAAGGTTGATATGATACTAACTAAATCCATATCAAGATTTGCACGAAATACTCTTGACTGCCTCACGTACATAAGAATGTTAAAAGAAAAAGGAATCGCAATTATATTCGAAAAAGAACGAATCAACACATTAGAGGTAGCAAGTGAAATGATTATCAGCTTACTGGGAAGCTTTGCCCAAGCAGAAAGTGAATCTTTAAGCAAAAATGTTACTTGGGGAATAAGGCAAGGGTTTAAAAAAGGAAAGGTAAGTTTTCAATACGCAAGACTTTTAGGGTATGAAAAAGGTGAAAACGGTCAGCCAATAGTGGTGAAGGAACAAGCTGAAATAGTAAAAAAAATATACAAAAACTATATTGACGGATACAGCCTAGTCCAAATAAAGAAAGAACTTGAAAGTGGAAAAGTATTATCTCCGATGGGTAAAACACAATGGTCACAAGCTATAATAAGTGGTATATTAAAAAATGAAAAATATATTGGAGATGCACTACTGCAAAAAACTTATGTATCAGATTTTCTAACCAAAAAGGTAAAAAAGAACAATGGTGAAATACCACAATATTATGTAAAAGGCAATCATGAGGGAATTATCTCAAAAGATATATGGAATAGAGTGCAAGAGGAAATGGCAAGGAGACAAAATAAGCGGAACAGTTCGCAAAAAAATATAAGAACTGAGCATGGAAAGTACAGCAGTAAATATGCACTAACTGAACTTCTAATATGTGGAGACTGCGGAACCCGATATCGCAGAGTAACCTGGTCGAAAAAAGGAAATAAGAAAGTGGTATGGCGTTGCATAAACAGACTTGAATATGGCACAAAATACTGTAAAGACTCAGAATCTATAGAAGAACATATACTGCAAACTGCAATAATGAAAGCAATCAACATTATTGTGGATGATAAAGACGAGTTGTTAGCCACCATAAAAAATAACTTGGAGATAGCCATAACTGGAAAAAGTGATGGAGTTGACAAAATAACAATACAAAAGCAGATAGATGCCTTAAATAGTGAAATGATGGCGCTGGTGGACCAAAGTGTGAAGAACAACGCTAATATAGAGGATTTTGATGATAAATTCGAAGAAATATCAAACGAGATAAAGACCCTGAAAGCCACACAAATTGCACAAGATAAAAAAGAAATGACCCTAGGGAATACAAACTCGCGAATAGTTGAGATATTCCAAATTCTCGAAAATGAAGATCTGAACCTAATAGAGTATGATGATATACTTGTTAGACAACTAATTGAAAATGTAATAGTAATAGACAAAGGCAAAATCCGAGTAGAATTCAAAGGTGGATTTCAAATAGAACAGATGCTTGAGTAAATGGTTTTGTAAAAAAGATAGCATAGTTACAAAAACGATTGAAATATTTGTAAATGTGTGCTATGCTAATAGTATTATATTTGAAATAGCCGTATGAAAAGATAAATTATATGTGGGGGTGTTCGAGATGAAATTGAATGGATATTTGATGTCAAAAGATGTTGTAGTTGCAGAAATTAAAGACAACAATTTGATGATTTCAAACGAGCCACTCTTGCCGCTTTACTTGAAAAACTATACTGATTTTGAAGGCTGGTTGAAAAGCCGTGCTATTGATAAACACCGCACGAATTCAAGGCTTCTTAAAAAAGCACTTCGCCTTACAACTGCTGACGATATTGATGTTGTGCTAAAAGTGAATGGTGCAACGATTACTGATACTTATTGGTTCAAAAAGGCTGATAGCAATTTAAATTATGACGATATAAAATTCAAAGAAAATATGTTTGATAAATTAGCACTTTATGGGGACCCTGACAGTTTCAATAACGATTATAGTAATACACCCGAACTTACCAATATAGGCAGTTTCGAAAAGTGTTGGAAACTCATTGATGGTGAGTGGTGGCTCTATAAACAGGGTAATGATTTGGAAATTTTTTCGGAACTTTTTATATGCGAGCTTGGGAAAGCATTAGGATTCCCAATGGCACATTATGAAAAAGACGGAAAGTTTATAAAAAGTCTTGATTTCACAAAGGGAGCAACCGTAAATTTTGAATTAGCAAGTGGAATTGTCGGTGAAGATGAGGACTATAACGTAAACTTCACAAAACTTAAGAAGATATCCGAAGAATGTGCAAAAGAGTATGTAGCAATGATATTTGTAGATACGTTATGTTTTAATATGGACAGGCACACCAGAAATTATGGAGTTTTAAGAGATGTCAACACTGGTGAGGTTTTAGGATTAGCACCAAACTTTGATAATAATATTTCGCTTATATCAAGAGGTTATCCAAAAAACATTGAGCGAAAAAATGATAAACTGATAGAACTTTTTGTGGAATTCTTAAAAAATGATAGCTATGCTCTGGAGTGCTTTGTGAATTTGAAATATCCCAAAATAGATAAAGATTTGATTGGAAATTCTTTAGACAAAGTTCAAATTGAAATTGATAGAGAATTTATATGCAATTTTATACTGAACGCAAATGAGCAAATTACTGGCAGAATTCATACCAATTAGGATAGGAGGTGGAAGCGTGAACTATACTGTATTGAACGAAAAAAAAGAGTATTACAATCAAAATAGATATTTGTTGTCTGATGATGTTTTAAAAAATTACGAAACGGCATTTGAAATTGAATATACACACAATTCTACTGCAATTGAGAGAAACACGCTTACACTTATGGAAACCAAGCTTTTGCTTGAAGATAAATTGTCAGTCGGTGGCAAAAATCTTCGTGAGATTTATGAAATTGTAAATCATAATAAAGCATTTGCTTATGTTCAAAAGTGCATAAACGAAAACAAATCTCTTGATGAGAATATTATTAAAGATATACATGCCTTATTAATGGAAAATATTATGGTGGGTGGTGTTTACAGAAATGTTGATGTTTATATTTCCGGTGCACAGCACTCACCACCGCCACCGCAAGAAATGTACATTCAAATAAAAAATTTCTATATGGATTTAATTAGCAAGAATAATGCAAATCCTGTGGAACTTGCAGCTTGGACTCATGCTGAATTTGTAAAAATACATCCTTTTACAGATGGAAATGGAAGGACATCTCGTCTTGTTATGAACTATCAGTTAATGGCAAATGGCTATTTACCCATTTCTATCACCAAGGAAAGTCGTCTTGAATATTTTGAAGCGTTAGAAAGTTATGCACTGCATGGCGACATTGATACATTTGGGAAGTTTATTGCAAATATTGAAAATACAAGACTTGACATTTACATTAAGGCGATTGAAAATTGTATTTCGAATAAACAAGATGGTGAATTTGAAATGAAAATGTAACTGTCAAACAGTGGTGTTTTGCGTGTTTAATATTTATTTTGTTACGAATGAGTTTACGCATGATATATTTGAGGTTACTAAAAGTTCACCTAAAAGGGATTTTATCATAATAATATCGGTTTTGTTTTCATACTCGTTTGACATTGAGTACAGTATTTGCTCATTTATTTCTTGTTTTTGCTTTGGAATTGAAAGCTGTCTGGTTGTGAAAAAATCTAATAATCTTTTGTTATATGCTAAAAATTCATTTATAAATTCTTTTGTAAAATATATAAGTATACGCTTGTGTTCTGGATTTTTTGTAATTTGAGTTTTGTGTAGCGATTTAGGTGATATAAAAATCATATCACCTTTTTTTACTTTATAAACATTATCTTCAATAAAATAACTAATTTCACCAGATGCTAAGTAATAAAGCTCGTATGAATCATGAATATGTGTACTATGCATTTGCGCACCTGTTTTTCTGCTGCATATTTCAATTTCAAAATCGGTCAACTTTTTTCACCCATATTTTATAATATCATATATAAGTCAAAAAAGGAATAAAAATATTTATAAAAGTCATAAAAAAGGATGAAAATGCTATTTATTTATCCTATAATATAAGTATAGCAAATGAAAGGTGGAATTTTAAATGAAGGAAACAATAATGCAGTTTGGCGAGGGTGGATTTTTACGGGGCTTTGTTGACTGGATGTTTGACAAAATGAACAAGCAGGGCTTGTATGACGGAAGTGTTGTAATAGTTCAACCTATTGAAAAGGGTATGTGTGATATGCTATCAGCGCAGGATTGCAAATATACACAATTGCTTCGTGGAATTGAAAATGGCGAAGTAGTAGTGCAAGAGGAAAAAATCGAGTGTATTTCACGTTGCATAAACCCTTATACAGACTTTAAAGGCTATTTAGAGCTTGCAAAAAATCCTGATTTACGGGTTATAGTATCAAACACTACGGAGTCAGGCATTGCATACAATGAGGGTGATAAATTTACTGACGCACCTCCGAAATCATTCCCTGCAAAACTAACAGTATTTTTATATGAGCGTTTTAAACTTGGTTTAAATGGCTTTATAATCCTACCTTGTGAGCTTATAGATAATAACGGCAGTAAATTAAAAGAAACTATTCTAAAATATGCAAATGAGTGGAATTTAGGACAAGAATTTTTAGTGTGGATTGAAAAAGAAAATAAGTTTAATAACACGCTTGTAGACCGCATAGTTACAGGCTATCCTCGTGACGAAGCTGCACAGCTTGGTTATAACGATAATATGCTAAACACAGCAGAGATATTTCATCTATGGGTAATAGAGGGCGATAAGTCGCAGGCAGAGGAGTTGCCATTTACAGAGGCAGGACTGAATGTTATATGGACGGACGACCAACAGCCTTACAGAACTCGCAAGGTGAGAATATTAAATGGAGCACATACTTCAATGGTTCTTGCGGCACATTTGTATGGGCTTGAAACTGTAAAAGAGTGTATGGAAGACTCTGTAATGAAAAGCTATCTTAATAAAGTTATATTTGATGAGATAATACCAACACTCGACCTACCAATTGATGAGCTTAACAAATTTGCAAATGACGTGTTAGAACGCTTTGCAAACCCATTTATAAAGCATTATCTTCTAAGTATAGCATTAAATTCAGTTAGCAAATTTAGGGTTAGAGTTTTGCCATCTATCACTGAATACATAGCACGCAAGGGCAAAGTTCCAACACTTCTTATATTCTCGCTTGCATCGCTTATTGCATTTTACAAGACTGATAAGGCAAATGATGATGCAGATATTATGGAGTTTATGTTAAACTCAACCCCAGTGCAAATTCTATCAAATACAAAATTGTGGGATGAGGATTTGAGCAGTTTATTGCCATACGTTGAAAAACATTTAGAAAACATTTCGACAAAAGGTATGAAAATCGCAATAGGAGAATTGGTATGAAAATACACGAAAATGACAATGTAGAAGTTGTGCTTGAAACTGGGCATAAAAAGGCTATTTGCGACATAAAAAATGGTGAAAATATTATTAAATATGGCTTTCCTATTGGTCACGCAACGCAGGA
>Ga0247841_10007550_pt1 | contig 16095 bp, 5 predicted proteins | sample LaCruzMarch2015__2_FD_192410 | JGI IMG/M metagenome (GOLD analysis project Ga0247841, IMG submission 192410) | Freshwater microbial communities from meromictic Lake La Cruz, Castile-La Mancha, Spain - LaCruzMarch2015_18m | ecosystem: Environmental > Aquatic > Freshwater > Lake | place: Spain... | reverse complement strand
TTTTCATAATCCCAGTTCCACCATTGAATTCGAATCAACTGCTCGATTATCTCATCGGAAAAGCGTTTTCGAATGATCTTCGCAGGATTTCCTCCCACAATCGTATAGGGAGGAACATCTTTGGTCACAACGGCTCGGGCGGCAATAATCGCACCATCACCAATCTTCGCTGCCGACACAACGACTGACTCATGTCCAAACCAAACGTCGTTTCCAACCACCGTATCTCCCTTGTTCGGAAGATTTAATTCGTAATCCTTCCATTCGGGACAGCCTTCTCCCATATTTCCAAAAATAAAAAATGGAAAGGTCGAAAAATCGCTCATGATAAATTTCGTGCCATAAGCGAGCTGGCAAAACTTTCCAATGATCAACTTGCAGGAACGTGCAAAAATCACGTTTTCCGTTTCAAAGTTCTCTGCGTGAGACCTTCCATCGTAATAAGTATAATCCCCAACCACGATGTTCGGATTCTTGATGAAGTTTTTGAGAAAGATAACGTCCTTGGTCGCTTTTCCGATGGGATATCGGGTTTCGGGTGATAGCACAAAAAACTCCTCTTAGAATTTGAGAGTCCGATCAAAAAATGAGATCATTTTTTTCCACGAGTCCCAACAAGCATACCAATTATCCGCTCTGGTACCGCCCAGGGAAATCCAAACTTTATATAGGGGATGATAAACCACAGGGCTTGGCTGCGGAAGGTGTGGCATATTGATTCCATGACCCGCCTTGGGATAATGCAGATGCTCGCAATAAATGGGTGAATGATGATCGCGAAGCCGCTTTTCGATTTGAGATGAAAAAATAGCCGATGGCCAAATCATATCATCACCGCCGGAAATAATCAGAAGCGCCGCGCGGATTTTTTCGACTTGAATCGCAGCGGCAGCAAAAGCCTCGCGATCCTTCATTCCTTCTAAAAAACTGCGGCAAATCGTTGCGGGGTGCTCCGAATCCTCGCCCGAACCATCCAGAAAAGTTTGAAATAAGCTCAATCCGTCATCGAAATTAACCTGAGCCTGCGGAGCTGGCGGCGCAAGAGGTTTCCCTTGATAAGACCAAGCGTTGCTCAAGAGGTCGCTCTCCTTCCCTTCTCCGCCGGTGATCACGCTGCTGGGAACATCAGCCACAATGGCACGAATGAATTCGGGAAACACGCTGCCCAGAATGAGAACCAGCTCACCCCCTCGAGAGATACCGTAAATACCGATCCTTGAACCATCGAGATTATGCTGGGATTTGATCCAGTTAAACGCCGTTTCAAAATATTCTAAAGGAAAATCATGAAGATTGGGCGGCAATCCGTTCATACCGAAATAGCCCAGAGCAAATACGGCAAAACCATGAGATGCTAAAAGCTGTGATCGATCCGCCCCGATTCCACCGCTCGATCCATTTAATGTAACGATCACGGGAAGCGGCTGATCGGATGGGGGTAAAAACAGAACTCCCACCAATCCATTTTCGCGAATGGAAATTTTCTGCACATCCGGATCTTTGCAAAGACGAACAATTTTCTTTGATGCAATCTCTTGTTCTTTGCGAAACACTTTTAACTCGATGGAAACCGGATCTTTCTTTCCCACAAAAGATCCGGACGATCCCGATTCTGCTTGCATCGACCACAAAAGCCCCATGGGATCAATTCCGTTATAGGTTCCCTCAAGAGGCGCCTGCAAAGAAAGATCAACGACTCCATTTTGATCCGATTGAAATGTGGCGCTAGAGATCCAACGAATATTTCGATAATCACTTGTTTCAGCTTTGATAGAAATGATCTCTTTGGGAACGAGGTTATGAACAACAATCGTTGTCTCATGATCCAAAAGAGCGCTATCCGGAGTAACCGTAATACAAGGACCTCGAAGCGGAAAGAGGGGCGCCGCTGCGAGAAAAGCTGTCACGCTCAGAACAGCGAAAGGCATAGCATCACGCTTTGAACAAGAATGCCATTATCCCGACTTTGTAGACTTTTTGCGACATTCTTCGCAATCCGTTGAATTGTAATCAGTTGCCGGGATCGATCGAAATCATATTCTCGAAAAGCGTCTGAGATTCGTTAAATCAAAATTATTTCTATTACTCGCTCAATTATAGTATTTATTTTACTTGTTTTGTTTATTAAATAATATTAAAATATTAATATCAAAACATTTAATTATAATACAAAACATGACAACTAAACTCGCTGAATCCATTCGCAAATGCGAACATTATACATCCCTGCGTCACCCGCAGCGTTTAATAAATCCCCAAAAGTGGGATAAAGCGCTCAATCGATTTTTTTCTGATGTCTTTGCTCTGATCAAAAAGTTCGAGCGATGCGAAACCCTTACTCAATCGGAAATCAAAGCTGTCCTTCGGCGCATCGACAAGATCGCCAAAAACAGTATCGATCCAACACAGGTCTTGCAAGCCAAAGAAATGCTGGAAGAAGCCTATTACAGCAGGGGGGGGCGTTCCCCGCCCGAGCTTGGTTTTCCGGAACCTTCGTTATTCCCTCGGTTAACAAGCTGGCGCAACTGTTTTGTTTGGGGATTATATGCTGAAGGCATGCTAGGACTTAATCCCGCGCCGATTCCAAGAGCATTTTCCGGGGACGTTCCGCCATCGACAGCGAGTTCCGAGCCCATCGTAGAGAGCGATGTTAAAGCCGATTCTTTCGGCGAAAGAGTCGTTTATGATTATTTCATTCCTGCATTACGGAACACCGCCCAATGGGTGAGAGGATTTTTTTCAGCATCAACCCCATCTGCACCTTCGGTTGAACCGCACAATTCTACGCAGCATGTCGATCAAAATCCGAAGGACTGCGAGAATGTTTCGTTCGGAGGCGGGCTGCCACACCATGTCGAAATTTGCCACATGAGTCGAGTCCTTTTTGCTGAGGTTAAAGAATCGTCCCTTGAGCTCAATCAAGCCGATCAAAAAACCAAAAATGTCGTATTTAATGCAGATCCATTACGTCCTGTTCAGCCGAAAGATCCCCCGCAGCTTCGTCGATTCATTGAAATGCCTGTAGATGGACTGGTAGCCAATGACAAGATCTTTCAGCATGTTCTCGGAGGATCATTTGGAAAAGGCACCGGACTGGAGGGCAATCAGGGATTGATAACAACCGCTTATATCGCGCGCCTAATCGAGCATATGCATCAAACCCAATTTGCCGAAGCATTCGAAGGACATCGTCCGGAAACTGATTCACAAAGTGATGTTCTCAGCGATTATGCAAAAAGAATGCCGATTGCTCTACGTCTTCAAAAGGCACTTGAAACCGAATCTTTCGAAACGTTTTATGATCTTTTGTTGACTGAAATATCTCGTCTCAAAAAAGGAGAATCCCTCTCTTTCCAAGCCGGGTGGGTCGATAAAACCGCCTTAGGACATTCGGATTCCGGCGGTCATGCCGTTGTTGTCCATGTGATCAAACAAGAAAATGGCCTCTATACCTTTAGTGTAAATAACCTGGGAGCCGGGATTGAATTTCACACCAGCGCTATTATCGACGGTAAAATTAAAACGCTGTCTTTCACGAATATCGTCGATATCCAGGAAGAAAACCTGCTCAGTCCAACATTTTGGAAAGCGCTGCAGGAATTGCGCCACCCATCTCCTTACGGAGACGATTGGAAACCATCTGATTTATATCAAAATATTCTTCATATATTGAAAGGCCACGTCAGCTACCATCAGTATAGTCTCGACCAGATGCATGAAATTGTTGAGGCGGGCCATTGCACCTTTTCATCCTGGACAGCGCTACTCAAGCAACATTTGGACCAAACAGGCCTGTATCCTCGTTTCGAATACGGATTCCAATTTAAGACACTTTATGAATATTTCAGACAGAATCGAAACCGTCTCAATGAAGAAGCGGTGAGAAAATTATTAAAGAAGGGATTAGAAGATTTCGCGAGAATTAGCAGAAGCCTCATTCAATCGAATGCTCTTTCGCCATCTGATGCAGCCTATACAGTTGAACAAATTTCAATCATTTCTTCAGCCATCGCGCAGGCAGAAGAAGCTCATCTACAAGAGATTAGACGATCAATCCCCGCGCTCAGCTTTGAATCGAAATCCGAGAGAGAAGAGTTTGCCGTATCGCTTCCCAAGCCAATCGTTTGGAACAGCACCACGCTTTCGATGCCTGCAGAGCCCATTCAGCCGGTTGTGCCTTATCGCTCTGAAACATTTCATGGGGACTTAATTCACTTTCATGAAGAAGCCCTCCAACTGAACAACGACGCACACTTCCATTTGGCATTTCATCACATACAAAGATTTGTCCGGCAAATCCCCATCGATTGGATGGAAAAACCCATCGCCGATTGGAGCCGTCTCGACACGCCATGGCAGCACATGACCCAAAAACAGGCTGAAGAAACGGTCAAGACCCTCGCCAAACTGAGCGAACAATTTATCTATAGCATCTGGAAATGTCCGGAAATGAGGCAAGTTGAAAGCCCTGAATATTTAACTCAACTTAAAATATTAACGCTGATTGATGCCATATCCAGAGGAGCTCTCAATATATCGATCCCGTCCCTATATCAAAGCACATTCGATATGCTGCTTAAGCACTCTTCCAGCCAGCTTATGATGACGGATCCTATTTGGTCTCGACAATGTTTGGCAATCAATGCTTATTGGGAAACAGCGGATCCGGAAAAGCTGAGAGATGAAAGAGATCACATCTCGTTTTTTAACTTTGAGGAATTTCCCGCTCTTTCGATGAAAACGGGCGATGAACACTATGAAGCGGAGTTATGCTCTGAAGATTTATCCAATAATCGTGGGTGGGAATATGTCAGACGACGAATCATCTTGCAAAACCATGACAAACAACCGGAATGCCCCAAGCCGCCCGAATCCTTTCGCTGGCTTCTCAACCATCTGCAATCCCCCGAAATCCAGGCAAAAATCCGAAACGACTACCCCGAAGCCGCTGCATTGGATCCTATGTCGCAAGCGATTTATTTTGCCTATGCACAGAATAATGACTCCTCGGATCGCTTTTCCTACATCAGTGAAGAGGGAAAATCGGCAATCATCCCTCCAAGTTTTTTTGCAATACGATCCGTTTCCTACCTGACCAATTTTTTCATTCACTCTCAGCCGAATTTTCAGATAAGAAAAAATACTCAGGTCCGTGATTATCGTGACCGTCTTTGGTACCACCCAAGCGAAAGCTTGCAATTCAGGGCAGTCCCTCATGAAAAAAATGCAGGCATCCTGAGCCCTTATTGGATCGAACATGTTAATCATTTTGGCGAATCCCACCGCTTATATGACCTGAACTATCCACTTCAATTTGATCAAATGGTCGATATTCGATTTTCCAAACACGACCGATCCCATATAAAAGACCAGTTAAAAAAGATCAGTAAATATCGATTGTTATTGAGTGATCGAAAATGTTTAGGTTGGTCGGATCTCTATTCTTTTTACTCCAAAATCGCGATCAAAAGAGATTTATCCAATCCTTATGATGATAACACACCAGATTTGGGTTACCGGCATCGTCTGGACTCTCATATGATCTACGCCCTTGATCACGATGATATCAAACCCCCGCTCAATTACCAGGATATGAGAAACTTGCTCTCTTTAAGTTCTCATCCCGAATTGCAAATCCAGCAAACATTGGGTTTTTTCCGTCAAAATCCCAATTGGCTTGATAATCCACAGGGCCAATCGTTTTTCAAACAATTGATGTTTGAGCCCAATCTTTTGATGCGAGAATTCAAAAATCAGCCTCTCAAGTCGGGAAATTTGTCGAGACAACTCGCTGACTTTTGCCGCGAGCATTATCATTTTTATTTCTCTACGGGAGGTTTGTCGAACGCTCTCTATTTCCTGGAAATGAGCCAGCTCTTTGAAAATCACGTCAGGGCGGCCATCGTGGAATTTCCCGATGCGTTTCCGGAACAACCAGACTTTCATTTTCTCGATCCAAAAGTCGAATTTGACCGCCTGCTTTCTTTGGATAATTTATCCAATAATGATCGTGCGGCTATTCAATTTTCCAGAGCCTTTGGTCTCCAGGGTCAGAGCCGGATTACGAGAGACGAGCTGATCCACCTGATTGTTAGCGCGATTCAGGGAAACGATATGCCTGGAATCGAAGCAAAATCCCCAAACGATCAAATCTTTCCTGAAATCATCGCCGATTTTAAATGCAGACATTCCGAAATCCAAGCCCTCTTGATGCGTTTTGATCAAGAAATTCGCGCGCTTTTAGAATCCGGCGGCGGGAACTCGATCCTCAATGAGATCCTTCAAAAGATCTATCCCCAATTTAAAAAAACGGAATGGGAGTGCCTGGGCTATCCGAGATACCAGTCCAAGGATAAATCGATTATTTTGGATGTTGCGCATGGCACCGTCTTCATCGATGGCGGGGCGAAACGCTCTTTGCCGGAGCGCTGGCGGATCGATCCTCTTGTCGGGTTGTTTTGTAAAGACCGAGGCCCCGTTTTTTCTGCACAGATCGGAGAAAACACATGGGAAATATTCAATGAAAAAAACGAGAGATATATTGTCATTGAAGGAAATCCGCCCATCCTTTTTCAGAAAATCCAGGATAAATGGCACCAACATATCGATTGCAGTATCCTGCCGCTCTCTATCCAGGAGGGGCTCCACTGCTGGATGCCCATGGATGGATCATCTCCCATATGGGTTGGGACAGACCAAAACGAGTATAAATATTCTCTTAAGCAATCCATAGATCATTCCCCATCAATGGTCATTCATCAATTGAACCGGGGACAAGAAACAGGTCTTATCCTGGAACATCTCCAAGGTCATGAACATCCTTATCGCCTTCTCAATCGTTTTGAAAATCCCGATTACATCCGAATATGGAAAATCAAAGGAGCCGCCACTGCACAATCAATTGAAATGCCGCGATATGACTTGCATTTTGATATTCGATCCATTGAGGGCGAGGCCAAAGCCTTTTGTGTAGAAACCCCTGGTTTTTGGATCGCTAAAAATCAAGTGGTCGTTGATTTGGGAGACATTCCGCAATATCTGGTATTAGAAAATGGCGCCGGAAAAAAAATAGTGTTTATTCCGAACAAATCGATGAAATCGCAGCAATCATCTTTGAGCACTAATTACGCGTTGTTAGATGAAGGGACGCCAAGGAATCCTGCGTATTTTCATTACGACATTTCAACATCGGGCAAACTGATCGTTCCGGATAATGGAGTTTCATCCCTGCACTTGACACTGCTTCGGTTGTCGGAACAAGAATATAACGCCGCTCATGCCATTTTGATGGACTTCGAATCGCAAACAGAACCGTATTCCCCACAAGAAATTAATAAGTTAATCGAAATTTCCCTTTTCAGCCAGGTGAACCACGACCACGACCCAAGGGCGGCAGCAATTCAGCTGAGAGCGATCTATTTATTGATTCGCGATGGAATTGATCTCGACACCCACCCGAACGTCAAGGAACCGTGGAATCGCATCTATTACGAGTATCGACAAAAAAATGATCACATCCCCCATCATCTAAAGCTCGATGCCGGACAAATCGAGATCTTGAATAGGGAAATCCAAAATCCTCCGTCTACGCATTCCCAAACACAAACGGTAGCAGTCCGACCATTGGATTTTGTCGATTTTCAAAAAGATCCCGACATATCTTTCTTTTTACGCGCAATCACAGATCATTCTCCGACCGAGAAAGTCTCTCATGCACCCCTTCGGCGTTCAAATTCTCTCACAAAAAACTTTACCGAGTTTTATTCCTGCGCTCGATCGACACCGGATGCAAGACAAGCAACCTCATGGCTTGAAAAAATGTCAGGGCTATCGATGCAGGCCAACAGTCCTCTGGCCCGATGGCTTAAAACGTATCGCAAAAAAGAATCGAACCCGCAGCGCGTATTGAGAGAAGAGATCCGATCCCAACTGGCGCTATGCATATTGAGCGAAAGCGATAAAACAGAGAAAATCGCCGCCACTTTTTTATTTGCCGTTCTAGAGCAACCCGAACGCTTCCCCCCTGCCGAAGAAATGGCTCAATTGATTCAATCTTCTCAATCGGACGATGCGGATTGTAAAGAAACGGCGACAAAAACCCTTCAGTCTCATTTCAATATGGCCCGTTCCTGTTTTCAAAACGATCGTCCCCGTCAAAGCGATGATCCGGAGCAAAAGGATCTTCCCCACAAAAAGCCTCCAACGATCGCAGCTCGTCCCAGTACATCGTTTTCACCCTTCCCGGCCGTTTGTGTTTCAGTGGATGGAACGATCAGCGATCCGGCGAAAGCGGCCCCGTTTATCGAATTTTTGATCGCCGAGAAAAAAGCAACAAAGAGTGAAGAAGCCCATCGCACTCTTGCTGATCATTTCGCCCTATCCCCGCGCGATCAGCAGATGCAGAGAAAATTTGAACGGCTTCATCAGTCGTTGCAGGAATATCAACCGCCGGCTCTCTTCTCATACCAATTAAAGGACGGAATCGATTTATCCGCATGGCGGAGCTCTCTTTTAAAAGAAACCGAAGTCATGGATAGACATTTGGAAAGCCAGTCTCATGAGTTGTTGGCGCTCGCGAATCTCATGCCATCTTCGAAAGAGGAACTATTAACCCGGCATTTGGAATACTTCAGCGGCGATCGAATCAGTCTGGAATTGGATGATCTCATCGTCTTATTCTCGTCTTTGGACGCCGAACAGTTCCTACGAATCAATCCATCGCTTTCGTTGGAAGAAGTTCAACAGCTTTATCAAAAAACTTCCGAGTATCTTGCCCAGGCAACGGCTCTCCGGCAACAAAAAACAATCGCTCGACTTATTCAGTCTGTTCAAAAAGCCGAGCAGGAAGGAAATGAAGAGCAAAAGGCACTGGCGATGGAAGAATTGGGCCAGGAAGTTCAAAAAACCAGACAATATAATATCGCCGAACATCCCGATTGGCTCGTATTTGAATATTATAAGCAGTTTTTATTGCGAAAAGATCAGGTAGAAAGCCTCGATAAATTAAAAACCAAAGGATTGGGCCTCGAAGCGTGTATGGGGTCAGGCAAAACGGACGTGTTGGCGCTGCTCAGTTTATTAGCTGACGCAGATGGTGTGCATGTGCCCATTTTCATGATGCCGACAGACCTTATGCCATCCATGTCTCCGAAATTTAAGAAAAAACTTGGGGTTTTCTATCATCGCCTCATCGATGCGATTCACATCGAACGAAACCAAAATCTCGATGCGGCATCCATCGAATACTTGCTGCAGCGGTTCAAAGATGCTCAAGAAAAGCGAAAAATCATCCTGATGACGGGTGCGAGCGTTAAAAATCTCTTTTTGAAATGGATCGAAAAGATGGATGTCGCCGCTTCTCCTTCCACAACAGACCATTCACAGATCGAAAGAGAACTCGACTTGTTAAATCAGGTCTTTGAAATATTCTGGCAATCGCCCCTGACGATAGACGAAGCGGATTTGGAAATGGATGTCATTAAAACACACCATTTTACACACGGATCGTCAAAACACCTCAAAGAAGAGACGATGAATACTGTCGCGTCTTTTCACCATCTTTTGGCAACGAATCCACGGGTTCGCCCGCTTTTGAATGTTGGATTCTTACCGAGCCAGTCTGGGGCGCCTCCACTGACCTCTGAATATTACGAGCAAACCGTTCGCCCCATTCTCGTTGAAGAAATTTTGCGAGGCGATTGGTCGGTGTATGATCTTCGACTTAAAGATTTTTTCCAGAAACTGACGGGGTCTGATCGCCAACTGGCAAAAGAGTATCTGAACAATCAATCCGAAAAAAGCGCTCTGATCGACAGAATCGATTCAATCGAAATCAAAAATGCGTTAGCTATTTTAAAAGAAGAGATCAACCAGATTTTCGTCACAACGGCGATGAAACAAAAAGGTGAACATTTCGGCTTGCTGCCGCATGGACAAAAAACCGCCTTTCCTCGAATTCCGATCCCATATCATGGCAGCCAAAATCCGGCACGCCGTTCCCAGTTTGCCAATGTACTTGCGATTATGAATTACGCTATGGATTACTACATGAATACCGGTATCAACCCGGAGATTCTTTCCGAAGAATTAGAAATTCTCCGCGAGCAGATTGTCAAAGATGTAAAAAGCGATATCGATAGAAAACAAAGTCCGGCCTATATCGCTTTTGTACAGCTCTGCAATGGTTTGGATATTCCTCTATTTCATACTACATCCGCTCAAATCGATCTGATGGTGGAAAGAATCAATCAAAACGATAGCCAAAAAATCGATTTGATCAGAAAACATGTTCTTTCTGAGATACGCACCTATCCGCGGCGCTTGAATACCAATGCGCATATCCTTTCGACTCTATTTCAATCGATCAATGCATTTTCCGGAACACTGAGATGGAACGCCGAGACATTCCCCGATACTGTGACACGCTGGGATTTTTCTGATACGGATGTAAAAACTCTGCATCTTTTATGGGAAAAATCACCTCATGCCGTCGCCATCGTACCCGATGCTCTTTTAACGAAACCGACGCCTGACGCTCTAATGGATCAAATTCTCGATCCCGAGCATTTGGCGAACGGCATTTCTGTCGCTGATGCCGGCGGCATGTTCCGAAGCTGGACGAATGAGCAAAATGCCCGCGCCTTACTCGAGCATCACACCCGCTCCGGCCATTCATTCATCAAAGGAGTGACTTATTACGATGAAGATGATCATGAATTCGTAATCGAACGAGGCAAGCCTCACCCAATTCTCCGCTCATCTACCGATCTAAAATTCGATGAGTTGGCCGTTTACTGGGATCAAAAACATACAACCGGGTCGGACCAGTTGCTTTCTTCTCAAATGCACTGTGTTTTAACCGTCAGCCGTTATACTACCCTCAGAGGCATATCTCAATCGGCCTGGCGCTTACGCCAGTTGGATCGCGGACAAATCCCTTCTTTTGCTATCGCAAAAGAACATGCAGAAGTTGTTCAAACAAGGCTGCAAAGTGAATGGCCATCAGATCCGTCGCCGATCGACTTGAAAGACATTTTGGTCTATTCGTATTATATCGAAGCGGAGCGCCAAGGCACTGACAATTTCCGTGCTCTTAAACAAAAAATGCAAAGCGTCTTAATCGACCCGATCGTTCGCAAGATACTCCGGGATCCCCAGATCCCTTGGAAGCAAAGATACCAGGTGTTCAATGAGACGCGAGAACTCTTTATTTCAGAGGAACCTCAAGATCTTAGTTTGGTCTTCGGCGATCCTTCCATTTTAACGAACAGCAGCAAGGTTGTCGACGCAACAGTTCAGCAAATCATTCAATCCAGATCGTTTAAAGCTTTTGAAGCCTTACCCTGCGTTAAAAAACATGTCGATGCGCGGCAACTCCGCCAGAGCCTTCAAAAAATTGTCCGGGATGAAATATCAGGACTACCCGATCGTTTGCCGATGAACGCTCCTTCCGGTTCAGATGAGATCGTTGAGGTAGAGGATTTGACCGAACAGCACAATGAAGAAGAGACTCATCAAGAAATTCACCAGGAGACCCACCAAGAGACTCACAAAGAGACAGAGATGGAGTCCAGATCATTGAAGGGCAATGAAGCCCCCTATCCCATATTCAAACACGACAGGAAAGGACTCTTTCAGAAAAGCTATTTCACCCCCCTCTTTGATCCTTTGCTTACGATCGAAACGACAAAAACTCCGGAAGGTACGTTAATCTCTCCGCCGCAGACTCTGTTTTTCCGCGTTAGCGATATGCTTCGCAGCCAAAATCCCGCATCATCACAAGAAAAAGATCTTGGATTCAGTCCCTCCATACTCACAACAATCAACCTGTTTCCCGCTTATCGGCTATCCGGTCCATCATCCGACATTCCATTGCCTCCGTCTTTCGAGCCATTTGGGCCGAATCAGCAAACAGGCCAGCATCTCCTCGTAATACAGGATCGAAAAGATCCCACGCAAATCCATGTAATTATGATCGATCTGGAAGACGCCGCCATATTCGAAAAATTCCTCGTTGAAGACCACGATTCTCAAACGGCGGAGCTTCGGGAGGTCAACCTCTGTCTCTACCATTTGAATAACGGCATGTTCCGCACATCTCGAGAAGGATTCGACGAACAAAAGCTGGAACAAAATCCGCAATTTCAACTCATGAAAGTGCAAGCCAAGTTCTTGAATGGAGAGCTTTCCTATACTCCAAACGAACAAGCAACGCTTCAACATTGGATCACAAGAACCAATGCGGACAAACTCGATGAGTTCTTTAAAAATCAAATTTTAGAATGGAAACCCGGATCGCGGGCAGCATTCGAAAGATCCGACATTGCCCGCGTTCTCGGAAGGTTTAAGTAAATTCTAGTACACCGTTTCAAAAGTTTTTGGTGTTTCGGCTGACGTGAAAGCTCCCTAGAATCGACGATCGCAAGTTAATTCGTATTAAATTAATACGGATGAACTTGCGAAGCCTGCGGTCGTCGATTCTACGGAGCTTTCACGCTAGAAATTATCGCAAGAATTTTTGTTAAGGACTACTAAACTCTTTTATCTGCTTCTATAAAAATCGGAGCCAAGCAATCTGGGATTGCTGCCCTGTCAAACCTGAAAAGAATTCCCTTTGAAACCTTGGTCCGATCCTGAAAAACCGGCGCAAGATCGAGAATCAACGTTTTTACATGTTTGCCTGATACATTGCGATAGACGATCTTAGCCCGTGGATCGCAAGCCGCGTTCACTACTTCGTCTAAAGAAACAGAGCACCCATCAACCAAATCATACATCTCGGCTGATCCGAATTCGGCATAGAAAAACACAGGGAAGGTGGAAACGTTCAAAATAAGATCGCGATTATAACATTCAATCACATAGCCATGCGAAGTCATCCGAAGAGTCCGGTTTTCTTCTTCCGCGATTTTTCTCGATCCGTTGACCATCTCGATAACATCCTGAGCACTTGTCCCATCGGGAAATATAGTCGAGGTCTTCTTGCCGTCTACAATGGCAAACCGGATTTGGGTGACCGGGTTGGTCGCTAAGACTTTAATCGGAACGGGGGAATTCGGCAGATGCAGATGATACCCTCCGGTTTTTTCTAATCTATTAAGATGACTTACATTAACAACCTTATACGGGCTTTTCTGCATAGCCTTAGCAGCCGCGGAAATGATTTTCGTTCCCGTTCTAGAGAGCCCCTCATCGAGCATAACCCTAGAGGTCTCTTCATGAAACCTAAGTGATAAACGGTCGAGCCCGGTCGGCTCCAATTCATCGTAGACCCTGCCCATCATTTCAGCTCCTTTTTTCTTTTTAAAGGGAGATGGGGTTTTGTCGTCTTGCAAGATTTGTAAGCCTTCCTCAACTGTGCGTTTAACCGACCTGTTACCTGGGGAATTCATCACCAAGCCCTGTTCGCGGATCACGGTTTGAGCCTCTTTCAATTTCTCCGGAGTTCGAAAAGAGCTGCTTGGAGCTGCATTGCGCGGACTGCGTGGAGACTGAGGAGGAGTGGAGGCCTTTTCGTCATCCGAAAGGAAATCCACTTGATCAATGCTTGCTCGAAATACAGGAACATTTGCCATAGTAAACTACATCCTTTTTAAATTAATAAATAAGATTCAAACCAAACAATCACACTCAAATAAAATTGAAACTGTTATTGAATAAAAAGAATTTAATGAAATAACATTTCAAAAATGATACTCGAAAAGGAAGAAAAAATGACAGAAAAAATCATAAATACCTTCAAGGATTCCTGAAGATGACCTGAAAAACTCGCTTTATCGATGCTAATGTTTAGTCAGCTTGTCATTTTTATCCATGTGGGTTCTACACACAAACGACTTTCCGAACGCCATGGCTGAATATTCACACAAGACAATGAAAATTTTAACCATTCTGTGGTCTCAACAGCAATTGATGAGTAATTGCGTTTTTTCTAAGCCCTTGGCAAACTTTGCCAATGAAATCCAATAAAAAAAATATTTTAACAATCAACAACTTACGCACCAACAAACGAACTAACTTACAAAAACTTCTTTGCCAAATATTTAGTGGCTTTTAAAGACTAAAATTTATATAATAAATTATGATTAATTTTAATTAAACAACAAAACATAGATACATAATGGCTAATTCTTTAGAAACAATTCCTGATCATTGTTACAATTCTCCACCGCCTGAACATAATAAAAAGCCAAAGCCACAGTTTACTCCCGAACGATACAAAACAATAAAGAACCCACTTCCACGCGCTCCGGAGGAAATGGCTTATCGGCAGACACGAGATCCCTGTTTAGATGTTGCCCATCGTGCGCTCGTAACAATGGCGGACGTCAATCAGAAGAGTTCCCTTCCCCCGAGTGAGATGCAGCCCGTCAAACAAATCGCCCAAGATTTGACAGTGCACAGAAATCAAAAAGATATATTGATGTTCATGAAAACCCTTTCTGAATTTGTTGTTTATGAAACAAAAGGCATATTTTTTGGCGCACTGAAAGATTTGATTCAATTATGCCATGAACTCAATTACCTGTTTTTAAAAACCGAAACTCGTGATCCCATTGAAGGCCCAAGCCTTAAGCCTTTTGCAATAAATGATTTGTGTCATTTTTATGAAGAGGAATTTCATTTTTCTCCGGGAGTGTTGAGTTGTCAGCCGATCTCAAAACTGACTAAACTCGTCAGCGAATTTATCCGTTCGGATACATCCACCATGCGTGGTTTTGTGATCCATAACGATTATGATCCCTTTGATGGCCATGTCGTTCCTGTTTTCATCATTAAATACAAAGGAATGAATCATCTATTTATTTTCGACTCACGCGGACACACTGTTTCGAACTTCCCGAACGAAACGGTCGTCAGCAGGACTCTCGACGAACTTCTGGAATATTTTTATGAAGAATCGGAAGAGAGTAAAAAAATTTCACTCTACAGTTATCAAATCCAAAGGCAATTTAGTGAAGTCGGTTGCGCAACGTTTTCCATGCTTGATCTAAAGAATTTATATGAACGGCATGCAGGGGGATTTGAACATATTGTCGATTTTTATCGATCGCAGAAGGAAGCGTATCGTCCTAAATCGCTTAATGATCGAATCGCCTCAAGCGTACCCATTTATGAGTTAAACGTTCTTCCTCCGGAAATGATGAAAGCAACCCAATCGTGTTCACAGATTTGTCATTATCAAGATCGTCCTCCCACTCTTAATCCAGAGCTCACACCAGCCTTTTTGAGATCCTTGCCTGCGGGGGAAACGTATAAAAAGGTACAGGATTTAATGAATTTGCGACGTGCTGTTAATGATTCTATACGTGTGTCGCCTACAGCTGATCGCACAAGAAATCTCTATGTGGAAAAGAAGCGATTTTCTGATATCGTGATTTTAATCTGTCGCCATTTCGTTCGAAGTGCAAAGGCTCAGGATCAGATTTCGGCGCCAAAGGGTGAATTTCCAGCTTTTGGGGACGACAAAGAAGTGGTTGCGGCTTCAAAATTTCACGCTACAGTATGAGGCGTAGGTAAAGAAATTTGGCAGCCACAGGCATAACTGTTGGGTTCCTTCTTCCTATCATCTTTTTTAAATAAAATTTTATTATACAAGAAAATAACCCGTATGTTGGCGTAAAGCTAACATACAGGTCAAATAATGGATGGTATTTTAGGGATAGACCCCGGACTGGCCGTTTTACGAGAAAAGTCTTCAGGCGAAGAGCTCGATTATGGTTTTGTGATGGAATGCCTGAAAGGATACAAAAACCCTCGGGTCAAGTTAAATCATCTTTTGAAAATCAAGGCATTAATCCGCGTCAAAAAAGGAATTTATGTTTTTGGGAGCCATTTTTCAAGACGGCCTTATTCACCTGAAGTGCTGGCGAATATAATTTATGGCCCGTCGTATGTTTCACTGGAGTGGGCTTGCCAATATTATCGTCTGATTCCCGAAAAAGTAACCACTGTAACCAGCATCACGACGCAACGTTCACGCAAATTCCAAACACCTATGAACCTATCTCAATAAATTTTTTGAATTGATGTGACGATTCTGATATGATGTTTCTCCTTTCGGAGGAACATTGTGGCTAAATTTCAAGAACTTAA
>Ga0247841_10007549_pt1 | contig 16097 bp, 7 predicted proteins | sample LaCruzMarch2015__2_FD_192410 | JGI IMG/M metagenome (GOLD analysis project Ga0247841, IMG submission 192410) | Freshwater microbial communities from meromictic Lake La Cruz, Castile-La Mancha, Spain - LaCruzMarch2015_18m | ecosystem: Environmental > Aquatic > Freshwater > Lake | place: Spain... | reverse complement strand
AAGACGATCATCTCCCCCGTGAGGACATGGATCAGGAAAGATGAAAATATGTAGTGCCAAATAAAATGACCAAATCCTACAATAACAACAAGTTAACCGTCGTTAGTGTCGAAGTTGGGCTAGTAACCAATCCCTCAGGCGAAACAAGTCATCAGTAAATGTCTGAAAAACCTTCAACTCGCTGTCCTCATCACCATTTTCGTCCGTGGTGATCAAACACGCATTGATCATTTCCTTGTGAACATCGAGTCCACAGCATACCTCGTGCATAACTCTCAAGATTGATATATTTGGCTGTTGTGTCATGGCATCCTCCTAAAATTGTATGAAATTCCAATTCTTCAGGTAGTATGCCATGACTCGCCTCTAGACCGTATTCTCATTGTTGGTTGTGCCCGCACAGGGCATGGTTGTTCAGTTGTCTAAAGAAACCAGACCAGTGCTGAGTGAAACGTATGACTCGAGATATTGAAAAACCATTTGCCCGTTCCCACTGGGTGGTGCCCAATAAGCGCCTGGGGGGCCGGTTGCTATCCCGGCTCAAAGGATCATTGTGAGGCTTCCCAAAGGCTTCAGGGGCTTCTCAATTGTGGCGTCCGGTATGTGGTCAACCTGATGGAAGAGCGTGAGAAGTGTGCCAGGATTATTCTTTTCTGTGATATCTTTACCGAAATAATTTAGAATGGCTATTTGTCGACAAAGAAGTTTTGAAAAGTGATTCCCGCTTATCCTTTTGTTGACACAATTCGCTGTGAAGATGTGGACTAGAAACTGAAGAGCGTGGGGAAAGGGTAGTTTTTTTTTGATGTGAGACAGTAGTTTTAAGGTGGCGTCCTATGCCCGCATCATGCCAATAACAGGAGCCAACGATGTGCGGCGATATTCCCGTTTCCGGCCAGTTGGTTGAGGTAAGAAGACGGCATTTTGTTGTTACGGATGTCCTGAAGTCTTCCATTGCTCCGGATGCGATCAGGACCCATCTGGAAAGGCCCCAGCACCTGGTGAGCCTTTCTTCCGTCGAGGAGGGAGCGGAAGGAGAAGAACTCCAGGTCATCTGGGAGCTTGAGCCTGGGACGTCAGTGAAAGAGCGCATGACCCTGCCCGAGCCTCACGGATTCGACAATCCCAGGAGAATGGACGCATTCCTTGACGCGGTGCGATGGGGTGCAGTGGCATCGGCAGATGTAAACGCTTTTCAGGCACCGTTCCGCAGCGGGATCGATATTGAAGATTACCAGTTGGATCCCCTGGTGAGGGCCATCAGGATGCCAAGGGTGAATCTTCTCATAGCCGATGATGTTGGCCTGGGAAAGACCATCGAGGCAGGCCTGGTCATCCAGGAACTCCTCGTACGCCGGCATGCTCATACCGTGATGATCGTATGTCCTGCGTCCATTCAGATACAGTGGCAAAATGCGATGCGGGACAAATTCGGGCTCGAATTCCGCATAGTCGGCAGCGATCTGATCAAGGATCTGAGGCGGAGACGAGGTCTCCATGTCAATCCGTGGACACATTTTCCTCGACTGATAACTTCCATTGATTATCTCAAGCGCGATCGGCCCATGCGTCGATTCCGGGAGGCGCTCCCTCCGGCCGATTCACCGCTGTATCCGCGAAAATTCGACATCCTCGTGGTGGACGAGGCCCACAACGTGGCCCCTTCCGGCACAGGGCGTTACGCGATGTCATCGCAGCGAACAGAGGCAATAAGGACTATCGCGCCGCATTTTGAGCATCGGCTGTTTCTGACCGCCACACCCCATAATGGATACAAAGAAAGCTTTTCAGCTCTTCTGGAGCTTCTAGACAACCAGAGGTTTTCCCGTGGCGTTCCTCCGGACCCACAACAACTTCAGGCCGTGATGGTAAGGCGGATCAAGACTGACCTGCCCCCGAAGTGGGACGGTAGTCCTCGTTTTCCAGAAAGAAAAATAGAACCCATTGAAGTTGATTACACTGACCAGGAGAGGCTTGCGCACACTGCGCTAAAGCAGTACGCAGCGCTCAGGACCCAAAACACAGGCGGAGAGGATGAGAAGTTTGCGGCGGAGTTCGTTCTCAAGCTGCTCAAAAAGAGGCTTTTTTCTTCACCGGAAGCGTTCCGAGCAACCCTGGAGAAACATGAACAGTCGATTCTGACTGCTACCCGCCGGACTGCCAAGGCTGCGAAGCCGACGCTGAAAGTGCTCCGTGCTCGTGTAGACGGAATGCAGGACGATTTCGACAAAGACGACGACATGGATGACAATGCCCAAGAAGTGGTGGAAATGGCCGGGAGGCTGTTCAGACCGTTGTCTGATGAGGAAAAAGGATTGTTGAAGAAACTCCGGGATTTTGCGACACAATCTGCCTCCAGGGCCGATTCAAAGGCGAAGCAACTCATTGCGTGGCTCAAGGAAAATATAAAACCTGAAGGCCAATGGACGCGGGAACGGGTCCTTATTTTCACGGAATATCGAGCTACCCAGAAATGGCTGCTCACAATTCTTTCTGCCCACGGATTCGCCGAGAAGAACCGTTTTGAAACGCTCTACGGAGGCATGGATCAGAAGAAAACGGAGGAGATCAAGGCAGCGTTCCAGGCAGATCCCAAGGATTCTCCTCTGAGAATTCTTCTGGCTACAGACTGTGCCTCGGAGGGTATCGACCTTCAAAACCATTGCAGCATGTTGATCCACTACGAGATACCCTGGAACCCCAACAGGATGGAACAGCGAAATGGCCGGTTGGACAGGCATGGCCAAAAAGCCCCTAAGGTCCTCGTGTATCATTTTGTGAGCAAGGGCTACCAGAGGAACGGCTCATTCCACGGGAGTCCCGGCAGCCTGGACGGTGATCTCGAGTTTCTCATGAGGGTCGCGGACAAGATCGAAAACATTCGGCAGGATCTCGGGAGGGTGGGACCTGTGATCGCCGAGCAGGTCGAACAGGCCATGCTTGGCCGTCGGAGGGAGTTGGACACTTCGGGAGCTGAAAGGGAAGCCGGCTCGGTTCGAGGGATGTGGCGTTTTGAGAGGGACCTGAGGGCACGGATCGAGAAGCTGGTTGCTGAACTCGACGAGTCGAAACAAGTGCTGCGAATCTCGCCGGAGAATGTTCACGCAGTGGTGGAAACCGGCCTTGAGTTGGCAGGTCAGCCTGAGCTTATAAGGGTAAACGGAAGGGGGCCTGATCAAGGTTCCCCAGGACATACACCAGTGTCGCACATGTTTCATCTTCCGGCATTTACGGGGAGCTGGGCATCTTGTGCGGAGGGCATCGAGCACCCGTATGATCGCAAGAGAAGGCCTATCGTCTTCGACCAGGAATTGGCGAAGGATAGAGATGACGTAGTGCTGGCACACCTCAATCACAAGTTGGTGCAGATGTGCCTCCGGCTTCTCAGGGAAGAAATTTGGTCACATGCCGACGTGAAAAAGCTCCATCGAGTGTGCGCCCGCATGACAAGCGGCGATCAGTTGAGTACGCCGGCAGTGGTGGCCCACGGACGACTGGTGATCCTGGGAGACGACAACCGGAGACTCCACGAGGAGATAATCGACGCTGGGGGTTATTTGAAAGAAGGACGATTCGTCAGGATGAATGTCACCGAGACGAAACAGGCCCTCTCTTCAGCCACTGATACGGATGCCCCGGACAGGGTCAAGCAGGCGCTCACCCGTCTATGGACAGGCCATTCCGAGCAGCTCCTGAGAGCACTTGAAGCCCGAATGCGAGACAGGACCAGTGGACTCCAGAAAGCTCTTGGTGATCGCTGCGAAAAAGAGATCGCGGACCTTACAGCCATCCTCAATGAACTGGATAGAAGCATTAGGGACCAGATCAGAAAACCATTGCCGGAACAGTATGAATTGTGGCCCGAGCATGAGATGAGTCAGCTCAAACGCGACGTGGCGGCGCTGGAGTCGAGGCTGAAGAGGATTCCCGGGGAAATCGATCAGGAGACCAAGGCGATCCGTGATAGGTATGCCAGCCCCACCCCAAGGTTGTTTCCCGTTGCCGTGACGTACTTGGTTCCCAGGGGAACCTGAAGGGGTATTCGATAGTTCACATACGATCCGGGTAAGGAAGTCAGCCCCATGTCAATGGCCAGACATCACTCGGAATGGTTATCACTGATCGAGACGTCAGGTCCGTTTCTGTCTTTGCCCGTACTGATGCGAGCTTTCCCTCAGGGTCTGGATGCTCACGATCCTGAGTGTCACGCTGAGTTGCGCATGGCATTCGAGGAATGGGAGGCCAACAACAGCCAGCGCAAGCCGGACATTGCCATTCACAATGCCTGGATAGGTTTCGTCCTGGAAAATGTGTTGGGCTTTGAAGGGGAAACCCTGTTGCAGGGTCAGGCCGTACCACCGGGATGTACGCTGCGGCTGGGAGAATACGGGGAGACCTTGATTCCGGACTTCGTGGTGGTGGATCCGCCAGGAGTCTCACGATCCGGAAAGCCTCGAATGCTGATCCAGGCCTATCCATTCACCCAGAATCTGGAAAGATCGATCCCTCACAAGCATTGGCAGGCTTCTCCGAGTACACGGATGATGGAGCTTCTCCATGCTTCGGATGTGCCGCTCGGCCTGATAACCAATGGTGAGAAATGGACGCTGGTCCATGCGCCCGTGGGTGAAACGACGGGATATGCATCCTGGTATGCGTCTCTCTGGGTCGAAGAGCCCCTAACCTTCAGGGCATTCCGCAGCCTCATGTCCCGTGAGCGGTTTTTCAACAGAGCAAAGGAGGATACCCTTGTCGCGCTGCTCAAAGAGAGCGCTCAGGACCAGCATGAAGTTACCACGCAGCTCGGCTTCCAGGTGAGGAAGGCGGTTGAAGTGCTGATTCGCTCGCTGGATCTCATTGATCACGAGCGCGGCCGGCAGCTTCTCGATGGCGTAGAGGAAAAGGTAGTCTACGAAGGGGCGCTGACCGTGATGATGCGGCTGGTGTTCCTGTTCTGCGCTGAAGAGAGGGGTCTATTGCTTCTCGGTGACCCCCTTTACGATCAGCACTATGCAGTGTCAACACTGAGGGATCAGCTCAGGCAGGATGCGGACAGGTTTGGGGAAGAGGTCCTGGAAAGACGTTTCGACGGATGGAGCCGACTCCTGTCAACATTCAGGGCGGTCCATGCCGGGGTGAACCACGAGGCCATGGCGCTCCCGGCTTACGGCGGTACGCTGTTTGATCCTGACCGGTTTCCATTCCTCGAGGGGAGGCCATTGGGAAGCTCCTGGACAGACACACCGGCCAAACCGTTGCCAATTGACAACCGCACAACCCTTCACCTTTTAGAGGCGCTCCAAATGCTGCAGGTAAAAGTTCCCGGAGGAGGACCGGTGGAGGCAAGGCGTCTATCCTTTCGTGCTCTGGATATCGAGCAGATAGGTCACGTTTATGAGGGACTTTTGGATCATACTGCGGTGAGAGCGGCCCCCAGTCGGCCGGTAATCGGCCTGTTCGGCAGCAAGAAGGGGGAATTTGAGGTTGAGGTCGCAACCCTCGAAGACCTTTACTGCACCGGTGAGGAGGCCCTCATAGCATTCCTGAGAGAAAAAACAGGCAAGAGCGAGCAAGCCATACAAAGGGCCCTCCAGACAGAGGAGGATGATCTGTGGAGACAGAGGCTGCTCTCCTCTTGCGGGAATGACGAGTACCTCTTCAAGACCGTTCTCCCCTTTGCAGGGCTCATCCGGGACGACACATTCGGCAGGCCCGTCATCATTCCCGGCGGTGGCATCTACGTTACTGCAGGGCAGGAGCGGCGCTCCACCGGCACTCATTACACGCCCCGAAGCCTGACCGAATCCATTGTTCAGCACACGTTGGAACCGCTTGTTTTTGAGGGGCCGGCGGAGGGCAAACCGAGAGAGGAATGGACACTTCGAACGGCCGGGGAGATCCTCGATCTGAAGATTTGCGACATGGCCATGGGAAGCGGCGCCTTCCTGGTGCAAGCATGCCGGTGGCTCTCGGAGCGCCTTGTGGAAGCATGGCAAGACAGTGAGAAATCAATTCAAGGTTCACCCATGGTCACTCCGTACGCCACAGCATCCATGGGGCGGCCCGAAGAAACCATCATCCCGGAGGATTCAGACGAAAGGCTTGCGTATGCCCGTCGCTTGATCTGCGATCGGTGCCTGTACGGGGTAGACAAGAACCCCATGGCGGTGGACATGGCCAAGCTGTCACTCTGGCTCATCACCCTGGACAAAGGCAGGGCGTTTACCTTTCTGGACCATGCCCTGAAGTCAGGGGACTCACTACTGGGCCTCACCAGCGTAGCGCAGATCGAGAAGTTTCACGTGATCACCAAGGGGTTGCAGATTCAGGATAACCCCATCACCCAGGTTGTAAGGGACCTCTTCAAACGGGCTTGCCAAAAACGGCTTGAGCTTGAATCGTTTGTCGTAAATTCCATCGAGGACAGTGCGAGAAAGGCAGGCCTGCTCAGAGAAACACGGGAGATCATGGAAATGGTCAGTATCCTGAGCGATATGCTCCTTGGTATGGCCATGTCTACGGCTGACGGTGAGGCTTGCAAGCGTGACGGGATGCCGCACAAGAGTTTCGAGACAAGGCGCAAGGAAATATGGGTAATGCTTCAAGCCAAGTACATGGAACCTGACACAGAATCCGCAAGGGAGGCATTAGAGAAACTCGCGGAGGAATCCCAGTCGCTGCTTAACACGGGATTGTCAGCCGGGTCGACATCACGGAGGCCCTTCCACTGGCCGGTGGAATTCCCGGAGGTGTTCACAAACGGTAACATGGGCAATGCCGGATTCTCTGCAATCATCGGCAACCCTCCCTTCATGGGCGGACAGAAAATCACCGGCGCTCTGGGAACCTCCTACCGGAATTACCTCATTGACCTCGTGGCTGAAGGCAGAAAGGGGAGTGCAGACCTTTGCGCTTATTTCTTCCTTCAGGCGGCGAACCTCACCAGAACCGGGGCAATGATCGGGTTGCTTGCCACCAACACCATCGCCCAGGGCGACACCCGCGAGGTGGGCCTGGATGCGCTCATGGAAAAGGGTGTTTCCATACCTCGTGCCGTGCCGAGCCGGAAGTGGCCGGGCACCGCGAACCTCGAGGTTGCTCACGTGTGGTTGAGAAAAGGGGAATGGATTCGGCCTTACGTGCTCAATGATTCCGAGGTCCAAGGAATATCTCCGCTGCTCCAAATTCCCGGCAGGGTGTCGGGGAATCCTCACAGGCTTGCAGCGAATGCCAATCTCTCTTTTCAAGGGTCCATAGTTTTGGGAATGGGGTTTGTGATGACTCCCGAGGAGGCTGCTGGACTTATTGATAAAGATCCCCGCAACAAGGATGTGCTCTACCCGTATCTCAATGGCGAGGATCTCAACTCTCGACCTGACCAGTCCCCAAGTCGATGGGTGATCAACTTCCATGACTGGCCTCTGAGCCGTACCGAGGCACAAGAATGGAAGAACGCTGACGAGAAGGGCCGGAAAGAGCTGAATAGGCAAGGCATCGCTGCACCGGATTACAATGGGCCGGTAGCGGCAGATTATCCGGATTGTTTACGGATAGTTGAGGACAAGGTGAAGCCGGAGAGGACACGCATTGAGCCGGTGGGTAATCAGAAATGGCGACTTCACTCTTACACAAGGTGGTGGATTTACGAAGCGACTAGGCCAGAACTCTACTCCACCATATCCGGCATGGAGCGGGTGCTGGTGACTGCGAGGGTTAGCGAATATGTGTCTGTATCATTCACCCCCAATTCACTCGTTTTTGCGGATGCGACGGTAGTTTTTTCTTTTGAGCAATACTGTTTTTTTGCCGTGCTCCAAGCTTGCCCACATCAATCTTGGGTAATGAATCTGTCATCAAGTCTTGAGACTAGGTTGCGTTATACTCCAACTGATTGTTTTGAAACCTTTCCTCTGCCTTTTTCTTTCAAGAGCGTCGAAGAAATCGGAGAGAGGTATCACCATCACCGCCAATCCATCATGCTATCCCGCCAAGAGGGATTGACCAAAACTTATAATCGTTTTCACAACCCTGAAGAGGATGCAGAGGACATCGTTAAGCTACGGAAGCTGAACGTCGAGATGGACCATGCGGTTGCAGCGGCGTACGGCTGGACTGACCTTGTGCTTGGGCATGGTTTCCATGAGACCAAGCAGGGTGTGCGATATACCATCAGCGAGCCAGCCCGCATGGAGGTGCTGGATAGATTGATGGACCTGAATCACGAGCGGTACGAAGAAGAGGTTCGGCAGGGCCTCCATGAAACCGTAAAAGCCGGCAAGAAGAAAACCAAGGCAAGTAAGAAATCAGACGGCAGGGAGTTGAGTTTTAGCTTCTGATGCTGTTGATATCTTCATTTCTCAGAAAACTGTTTACCTCATAGGTCTTGCAACTTAATTATACTTTTGGCAAGATAAGTATAATTAACATATCCCCAATTGCACACAAGTATAATTGAAATGCAACCGACTGACTTTAGTGACGAAAATGTAGGTCGCTTAGTTCAGATTTCAGAAGGCTGTTGGGCTTTCGTTCCCAACTCTCTTCCTCCACGTTTACCTGCTACCTGGGAATTGACCAACACCTTGTCTAAAGCGGATCGTGGGCTTGCAGAATTAAACGGGGTCGCAAGAAACCTACCCAACCCGAATCTCCTCATAGGACCCTTTCTTAGGAACGAAGCTGTTCTTTCGACCAGAATAGAAGGAACACAGGCGTCCTTGTCAGACCTGTTCTTCTTCGAGGCATCGAAACGTCCCCAGTCAAAGCTGACAAATAGTCCCCCCGATGTGATTGAGGTCTTTAACTACGTCCAGGCCAGTACGTATGCTTTCCTTCGTCTAAAAGAATTTCCGCTAAGTTTGCGACTCATCCGTGAGGTTCATGCCAAACTCATGGAGGGAGTAAGGGGAGAAAACCAAACTCCGGGTGAATTCAGACGGTTTCAAAATTGGATAGGACCTGACGGTTGCAACCTCATGGATTCCACTTATGTTCCTCCTCCGGTTCCTGAGATGCTCATGACTCTGGCCGAGATGGAGAAGTTTATACATGCCGATTCTGATCTGCCCCCTCTCATTCGTTTGGCAATGCTTCATTACCAGTTTGAGGCTATTCATCCGTTCGGTGATGGCAATGGCCGGGTGGGCAGGCTTCTCATTTCATTATTGCTTCTCCATGAAGGGTTATTGACTAGGCCTCTCTTGTATCTCAGCGCTTATTTTGAGCGTAACCGCCGAGAATATTATGTTAGGCTTCACGAGGTAAGCACCCAAGGACGGTGGATAGAATGGATAATTTTTTTCCTCAAAGGAATTGTCCAACAATCCCTGGATGCAATACGTCGAACTGAGGTTCTGCTGGATTTGAGGGAGCAATACAGGAATAGTGTCCAATCGGCAAGATCATCAGCCTTGCTCCTGACTTTGATAGATTCGCTTTTCGAACATCCGGTGCTTACAATCCCTAACGCCTCGTCAATACTAGGCATCACTTATCGGGCAGCAGAGGCAAATATTGAGAAATTGTTTGGACTGGGCATTCTCCAAAGATTTGTCAGCAAGAAGAGGCCTCGAGTATTTCTGGCTCGTGGAATTATAGATGCTATGTTGGATTTCAATCCTTGGGAGAAGTGACTCAACCGCAACTTGCGGATACCAATAATTTCTCGTTATTAGCTGCAAAAAAACTGAAACGAGAGATATTCCATGGAGGTTCTACCATGTCTCCAATCCTGCCAATCCCCTTAGCTAATGAGATACACGAAGAACTCAAGACCATGGTCTTCAGTGACCTACTCGGCCCTGCGGGAGGGCCGGAAGAAGAGGTCGATGAGCGACGCATGAGGGACCGGTATCTGGTCGGAGCAATTGCCGGGAAGCATTCAAAAGTAGAACCCGAGGAACAGGACGACCTGGCAGTGAGCGGCAGCGACAGCGCTGAGGATGGTCCTACGGAGTCCAATCCCCTCAATCAGGCGACATTATTCCAGTCTTCCTTCGGCCTTACGTTCAGCGTGCCTGACGACTCGAAACCGGTTCGGATCACCGCCCGGTGGGGCCAATACGACCGTGTCGAGAGCGAAAATCTGGTGAATCAGAAGACCGGTGCTCCCAAGCAAGTGTGGAAAAGGACTCAGATTGAGGAGATATGGGACAACGTGGAACTGAGGCGTGAGAAAATAGGCCCTCGGCGGATGCATTCCACGGAATGGGGCGATATTGCTATTCAAGGAGTTTCCAGGAGGCTGAAGGATCACCGCATAGTGTCCATCTTCCTGGTGAACCAACAGCGTCCGCTCAAGATGCTTTCAGACAAGGCGTGGCTTTTTCAGCCCGAGTTGATTGTGGAAGCCATTGATGGATCGCCCATCTTTCAAAGAAGGGTCAATCGGGAGCCTCAAGGCTCAGACATTCATGGCGACCCGGAAGAAGAAGCCATGAACATGGTGTATCGGCATCACGTGGAGTTTGCCGTGGGCCACGGCGTGTCGGTGCATGCCGAGACTGCTCCGGGAGATTCCCGGTCAGCCGTAAAACTCTCCACCCGATTCATACCGGAATATGTGGTTCGGCACCAGACGCCGCCTACTTACCAGGAAATTCCCGCCCTGGCGGCGTTGTGGCTCGACATGAAAGAGTTGTCGCAAACTCCCACGCACGAGTTTCATGAGCATCTTAAGGCATTGCCAGAGGCTTACGCGGAATGGATCAGCAAACGCAAGGAAGAGATCTCGCAGTCCATGCACGAGTTTGCCGATCATCGGGGCGCAGCCCAGGATGCCATGAAACACTGCGAGAGGGCCCTGCAGCGAATACGGGAAGGCCTGGATCTGATTTCAAACAACGAGACTGCGGCAGAGGCTTTCAGGTTCGCGAACAGGTCCATGTGGCTTCAGCGAATCAGGACCATATATGCTGAGCAGGTACGCCGGGGGGATGCGGTCAACGAAGAGGACATTGACGTTGTAAAAAAACGGACATGGTATCCGTTCCAACTCGCCTTCATACTGCTCAACCTTCCCGGCCTTACCGATCTCAACCATGACGACAGGGTAGGCGATTCAAGCGCCAACGTCGATTTGTTGTGGTTTCCGACCGGCGGTGGCAAAACCGAGGCATATCTCGGCCTCGCGGCATACACCATGGGTTTGAGACGCCTGCAGGGTGTGGTTGAGGGCAGGGACGGACAATATGGCCTGGCGGTGCTCATGCGCTATACCCTGCGCCTGCTCACTCTGCAGCAGTTCCAGCGGGCATCTGCGCTCGTCTGCGCATGTGAGAAGATTCGGCGCGAGGCCTCGGCTGCGAGTGACACGCGTTGGGGACAAGAGCCTTTCCGTATAGGCTTGTGGGTTGGCCAGAAGAGCACGCCCAATCGTACCGATGATTCCGCGGAGGCAATCGCAAAGGATCATGGGAAGGCTCCGGGCAGTTCCTTGGCGGGGATCGGCTCTCCAGCCCAGCTCACCAACTGTCCGTGGTGCGGTACGCCCATTGATCCCGGCAAGGATATCAAGGTGGAAACCTTCAAGAAAGGAAGATGCCGTACCTTCTTCTTCTGCGCTGACCCCAAAAGCCTATGTCCTTTCACGGAGAGGAATTCGGAGGGTGAGGGCATCCCCGCTGTGGTAGTAGACGAGGAGATTTACCGGCTTCTCCCTGCCATGATGATTTCCACGGTGGACAAGTTTGCCCAGATGCCCTGGAAGGGCGAGACCCAGATGTTATTCGGCAGCGTGAACGGTCGCTGTTCCCGACACGGCTTCCGATCCCCGGAGATTGACGACACCGATTCCCACCACCCCAAGGACAATCATCCATCGGCCAGGACGACAAAGATGGGGTTCCTGAGGCCTCCGGATCTCATCATTCAAGACGAGTTGCATCTCATTAGCGGGCCTCTGGGCACACTGGTGGGACTCTACGAGACCGCGGTGGACCGATTGTGTTCCTGGCAGGTAAACGGGAAGACCGTCCGGCCCAAGGTCATCGCTTCAACAGCTACCATACGCAAGGCGGTGGATCAGGCAAGGTCCCTATTTTTGAGAAATGTGAGCATCTTTCCAGCGAATGGTCTCGATGCTCGTGACAACTTTTTCTCAGTGGATCGTGAACCTGGAAAGGAGCACCCTGGAAGACTTTATATCGGGATTATGGCTCCGGGCATACGCCTCAAGGCAACGCTGATACGCGTGTATACAGCGATACTGTCCGCATTACAAAAACTCCTCAACCAATATGGCCTGGATGCGGACCCGTGGATGACACTCGTGGGGTACTTCAATTCGATCCGTGAGCTGGCAGGAATGCGCCGGCTTGTTGATGACGACGTGGCAGCCCGTCTACGGTCCATGGACCAACGGGGCCTGGCAAAGAGAAAGATCCCTCCCGATGGCATGGAAGAACTCACTTCGCGCAAAGGTTCGAAGGACATCCCGACTATACTTGACCGCATGGAGGTTCGGTTTGAGCCTGGGGCCGCTGTCCAGAAGAATCAGAACAAGAGCAGGGAAAAGAAGAAAAAGAACAAGCTTCCTATCGACGTGCTGCTCGCGACTAATATGGTTTCGGTGGGTGTTGACGTGCAACGACTGGGTCTCATGGTTGTGGCGGGACAGCCAAAGACAACGGCTGAATACATTCAGGCCACAAGTCGTGTGGGGCGAAAGTACCCTGGCCTGGTCGCTACGGTGTTCAACTGGACCCGACCGCGAGACCTTTCCCACTACGAGACCTTCGAACACTATCACGCCACGTTTTACAAGCACGTTGAGGCTCTGTCGGTAACGCCGTTCTCTGCTCGGGCTCTCGACAGAGGTCTCACAGCACTGCTCGTGGCGCTCATCAGGCTGGAGGCTGAGATGTTTAACGCCGAAGAAAAAGCGGACAACCTGGACCGAGGGCACGACATAGTGAAAGCCGCTGTGAAGGCCATATCAGATCGAGCCGAAAATATCTCCGGGCTGAAAACCGTGGGAGATGACGTGCGGAGAATGTTGGATTACCGGCTGGATGAGTGGCTGAAACTCGTTGAGAACTGTCACTCCGCCGGCAGCTCGCTTGCCTACAAGAAGGGCAAGACTGACGTCGCCATGCCCATGCTCAAGGGGGCGGAAGCAGGCCGTTGGGACCTCTTTACCTGCCTGAATTCATTGAGGGATGTGGAGACGCCGGTGCGGCTCATATTGGGGACCCAAGAGATAGAGGACAACAAACCGTGGAGCGAATACCGTATCGCTTTGGACGGGTCAGGGGATTAGTTCACATGGCTGACACTACATTTCCGGTAAGGGTCGGCGACGTAAGTCCGAGCCAGCTCTTGCACACTTTTGGGATTGGGGCCATCGTGGACCTGCACAACATCTCGGTCATGGTGATGGGTCTCGATGAGTGGGATACCGAAAAGGCCACACCGATCAATGAACCACGTCTTCTCTCGGCCGTTCAGCAGCAGTTGGAAGACAGCGTCAAACAACTCAAGGGACCTCCGGTGGCCTCGGATAACGACATGTCCCCATCGCCATTTGATCACGACGCCATCGTGGGAGCGCCGGTCGCGCTGTTTCCGCGGTGGTTGAGATGCCCGCAGTGCAATCGGTTGGCACGGTCCGATTCGGGATTTCAGCTAAAGATAGACAGGCATCACTTTGACCGAGTGCGGTATGTGCACGCCCATTGCCCTCGCGGCAAGTCTCCAACGGTTGTGCCAGCCAGGTTCCTGACAGCATGTCCGCAAGGGCACCTGGACGAATTCCCTTGGATTGACTTTGTTCATTCTGGTGAGCCATGCGAGGCGCCTCTGCTTAGTCTCAAGGACGAGGGAGTCTCCGGCCAGACTACTGATATCTGGGTGAGTTGCAAGACGTGTGGGAAGAGTAAGCAGATGTCCAAGGCCTTTGGCGAGGAAGGCAGGGAAGAAATGCCCAAGTGCAGGGGGAGGCGGCCCCACCTGAGGGATTTAGAGGAAGAGCAATGCGAGGAACAATTGCAGACGCTCCTTCTCGGGGCCTCCAATAGCTGGTTTCCCGTCATCCTGTCTTCGCTGGCAATCCCCGTCTCGTCGAATCCACTTGAACAGGTCGTGTTTGACCACTGGGACATTCTCAGTGGTCTTGAAAGCTTGGCCGAAGTCAAAGCTGTCCTTAAGTCCTATGCTAAGAGAGGTGATTACCGTGAAATCACCAGACACACGGCAGAGGAAGTCTGGAAGGCGATTGAGAAAAGGAATCAGCAATCCGCAGGCGATGATGAGCCGCAGAGCTTTCAGGATCTGAAGCGGCCGGAATGGGAGTTGTTTTCAAAGCCGGAAAATGCCGCGCAGACCGAGGACTTTCAGCTCAGGTCTGAACAGGTTCCTGAACCATACCAGCGCTACTTTGAGAGGATCGTGCTCGTGGAGCGCCTCCGGGAGGTGAAGGCCCTCGTTGGATTCACCCGTATTTTTCCTCCTGCTGACTTTTCTGAACCTGGAGACATGCTTCAGCATGAAATGGCCTCGCTCACCAGGGTACGTCCGACCTGGATCCCTGCTGCGGAAGTCCGAGGAGAAGGAATCTTCATCCAATTTCGTGAAAAGGTCATACAATCCTGGGCCGGAAAATCCGCTGTCGTTGCCCGAGAAAAAGAGTTGTTGGCGGCTCACAGGGCGTGGAGAGAAGCTAGAAACATTGATCCGCCTGAGAAGGGCTTCCCGGGTATTCGTTATGTCCTGATTCACAGCTTTTCACATGCACTGATGCGTCGTCTTGCTCTGGAATGCGGGTACACGGCTGCGTCCATCAGGGAACGGATCTATTCGGCCGGCCCGGATTCGGAAGGCGGTTCCATGGCGGGTGTGCTCCTTTACACGGCAGCTCCGGACAGTGAAGGAACGCTGGGCGGTCTCGTCAGCCTGGGTGAGCCCAACGCGATGAGACGCAATATGGACGAAGCACTCAAAGCAATGAAACTGTGCTCTTCAGACCCGCTCTGCGCAGAGCACCGACCTAATGTGGGCATGGGAACTCTGCACGGGGCTTCGTGTCATGCCTGTCTTTTTGCCTCGGAGACCTCATGCGAGCGAGGGAACAAGTACTTGGACCGCAGCCTGTTGGTGGAAACGGTTGATGATACCACCCGCAATTTCTTTTGAATTGAGAAGGTGATCTCAGGAGGGCCGGACTCTGGACGCCGATGAACTCACATTCATTGAGAGCATAGTGGAGACGGGCGCGGAAGTTCCTCTTTCGATCATAGAACTGGTCTGTTGCGCTTTGAGGGAATTGCCTGATGATGCCGGCTCTCATGAGAAGATTGCAATCTCAAGCAAAGTAAACCCATCCAGAAGCCGTGAGACAGTCCGTAAACTGCTGGATGTATGGTCGGAAAAACGGCCCGATGTTTCCCCTTCTCAACTCTCATGGGCTTTGATGGCAGCTGCCTATGCAGATGAGGTCTTCAGAGAGAGGGAGTCGGTAGAGCTTGTTTGGACCGGGCCGACAAGTAAGGGAACTGCCTTCCGTCGGACCGATCAGGCTCTCCTGGAACTCATAGAGTCGGCGCGGGTATCCCTAATAATAGTAACATTTGCAGCCTACAAGATACCGAGCATCGCCGATGCTATTGTGAAGGCAGGGAAGAGAAATGTGGAGATTCTCCTTGTGATCGAGAGCAAGGAGACCAGCGCCGGACATTATGCTCACAAAGAGCTGGCGTCAGGCGGCAACCAACTCCGGTCAGTTGCAAAGATATATACCTGGCCGGTGGAAAAGAGGCAGACCGACTCGATGGGTAATTATGGCTCCCTTCATGCAAAGTGCGCATTGGCAGACGGCAGGATGGCCTTCATTTCGAGCGCCAATCTTACGGAGTATGCGCTGAACATAAATATGGAGATGGGCGTGCTCATCAAGGGCGGTACCCTGCCAGGGCAGATGCATAGCCATTTCCATGGCCTCATAAGGGATGGGGTTGTCGAGGAGATAGAGTTCTAGGGTAATAATAATGAGTAAACCCCCGGCTCTGCCGGGGGACTCCAAAAGTTTGACATTTCCGGGAGTATATCAGAGCCTCCCCTTTCTGAACCGCTCAAAGTTCAAAAAGGGAGGCATCCGATGGACG
>Ga0247841_10007546_pt1 | contig 16105 bp, 15 predicted proteins | sample LaCruzMarch2015__2_FD_192410 | JGI IMG/M metagenome (GOLD analysis project Ga0247841, IMG submission 192410) | Freshwater microbial communities from meromictic Lake La Cruz, Castile-La Mancha, Spain - LaCruzMarch2015_18m | ecosystem: Environmental > Aquatic > Freshwater > Lake | place: Spain... | reverse complement strand
TATAAAAATGATACTAAGAAATAACAAAAAGAAAATCATTATTCAGTTTTCAAAGTAGATGATTGCAGATTCTGCGAAACCCTTTAGTAAAATCCAATCACTTGGGGTTCGCAAATGCTTCAACAATTAAAATTCCTTCAGGATTGTATGTTTCTTTTGCTCCTACATGTTCCACTCTTCTTTCCCAGTTACTTCCTAGAAAATAAAATCGTAGACTATCCTCCTCTACTTCAATAATTTTTAATAGTTTATCTTTCAGTAATACAAAACGTTCTGGTTCCAACATACATTCAAATACTGAATTTTGAACTCGTTGTCCGTAGCTTACACAAAGTTTAGCAACTAATCTAAGTCTTTTTCTCCCTTTTGGAGAAGTTGTATTAACATCATAGGTAACAAGAACCATCATAACAGGTAGCTCCTACTTACTAAAAAATGGAGGGTAAGCATCCAAATCACTTCTAATAAATCTCGCTAATAACATCGCTTGCGCGTAAGGTATCAAGCCAATCGAAATCTTTTCATTTAAAAAAGGGTGAGTAATTTCTTCTTGTTTTCTTTTTTGCCAAGAGGTGATTACTGTTTTACGTGTTTCATCGGACATGGTGACACCCCCAGCTTCCGAATAAGAAAATCCATCCTTGGATACCTGTGAACGATTGACCAAAGACAACGCTAACCGATCAGCCAAATATGGTCTTAATTCTTCCATCATATCCAATGCCAAGCTAGACCTACCAGGTCGATCGGTATGAAGAAAACCAACGGCTGGATCAAGTCCGACACTTTCCAAAGCTGATTCAATATCATGAGCTAGCAATGTATAAAGGAAGGATAACAAAGCATTCATATTGTCTAGCGGTGGTCGCTTGTTACGCTCATTAAAGAAAAAGTCAGCTTTGTTGGTTAAAATCAAATGATCAAAAACACCAAAGTATGTTCGAGCTGAATCTCCTTCAATACCTCTTAGAGAGTCCATACAGGTAGCATTTTCTATTTTTTGCAAATTTCTTGTGAGTTGAGAAATAGCACATAAAACTTCTTCTGATTGGATCACTTTTTCATGATCCCGAATAGCACGCATTAAAACTGATCGACCATTAGCGATTTTGCCGATAATGAAATGATTCGCTAAATAGAGAGATTCCTCAGGATTATCTGCTAATCGATATTGTTTTCTACGTAATAAAACATTCCCATTGACTCTTCCGGTAACACGAGCTAGAAAATATCCATTTTCTGTAATAAATGATAAACCAACTCCCCTTTGGGCACAAAGAGACATCAGGGATGGACTAGCTCCGGTATAACCAAAACTAACAATACTTTCGAGATTGTGGATTGGAATCCGAAATTTGATTTCATCTTTGATGCGTACCAATATATTTTCATCCTCTCTGGCAAGATAAGCATCTGGCAAAGTTACATACAGCGTATTTAAGAGTTTTTTCATTTTCCATCCTTTCCTAAAGATGTAAGGTCCTCTTTTATAGCTTTATGGATGTATTTTTCTACCAACGCCTTTTTCGATGCTAATTTTGGTAAACAGATGGGAAGCAGGGAGCATTGTTCACATTTTTGATCATAACATGCTTTTGGTGTAATTCCCTGATTAAAAATTTCATGCATTCGAGCGCATAATTCGACAACATGCTTCCGCAAAGATTCATCAAACGGGACTTGAGTACGCCTGCGTGTTTCACCATAATACATACAACCATTTTCAATATGCACCTGGAGCATTTCCTCCAAACATAATGCTTGAGCACAAAGCTGTACTTCATCCCGGTCATCAGGTTTTGGCTTTCCCCTCTTATATTCTACAGGTTTTGGCATCCAATATCCGTCGTGTTCAGGAATCTCCACACCACCAGCTTCTTTTGATACTAACCAAAATTCAACGACATCTGCTTGTCCAAAAATTCCCAGCTTTCTGGAAGTTAAGAACATCGACCGGGTTATGATCGAATTATCATAAGTTTCGGTGATATCAGCATTATGTGTGCGATCATGCATAACACGACCTTCTGCTGTTTTTACATTCTCAATCCATTGTTTCTCCACATGGATGAGTGCCCATTGTCGTTCACAAAAAGCAAAATGCTGAACCCCAGATAGAGCTAAAAGGTCATCATCAGCGTATACAGGATCCATTCTATAATTTCTCGATTAGACTCACCCCTTGTGGGATCTTATCTCTATCAATTGTTACTGTGTAATCCTTAAAATCTCTTGCCGGTTTACTTTCATCATTTGGTTTTATTGTTATCAAATCAAAAAGTTTTTGTACTGGCGCATTACCCATTTTCGATTCATGCATAAAAATGAAAAGTTTCTGAGTGCTCATTAAACCTCTTGCAGCAGAATGATCTTGCTCAAACATATTCACGAGAGATTCCCAAAGTAGACTTAAATCTTCTTCTGTAAAACCAGTTTGATTTGCTAAAGGTGCTGAGACAAAACCGTAAGCACGATAAAGCCCGTACGGAACGGTAAATTTCCTACCTTGAATACCTGTTTGTTCTTCTATAGATTTATCTGCTTTTCTTGCAGCACAAACAGTTAAAGAGTGTTCAAGTGTAACAATTGGATACATTGATCTAGCGAATGTAATCTGAACCGGACCTCGTACTTGTCCAGCAGTTTTTTTTAATTTACTAGTTTCAGCATCAGCTTCACCTTTATCACTGGTCGACATTACTGCACCAAATGTTCTTATATCGAAGAAATTTTCACACATCCAGTCTTTAGCAATATCTTCATAAGCTCGATCGGGTTTTGGATTATTTTTTTTATCTTTTTGGTATATTTGCCAAGATTCAAAGGATTTCTTAACAGAATCACTTTTGTCATAAGCTTCTTCGATTTGTGTGTTTAAGATAGCTTTATCTTTTACCCAAATTCTATATCCCTGTACAGTTCCTTTACTTAATCCGACATAATTTCTTACTTTTCTTTTTAAGCAAACATCCGTAATTAGTCCATGTCCAGTTTCGGCATCTACTCGAGGTAGATTCCCAGCATCTGGATCACCGTTTGGATTCCCATCTTTTACATCAAAAAGCAATACAAAGTCATATCGATTCTGAATCAAATTACTCATTTTATCTCCTTATTAATTTTGTCAGCTTTAGTTTGGATAGCATCATCAACATTAGCACCTTTCGATGCATAGAAATCTTGTCGTTGGTGATAATAACCGATCGCAAAACGCCCTTGCTCGTGTAAATCAAGATGTGCTGGAAAATCTTTTAAATTTCCAATAATCTCTCCCAGCAAACGTTCAAAATGTATTACGGTACCTTTGTTTTCAATCTTGGTAAGGTGATGGTTTTTAAGACGTAGAAGAATTGAAAATACAGTAACTGGTGTTGCACAAGCAGCACCATAAAAACGCTCTCGAATTGTTGTATCAATATTTGGATTTGCTTTTTCTTGAATCCTTTCAAGAGATGCAAACAATCTTCCAAGTTGATAACCTATCGATGGTTGTTTGATATCTAAATCCATAGCAATCTCCTTTACATTGTTGTCTGGATAAAAACGATAAAATCGATTTAAATATGCTTTGATGAGAGCAGCACGAATTGGTTTAAAATTTACTTTAGTATCGATACGGATTCTTCGAATTACTGATTGTAGAATTGTTGCAGGATATGGTGTTCCATTAAATATTGATTGAACAAAATTTCCCGCTAAATTAGGGGGAATATTCTTACTATCGTCTAAAATTGATGAATGCCTTAAAATATTCCAAAGTGAGTAGAATTCTACTTCGTATGAAGGTTTTTCTATCATGAAATCTTGAAAATATTCGTTAATTCGATAGGCGTACTCGCTAATTGTTCCCATATGCCAAAAACGTATTGATATTCTTGCAGCATTAGGGGATAAACCAAGAATATAGAATTCTGTAGTTCCGTCATCATCAAAATATGCACCTGTACTAACCGATTTAAAAAGAGCTTTCACTTTTTGTGAATTTTTATCAGGATCGTCTTTCTCTGGTTCTAAGAATAGAAAAAAATCATTTTCAAAAGATGATTTCTTTTTTGACCAAAAAACGGTTGTAGCATCTCCAATTTGTATACGTTGTGATTTTGATTTTAATAAATTGTTCAGACCAGTAACATAAGCAAATTCAGAAGATTTAATAATTGGTGCATTATATCCTTGTTCTTTTCCATAAGAATCATAACCACAATTTCTTTGAATCCCAATTAAACTCTTTGTGTCTTTATTTATCGGTGTTCTTCCATGAGTTCTGGCTATTTCACCAAATTCCCCTGTTATTAAGCAGTTGCCAAACTTTTTTGTATTGTCTAGCTCAGAAGCATCTTCATCGACATCAGATGATTGTTGCATATTTCTAACATATTCTTGAACTTTTTCTCTACATGGTACAGGATATAAATCTGTAATCAAACGAAAAGACATATTGCATTGTGTTGATTTTAAACACTCTTGCACCTGTGGGGATTGACTGGCAATTTGTGCTCCATTATTCTGATAAAATTCTATGATAGCTTTAACGCCATCATCTTCAATGAGATCTTGTGGAAGATTTTTAAGAGAATTTAACCAAGCTTGATGTTGTTTTGCTGATTTTTCATCAGTTTCTGGTAGACCTAGCAAATAGCCAATATGATCCCATAATAAAAAAGTTGTTTCATGACTTTTACTTCCAGATCTTCCCTTCGATCTCGGAAGCAAAAAAGTCTTTGCAACTAACTTATTATCTGCTTTTTCCCTAGTATCTTCTATGTTGATGAAATCACCTTTTTCATTGATAACAATCAGAAATTGCAATTCCTTTTTTTCAAATCCTTCCGGAGCAATCCCACTGAGAGGATCAGCAGATTTTCTATCATAGTATTCTTTCAAAGCTTGCAAGATCATCGTTTCACCTCGGTGCTTGTCCAGTGGGGAACGGTAACTATTCCCTTATCTAGATGGGCATGAAAAAACATTGGAGTTGGATCTTGTGGATCCTTATCAAAATCGATGTCATAGAGCATAAAACCTAAATCTCGTGTTTCTTCCACAGTTTTACATGCTTCAATTTGAGGATTTACCAATTTAAAATCACAAGCAAATTCACGACAACCAAGATAAGGTCGGTGGAAACATTGCCCTTTTTTTGCTCTTCTCTCAAACATTGCTGCATATTTAGCTTCTGATTCATCCAATTTGTTAATTGTTTCCTCTTCTGTTTGATCAGCCCAAAATTCTGGTAATACTGACTTATTATCTTTTCTTTTGCCGGGTGGAATAAAATCAAAATAACCGTTAATCCGATATTTCACATCACGCAAAAAAAGACCAGCACGTTGTTGACGGTTTTTTAATTTCCCATCAATTCCAATTTCATCTATAAAAACACCCATTGGCTCCCCTAAAGCTCCTGATAGCTGTTTTGCAGTAGGAAATGTAACTTTTACACTAACTTCATTTCGCCGTACAGAAATCCATTTGATAGGACTTAACACCTCGATTTTGGTTATATTCCATCGGATCGCTGGTTTCCACAAAATTGACTCAAAAATAGCTCTTGCTGATGATGGAGTCATCACATCATAACTCACTCTTTCTACTTTCATTTCCGGACGGGTGAAACACGCGTAATCACCCCAAACTTCTAAACACCAATTGTGCAAATATACCACCTCCCTTTACAAAATAAATTTCTCTGGATCATATTCAATCTCATCAACCAAAAGACCACAGGTTTCTGAGTATTCAAATCGAGAAACCTGAGCAAATATTTTTGGTTGAATCTCTTCAATAGAGGCTTTGTTTAGTAATTTTTGAAAATCGTAGTTGTAGATATTGACAGAGTAACGTTGTAGCTTTCTTAATAAAGAGCGATCTGGGCCATTTTGTTTTAAGATATCAATCAACCTATCACCTTCTGAGTAACGAACTAAAATTGTTTTTTGATTGGAATCATCAATAATACGGAATCGATTGGATGCTGTTCGAAAAAAGATACCAAGCTCCTCATCTCGAGTGGGTTGTAATAATCCTATAATATCGTTTTTATCCAAAGAATTAGCTTTCCAGTACAATTCTGAGAAGAACTTTTCAAAAAGAGAAAACTCTAAAGGATCACCTTGGTATGAAAAAAGCAGGTTGGTGGTTGTTTCTGCTGCTTTACGTAAAATCCCAATCGGTGCTTTTTTAGGAGGAACAAACACGTTTACTTTACCAAAATCTGTGAGCATACCTTCTCTATTACAACGCCCTGCTGCCTGTGCGATAGAATCCAGACCTGCTAAAGCTCTAAAAACTACTGGAAAGTCAATATCTACTCCAGCCTCCACAAGTTGAGTGCTAATGACACGAACTGGCTCTTTGTTTTTTAATCTTTGTTTGATCACTTTGATAATATTGCTTCTATGTTGTCCACACATGAGAGCTGATAAATGATAGGTTCTCTCTGGCATTAAGCGGTGAAGTTCCTTACAACTTTTCCGATCAGAGACAATGCATAAAACTTGATCAAACTTTTTCAATTCTACTGCAATTTCCTCCCAAGAAGACGATTTTTGAAGATCTTTGGGAATATTGGTTTGTACTCGTTTCAAAGAATCGTAAAGGTTTTTTATTTCCTCGTCAGATCCCATCATCTCTTTCACATTCTTAAGTCCTTTAAACTCAGATCTGTTTACTTTTTGTTCTTTAAATGCAGGCTGAGTAGCAGTAGATATTACCAAACTAACGTGATAATGATCTACCAATAACTGCAAAGTTTCCAGAATCGGAGAGAGATATTCAACCGGAACTAGTTGGGCTTCATCTAAAATAATAACCGAATTAACCATGTTGTGAAGTTTTCTGCAACGACTGGATTTTGCAGAAAATAATGATTCAAAAAATTGTACGGAGGTAGTCACAACCACAGGAGCATCCCAATTTTCAGTAGCCAGTTGGGATTTCGTGGTAGAAATATCTTCATCCAGGCTGGAATGATGTTCGATTACTTGATCACTCCCAAGAGCAACACGAAATACTTCTGCATTCTGTTCGATGATACTCGTATAAGGAATCACATAGATAATTCTGTCTAGATCATGTTTTAGCGCATGTTCAAGACCAAACGCTAGACTAGAAAGAGTTTTTCCACCCCCAGTTGGAACCGAGAGGGAGAAAATTCCTTGAGCTTCTTTTGCTGAACTCATACACTTTTCCCTTATCTCTCTCCTGATTTCATTTAATTTTGTTTTAGCAGATTTTTCTTCTAAAACTTGTATATGCTTATTGAACCTAACTAGGAGTTCTGCTACAGAGCAATAACCTTTTCTATTTTTTGTTTTTTCATCATTCATGTATTGTTCTGTATCTAAGAAATCTGCATCCACTAAACTGGAGTATAACATTCTTATCCACAAAGAAAGATCGAGACCATTTTCAAATTTCCAGGGTGGTGGACTTAGTTGGATTGATTCTAGATTTTTCTTAACCATTTCATCGATATCAGATAAATCCTTAATTTTGGATTCTTGGAATTGTAACGAGGATTGACCTGCATCTTCAGCACTAGACCAATCTGGAAGTCCGGCATGATGACCAGCTATTGAATAAGCTAATATCCGCCCCAATCCTTTCCCAAATTTTTCTTCCACCAATTTTGCACCATAAATGGCATGCGGACATTTGTCAGCTTCACCTTTTATGCTAGCATCTTCTAAATAACCGCTTTTAAGTCTAAGATAGTTTTGCCATTCAGCTCTAGCTTTTCCAGCATCATGTACTAACCCTGCAACTTTCCCCCATTCTCCAGATTGAAATTTAGAAGCAAAACTCTCAGCTAGTTTGGATGTACCCATAATATGATCTTCTAATGTTTGTGGTACTGCCCATGAACCATCCTCAAGTTTTTTAACATGTGCAATAAACTCCACTTTTTCTTTCATCAATTATTTCAGTCTTTTTTTATCTTCTGGATTGTTAAGAAAGTTGCTCTTTGACACCACTGATCTACCTAATTCTTTTTCCAGCTCTTTTCTAGCATTGCCGGCAATTTTCCCACCTCGATTAGCATCTTTTTTTAGTTTTAGCAACCCTTTTGAATCTTCTTCCCTGTGTAATTCGGTAGTCGATCTTTCCCCCAGCATGGTAAAAATTAGCTCAAAGTCGTCCATATGATCCCGCAAGTTCTCCCGTTTCAATCCCTTTAAATCTTTGTATTCACCTGGTGTGACGCCAAAGGTAGCTTTTGATATTTCTGCTGTCAGGATTTCATAATCTTTTTGTTCTTTGGCTCCTCTATTTTTCCATTCATCAGTCAGTTCTTCACGAATAGCAATTCCTCGCATGCGTTTCTCGATCCAGTCTTCGCTATAACCTTTAAGTTTATATAGTGTTCGAGTTCTTTTGGTTGCTAGTTCTGGATCTTCAATTTCTTGCACTCTTTCATAACCAACTTTTGCCAGCCAACGTTTGAGAGGTTCTGCTTTAGGGGAGGGAACGGATTGAATGATTCGAAAAATTCCTTCCGTGTTGGCTACATCAGTCAGATACATCTTACCATCAGATGATTGCATTTTCAGTTGACTACAAATTGTAGTCAACTCATTTCCCTCTTTTTTTAACCTTGTTTTTAAAACACTCCAATATTTCCTGGGATCTATACTGTCTGTCAGTACTCCAACAACGTCCACTACTGAAAACCACCATTCTCCCTGATGAAATGTTTTCCTGATTTCCTTCCCTTTAAAAATAGAGATCTTAGTACTTTCTAAAAGATTATCATTTTTTTCATTCAAAATTGTTTCCTTCTTTCATTTTATTTGTCATTTCTTGGAGTCCTCTCAGAAACTTCCAGATTTGATGCTAAAAAACTTAATGGTGAAAATGGATTAGATTTCAAGAGTTGGGCTAGTCTGACAAATCTAGCGAATACGCTTAGTTTCATTTACTTTTATTATACAAAATATTTTCATAAAGACTTGAAAATAAAAAGGGATGGTTCCAATATGTACGGTGCAGACAAGAGGTATTGTAGTAAATATAAACATACCCTGTATTCATGGGGGTTTGCAGTATCTCAAAACGTACCCAAAAAACATGAACGAGAAGGGCTATCGGAGAGAGTGGACGGACTTTAGTATGTCCTCAATACCTGAGGGGCCTGTTTTTGCATTTTTTTGAGGTAGGCAGGTTAAACCTGTATTCATGGTTCTTTACAGGTTTAGCTAATAAATATAAAGTACAGTTTCTCGTTGGAGAGATTTTTTTGACCTCGGGATACTAAGAGGCATGAAACTTGAAAAACACATAAGCCCTCATGGGGAGAGGCTTCAATTTGTCATCGATATTTTAGAAGGATCTGGAAAACACTAAAACCATGAAAAACCCTATTATCCAAGAAAAGCACGTTTTTACGTGTTTGTTTGTTAAAATGGCACCTTAGTAATCAAGGTTTTTCTTCTTCATTTCCTTATTGCAGAAACTTTAACTTACAGATTCCTTGTCTCAATCCACTACCAGTAGTCACAAATTTCATAAAATTTGTCTTCGCGAACACCTTTGGTGTGTGGCGATCTCTCAGTCTTTACGAGCGGAACGAAGTAATCTCAAGTATTTTCGGGACTGTCACATTCGCAAAGCCTCTTTCGCAGGGACACTACAAATGTGGCAACCGATTCAGACTAAATCTGAAAGAAAAGTGTCCGCATTTACAATTAATGTCTCAATCCACCACAAATGTGGCAACCGATTCAAACTCACAACTCAAAGTTTTATAAAATGGAATAATAAGTCTCAATCCACTAAGAATGTGGCAACCGATTCAGACTGCACTCAAAATTGAGCTTGCAGGCATCTGGGTTTGAAAGGGGTATTGCCGTAACCTCCGAAAACTCTGATTCCTCGTCGGAGCGTCCATCAATAGACGCTAAACGGGTTGTCCAAAATTTTCAAAAGTCTGATTCGGTTGATTTATTTCCGTTTATCCCATATTTATTTTTCAAGGTAACAGAGTAAAACAAATAACAATCAGACTACAACCACTTCTTCTATTGTAACATCCTCAGCGCTTCCTTCCAACTGAATATTTTTCTGGCAATATTTACAAAGAAAATAAATTCGGATGTTATCGGTTTTTTTGTCGATGATTACACAAAGATAATGTTATATATTGCATTCAAACAGTTCATTGTTTCTTGGAAGTTGGAACTAAAGTCGGAAAGATAAACTCATTAAAAAATTATTTTTAAGTGTGTACTTTTTGCTTTTGGTTTGAAGAACTAAAAATATAAATAGGCTCTTGATTTCTTTTTTGACAATTACTTTCGGAAGAAAAAAGGGAACCATATTCTTCAATTTGGGTTGTTTTTTTAACAAAACAGCTACTAATAAATAAATCAATAGCAGCAATTAACCTTGAATCAACGGAAAACCACCCAAGATCATCACAAAATAAGTTTCCAATAAATACATATCGTTGATTTGACCCTAACTCGTTATTCTTCATTTGTAAAACTAGTCGAGGTTCTTCTGGGTTAGAACAAAAATAGCTTATTGGTTTTTTGTTGGAGAAATATTCATTAAACCTTGTCTGTCCTATAAAATCAGTATACTCAACTTTCAGGCTTTGTTCGTTTTTCACGGTATTGTCATACCAAACCTTAGTAATTAGAACACTTTCATTCATAAAACTTTCCTTTCCCGTTTATCTGATCCATTCTAGTTATCTTTAACCAACTTTATCCAACAAAACTCTTTTCTCTGTTTGTTGATACCCACACTTTTTTTTAAAATTTGTTTAAGTCTACCACAAAATTGCCCATTGTTAATAAGTTTTAGTAGATTGTGACGATAACTTTCTGGATACAGTCTATACTGAATTGGATATTCAATTAACTTAAACTTCAACAAAACTTTATTGATAAAAGTCATACAGTTATTTTTTGTTAAGTGATAAATAAGTGATAAATCTGCTCTTGAACTCAACTCCATCAAATATTTTCCCATTTGCTCTTGAATCTCACAGTTTATATCAAACTCAAAATCATAAGCTATTGGCAAAACCATATCACAATTACTGCTTTCAAATAGGTTGTGCTTGTTTATTAATAATAAGTTTTTATCTATTGCTTCCTTTATTTCATAATGCTGGTTTGTGACAAAACTGTTTAGATAAAAAAGAGCAACTTGATTTTCTTTCCTGCTTCGGACGACTCCTATTTCAGAAAGCTTATATTGTTCAACATTTTTTTGTGGATAGAAATCATAAAAATTACTGTCCAGTTGGATCGCAACATGACCTGAATCAATAACAATGTTTTTAGAATCAATCTTTTTTTTACAACAATCCCAACACCAAATATGCATTAATACTTCATTCTGTTTATCATCTTTTTCCCAAGTTTATAAATATATTTGTCAATGTAAAGGAGATCAGGTGATATGACTGGTTTGTGCTGTCTCAATCCACTACAAATGTGGAAGAGTTTTACAGTTACAAAGCAGTTTGTGTTCACCCTTTGGGGTTCAAAGATTTGATATACAAAAGAGAGAATTAATTTTAAGAAACAGGAAAGAAAAAGGATTGTAAACAACCCCGTCCCTTGACACATTTCACGATGCTTTGAAAACAGCGATGATACGGGGAGAGTTGATTTGAAATGGTCTGCTGTCATAATCGCCTACAATTTTGACTAGCTCCAGGTTAGCGCTTTTTGCTAAAGTTATTATTTCATGGGCAGAATAGAGTCGCAAATCCCGAAAGGATTCTTTTGTAGTCCCATCCTTCATCACCAAAATCCGTTTTGTATGCTGTCGGGAAGGGAGTGGGAAAAATTTGTGGCGTTCCAGTAAAAACCCAAAGTCCTTTTCTCGCCATTTCTCGTGGATAAAATGCTTAACGATGTAATCTCGATTTTCAATATCGATTAGCAATAGTCCAGACTTTTTTAAAGATTTGTGGATTGTGTGGAGCAGTTCTAAATTTTCTGCATCGGAAAAATATCCGAAGGAAGTAAACATTAGATAGGCTTTGTTGAATTCTTTTTCAAAATTTATTGTCCGTGCATCACGCACGATTGTATTTATATTTAGTTTTTCCATCTCAGAAATATTTTGGATCGTTTCAATGTATTCGGGAACCAAATCAACGGCTGTAACCTGAAATCCTTTTCGAGCCAGGGGGATAGCGTGTCTTCCTTTTCCACAAAAAAGGTCCAGCACCTTGTCAGATGGTTTGAGTTCCAAAAGAGTTTCCAGCATTGAGACTTGTTCATTTGTAAATTCTTCTTTTATGGAATCCAGGATGAGCTCTGAATAGGAAGAATCGAAATAATCTTGGAACCATTCTTTCTCGCTCATGTTTTAAAAAAATCCATTGGATTTAAATCTTCTTTTCCTTTGAAAGTTTCTCGCATGTCTTTAAAAAAAGCTTCATCATACCGTCGGACTTTGAAAGCTAACGGGATTGGAATTGCGTATCCGACGATCAAAGCCTCCCCTTTGTTTTCCAGCGAGTATAGGATTTGTTTCAATCGCCCCTTTCCTTGCACCCCTTCGAGTGAAGAATCGGAATCCTGGTCTGAGTTCAAATGAAATACAACCCTTGTCCCCAGCTGGGATAAAACTTCAGAATCGATCTGGGAAGGAATCTGGTCGACGATCATAAGCGTTACATTAAATTTTCGAAGCTCCCGGGCAATTTCTCCAAAGATTGTTTCGTGTGAAATTGTGGAGGATAAAAAGTTGTGTGCTTCTTCGATGACAATCAGCAAATGTTTTAATGGATTCTTGCCTTCACTGGCTTTTTCAGAAACATCCCGGTAATTGTTGTATACTCTTCGCGTTAATATGGAGGAGATAAGAAGGTAGGACAATCGTTGGTGTCGTTTTGCATTAAACTGGACTACTACGCTTGTACCATTTTTTAATGAGGCAAGAATCTTTTGGATGACATTTTCTGAGGATTGTTTGCTTAGGAAGGGAAGATCTTCAAATGTTTTGATATGACGCACGAGAGCTTTTAAGGATTCCGGGTGTACTTTCCAGGTTTGCGCTTTGCTTTCTGCTTCCTTGTCGTCTTCTCCAAAATTAAGAGATAGTAGCTCTTCGATCCATTTGTGTCCACAATATCTTCGAACGGCCAGCGCTGTTTCATACGACATATCCGAGAGATGGAGCTCCCCGGAAATCAATCGGATGTCCTCTGGCTCAATCTGTGAGTAGGATATCTGGATGCAATTCTCCCGGGAATATTCTCCTGGATCAACTTTGTACACTTCAACGAGGGATGGAGAAAATAACTGCGCCAGTCCTGGCACACTCGCTACCTCTTCACTGTGCCCTTTCATCCCATACTCTTCGTGAAAATCAAAAATTAAGGTTGAACAAATTTTGTGCTTGATTAATCCTGCTAGAACCATACGGGTAAAAAATGTTTTGCCCGATCCCGTTGAGCCAAATACCCCGATACTTCTTTCAATCAGTGTGCTCAGATTGATTCGTGATTCGTAATCCATACTGATTATCTTGCCAATGGAAAAAGGACATACAATGACATTCTCTGATTTCGTAAAAATCGTATCCATATCAGCTTGGGATACATCCAAGACAGCGTCAAAATGAGAGGGTATACTTTTTACAGAATGGACAGCGGATTGATCCTTTTCAAGCGTAATCAGTGGAAACACTTCCAATTCACTGCACAAAAATGGTCCGTTTAAAGCTTGTTGCAGGAAAAGATCATCTTCCGGGGGAGAAATGAAAACATCTTCATTCCGGATATTCAATTTTAAATCTGTGATCATGCCAATAAAATCGTAGATTTTACCATCGATTTTCACAAATTGACCGATGCGAAATTCTTCAACACTCTGATCATGAGACAGCTCTACAAGTATTCCATCTTTAAAGGATCCGTACTTAACCCTTCCTTTTATCATCAGTACTCCGTCAAAGAAGAATAGGAAGCATTCAGGATAAAGGTAGGATCCATAGTCAATGCATGACGATAGAGTTGTTCCACCGATTTGAAAACCTCGTCAAATTCTCCGTGAATTAGAGTGCTCATCGTAGCAATAGAATACGAGATTCCAGGGTGATTCAACGTTTCCAAACATTCATCAATAATTTTTTTAAATTGTTTATTCCCTAAAGGATATAGGGAAATCTGGCATTGTATTTTCATCGGATCCATCCTTTACTGTATATCGGATTCACTGTTAAATCCGATTTGTTTTGATTTATACTTTTTTATTACCATTTGTAAAAAGTTAATCGCATCTTCCGGCAGTAAAATATGTCTGGTTTCTAAAATATAGGGAAGATTTTGAGCGAGTAATTCTTTGGATTGGGTTTCGGTAAAGAAAAATTGGACAAGAGTTTTCCAGTTTTCAATTTCAATACCCTTCATCAACAAATGAGACTCATGAAAAATTTGTGGAGGCAAGTTCCTTCTACCTACAATCTGGGAAAGAAGTTTTAGAGCCTCAAGGTAGTTTTTATTGACAGCCAGGACATAAGCTTTTCGAAATTCATAGGATGGATTGCCATTGGATAAGAGCAATAGTTGATCGAGTATCTCCAATGATTTGTTTAAGTCTTGTTTAAAGAAATAACATTTTTCAGTAATCTCCATAAACTCCTGTTTTAATTGGGGATGAATCGTTTCGGATTCCGATATATCCTGGATCCAATCGAGACATTGATCATATTGTTTGGATTGAAAAAGTACCCTTGCTTTCGCGACTTTGTAGATCAACTCATTTGGATTTTCCATAATTTCCTGCTCTAGCATTTCAATTGCCTTCGCATTTTCTCCCGTCATGGATAAGAGTTGGGCATACTTTTCTTTTAGTTCCCGATTATCAAGTTTTTTCAACGAGTTTTCTATTACTTCTTTTGCTTTCTTAAAATCGGAATGAGATTCATAGAAGGTGGCTAAATTGAACCATGTGTTTAAATTTCCCGCATCGAGTTGCAGGGATTGAGTAAAATAGTCTATGGCTTCCTCGCCTTTATTTCTTCGGATCGCGATTACACCCAAATTGTTTAGAAGCGATGATTCTGGTTTTACGTCCAAAGCTTCCTTTAACACTTTTTCTGCCTCATCAAATTGGTTTAGCGTCATATAGGTATTGGACAATTGAACCAAAAAATCCTTGTCCTTTTCAAATTTCTTGGATTGTAATAAGATTTGAAGAGACTGTATTGGCTTTCCTGTGATCAAGTATAATCGTGATAGACTGAGAATCGTTTCCCGATGTCCACAATCCATCTGCATTGCTTTCTCAAAAAAAACGATTGCTTCTTCATTTTGTCCAACGCGTTCTTTGTTTCTGGCTGTTTCCAGCAAATCGTTCCACTCCATAAATACCTACTTTCCTATACAGAATCTTTGAAAGATTTCATCAAACATTTTTTCTTTAAACCGTTCTCCTTTTATTTCTTCCAGTATATGCACAGCCTCCTTCAATTCAAAACTGATCCTGTCGATATTCTTTTCGGGGGCTTGTATGTCAGATATTTGTAAAAAAATAAATTGAAGGCGTAACACCAGCGCCAGCTGACGATCTGTCATTAAGTAATCCATCTGATCCGGTTCTTTCTGTTTTAGCCTGGCAACGATTGCATTAATTAAAACATCAATGCCTTCCTTTGTAATAGAAGAGACGATATTGGTTTCCATGTTTTTTGGTAATTGAGATTTGATATCATCAAGATGAAATCCGATTTGATCCATTTTGTTCAAAACAATAATTACCTGACTGTTTTTATACTTTTCAAGCAGGGTAAAATCAAAGAGGGAAACATCGGTCAAGTCAATCACAAATAATACAAGAAAAGCTGTTTCCAACAAAGATTCTATTTCATTGTTAAAAATTGTATCTACGCCAGACGGTTCTTCGATCCAACCAGCGCTATCAATTAAGTATACGGGATATCCTTCCAGGGAAATCAACTCAGAGACATAATCATGTGTAGTAGAGGGAAAGGGCGATACAATCATCCTCTCCCATCCAAGGAGGGTATTAAAAAGAGATGACTTGCCAACGTTTGTTTTTCCACTGATCAGGATGCGAAAGCCTTTTTCGATCTGCTTTGCATACGATCCTTTACGGATGAGGGATTCGATTAA
>Ga0247841_10007544_pt1 | contig 16107 bp, 7 predicted proteins | sample LaCruzMarch2015__2_FD_192410 | JGI IMG/M metagenome (GOLD analysis project Ga0247841, IMG submission 192410) | Freshwater microbial communities from meromictic Lake La Cruz, Castile-La Mancha, Spain - LaCruzMarch2015_18m | ecosystem: Environmental > Aquatic > Freshwater > Lake | place: Spain... | reverse complement strand
TATTTTTGGTTGCCAATGTTTTAGGACATGCAAAACTAAACTCAACAAAAGTTTACTTGCATAAAGATAAGAATTACATAGAATATATGAGAAACAGAATGAATAGTGTTAAGCAACCTCCAAAAGAGGAGTTTACGCTTGAGCAAAAAAAGGAAGATTAACAATGGAAAAAGAACCTGAATATAGAAATAGAGAACCTGATCTTGAAACAGAAAGCATACGAGCTTGGGTTTCAAATAAAAAGGAAGCAAAAGAAGTTGAGAATATTGCCAAAGAAGAAAAGCATAAAATAGTTATTCATTGCAGTAATAATTTTCAAATGAGGCTAATGGGCTTCACTAAATTTATTGATAAAGAAACTGAAGAGGTTATTTTTGCTTATAAATTTAAGAAAGAAAATAAAACAGTTATTTATTACACTCCAGATAATCTTGAAGTAACTAAACAAGCTAAGGTAAACATCTTTTTAGAAAAGATAAAGCAAATAGCCCAATCAAGCGGATTTGAGATGATGGATGGCAGAGAGTTTGCTGAAAGGTCGGCAGATGAAGCCAGAAAGCTTAGGAAAATGTATAAATGATGAAGAGTGTTAGGTCTCTGTTTCGGATTAAAGTCTACTAATCGAATTATAATTTTTCCAAATGTTCAGTAACTTTTCCATCAATAATTACTATTTCACTAACACTCTTAACTTGTTTATAATCAACAATTATGCCCTTTGCCTTAAATTCATGTTTTTTATCTATCTCAATTTTTAAGCTTTCAATTCTATTCTCTCCTAAAATAATATCATTTATTTTTCCAAGATAATGCCCACTTTCAGAATAAACTTTTTTGTTTATCAGCCCATTAATGCTATTTTTGGGATATTTCTTCCTGCTTTTTTCTTTAATAACTTCTATCCCCGTTTTAATCTTCTGTCTGTGTATAAACATTAATAATCCTAAAGAACATATTAATAGAATAAGATAAATAAATGAACCAGAACTAGTTAAAGCAGATTCTCCAATTGCATATCCCGTTATCGCTTTATTTGTTGTTAACATTCCTGCTATTGCAATTAAGGAAATCCCCGAGAGAATTATAGACATAGTTTTTCCATTAAATACTGCTCTTATTTTTTGCAATAATTTTTCTCTTTCTGTGTGATAAGTTCTTTCACTTATCTCCCCCTTCGCTTTTAATTCTTTAAGATGTTGCAATTTAGATTCTACAATAGCTACTTTCTGGCTTTTCTTCTTTCTTTTAAAGATTACAGTTAATATCAACACCAACAGTATTATAGAAGCTAAACTTATTACTCCGATAATTAAATAAGATTTACTCAGTTTTATATTAAAGATTTCTTGATTTGGGGCATGTGTTGATTTTCCTCCTGAAACAACTTCAAAAGTATCCCTTGACTCTACTGTTTCGTTCATGTAATCTACCTTAACATCAAAATAATAGGTACCATCTTCCATAGTTGTTGGTAGAACTATTTTTCTTACTAACTGAACTTTTGTTTGAACTGCGACAGTTTCTTTAATACATTGCCCTATATTATTATTATTATTATTAATGCAATAAGTAAAGACGGCATCTTTAATTTCTTCTGTTCCTAAATTAAGGAAAGTAATTTCTGCCATAATTTTCTCACCAGGAGCAACAACCCTATAATCCTCTAAAGTTTTAACTAAAACGTCCATTAAATTCTCAGGTCTTATAATGGTCTTTCCAGTTATTCCTGTTCCGCCACTGCCAGAGCTTCCCCCACTACCTCCTCCTGTCCCCCCGCCATTGTCTCCTCCCGTTCCGCTTGTTTGAAGTGTCACAGAATCACTTGCTTCTGAGTTTGGCTGTGCAGAATTTACATAACTTGTACTAACTCTCACAATGTAAAATCCTGCTGTATATGAACTAGGAATATTTACTGAAACAGGTTCTGTGACATTTTGAAGAGGGGTTGTTCTTTTTGAAAAAGATGCTTGTGGCTCCCCCACATCTAGAACACCATTATTATTTGTATCTACCCAAATAGTAGAGATGGATTCTGTTGCTGCTTCGCCCTCATCTTTTAGAATAACACTGCACACTAGATTTTGTCCTATATTGCTGGTTGTAGGGCAGTCCAAGTAAACTTTATATGGTCCTCCTGTTGCTATTCTAAATTGTGTTGTTCTTGAATCACTTGTTCCATTATATGTCGCAGTCATTTGAACATAATATGTCCCTGTTGTAGGACTTGCTTCAATCATCTGTACCCAACTCCATATACCATTATTGTTTGAGAAATCATTCTTGTTTGCTGTATACCAAACAGTTAAATAATTTGGTTTTAGGATACTCATATTAATTGTATCTGGCTCAACACTTCCATTTTGATTTGTAAAAGTTGCTTCTATTACTGCATTTTCATTTGGATATTTTGGAGATGCCGATACTAAAGAAGAAATCTCAAAATTAGTCGTTGCTCTTCCAACAAAGAATGGAACTTTCAAGTTTAGGGTGCTTCCTGTTAGTGTGCAGTTGAAATAATAAACTCCTGTTGTTTGTGTTTGAGAGATATCCCAATATGAATAAATTCCACTATTTGAAATTATAGTAGTTGCATTTTCTATAAATGTTCCTGCTTTTTCTATTTGGCATTCTGCTGCAGATACTGTTTTAGCATTTCCAAGCAAGTCGCTAGTTATCACCCATAACTCTGCAACGCTTCCTTGTTCAGCATAAACACTTGAGAGATAATCAACTAAAAATGCGCCAGTAGCATTTCCCTGATAAAACATATTATTTTTAACAAAAGTTAGATTTCCACTTAAAGCATCAAGCTTATCAAGCACTTCAGTTAAATTAGTTCCAACTGATAGATTATTAAGCATATATAAGTAGCTGTCTTGTGTTGTAAGATTTATTTGATTTAATGAATCAGTTATCTGATTATAAACATAGTTGCTTAAATCTTGGTTCGTTGAATTAATTTCAGATAATGCATTAATTATAGTCCCATAAAGATAATTATTTGTGTCAGAGACAGTTGTGTTTATATTTACTAATCTTGCAAAGACATCGCTAAAATTATTGTTTATTTGCTCTTGTGTTGCAACATTATCCTTTATCCAGGTTATATCATTTTGAATATTTGAAACTTGATTTGCTAGTGAAGTATTGACGATTATTAAATCATCATGAACATCCCAGAGAGTTGTGTTCATGTTAGTTAACTTCTCTTTAATATCTGTAAAATTATTAGCCATTGCTTCTTGTGTTGCAACATTATCTTTTATCCAACTTACATTTTCTTGAATTCCCTGCACTTGCGAATAAGTAGCCATATTATCCCTTATGTATGAAACATTAAGGGCAACTTGCTGCAATAATGCTTGAGTAGCCATCTCTGAATAAACTGAATTTGCTGTTGTATTTATGCTGTTAAGATAAGTGCATAAATCTGAATTTGAAGGCGAAGAGCAATTAACTTGAATTCTTACATCAATAAGAGTGTTATTTATTTCATTTAATCTATCTCTTAAGTCAGTGAAGTTTGCATTGATAATATCTAAAGTTGCAACATTATTAATCAGCCAAGTTATATTGCTCTGCAAATTATCAATTTTTTCTTGTATTGATAAATTATTTGCTCTTGCTTCATCTCTAATTGTTATTGTAGTCTGGTTTATGTAATTAAGATTGTCTGTTATTGTTACAGTAAGATAATCATAAGTAGTATCAATTGTAGTATTCATTTCTGTTAGCCTGCTTCTTATATCGGTCATATTGCTCTCAAAAGCAGATTGAGTAACTATGTTGTCTTTTATCCAACTAACATTTGATTGTAATCCTGAAACTTGCGAATAAGTAGCCATCTCTGAATAAACTGAATTTATAGTAATGTTCATATTGCTGAGATAAGTGCATAAATCACTATTAGAAGGATTTGAACAATTTGTCTGAGATTGAATTATATTTACGTTTGAGTTTATTAAGTCTATATTTTGACTGATTATATCTACACTTGCTTGCGTTGAAACATTATTTAGAATATATGAATAAGTATCTTGTGCAGTTGTGTTTAATTCTGTTAATCTATTTGTGATTTCTCCATAAAGATAAATATTCGTATTTGAAACTGTTGCATTTATCTGACTTAGTAGATTAAATGATTCTGTGAAATTGCTGTTTATTTCAGCAGAAGTAGCGACATTATCTTTTATCCAAGTAATATCGTTCTGTGCATTTGTAATCTGATCTGCCAGCGAACCATTAACTGCTACCAAATCATCATGAACATTTAGTAAAGTAGAGTTCATGATTGTCAATCGGCTTATGACTTCTGTAAAGTTATTAGCCATTGCTTCTTGCGTTGCAACATTGTTCATAAGCCATGTAACATTGTTTTGAACTCCCTCCACCTGCGAGTATGTTGCCATATTCTCCTTGACATAATTAACAGTTGTGTTTATGCTATTTAGATAATTACAGAAATCCGAATTAGCAGGATTACTACAATCCAACATTGTTCTTATATCTGTCAAGTTATTGTCTATTCCTATTAATCTGCTGAACAAATCTGTTATATTCTGTTGCGTTGCAGTATTATTCTTTAGCCAATCTATATCTGTTTGCAGATTAGACAATTGATTAGTTATACTTGAAATATTGGATTGTGTTGCAACATTATTAACAAGCCATGTAATATTATTCTGGATATTTACCAAAGCAGAAGCAGTAGCCATGTTTGTCCTTATATATTGGGTGTCTATATAAACATCATCAATGCTGTTTTGCAAGTTTGGAATCTGGCTTGTATTAAGAGAATAAACTCTTGATTGTATATCTGTGGCATTATTCAAAATATTTTGCAGTCTTGTGCAGACTTCATTTGCTGAAGTGCAGTTGAAATAACTCATGATTGTTTCTGTGTTTGTTTTTATCTGATTTGCCGTTGTGTTTATTGTATTTATTGTATTATGAATATTTGTTAAGGTTGTATTTAACCACCATCCCGAACATTCTCCATTTTGTAAGCAATTCTGCATGCTCTCTGCTACACTTTGATTGTAATAAGTGAGGTTTCTTGATGTAAAGTTCCAGACATATTGTGCAATTTGATTATAATCTATTGTTGCAGTTGCTCCAACATCTTGTGTTGAAATTATAGTGAACCCAATATAATCTGTGCCCGAAATTGAACAAGATGCATTAATATAAAATACCGAAGCTGTTGCAGGAGTTATCCATGAATAATTATACATTCCTGTTCCAAAATTGCTCATCTCTCCAGAACTCGATGTTCCATCAGCTAAGTTTCTCATTGTTATTCCTAAATTGTCGTCGCAGTTTGTCGCAATTCCACTTGAAGATTTAACTAATGCCCCAATACTTGCAATTGTAGAGGTTTTAATTGGCGTTGATGCTAAAAGCTCTATTGTTGGATATGCACTTCCGCCACCCCCACCAGTATTATTTGTAGGAACATTTTGCGAGCTTATTATTTTTGGATTTGATACATATGTTGTTGAGCTTATACTACAACTTACTAAAGCCAAGAAAGTAGATTGAGAACTCACAGATGCAGTATAATTATACTGCCCCGTAGCAAGGCTACTCATAGAAACACCATCAAGTATATTTGTCCCATTAATTAAATCTTTTAATGTCAATAAAGGGGGGCTATCGCAGTTTACAAGCAAACCATTAGCGTTTTTAGCAAAAGCAGCTATGCCGAATTGATTATTTATATCTATTATTGAAGGTGCGTCTATCTGTATTAAAGGAAGACTCCCATTTCCACTTCCTCCCCCTACACCACCAGCAGAAACCATAAAGGCAACATTATCATGAACTTCTGTTTCAGTGTAAGAAGCATCAATAGTAGCAAGCCAAGTTCCAAGAGCAGCATCTCCAGGTAAAGAAAAGCCATATTCAAACCTTCCTGTTGATTTTTGTGTTGAAGAACCAGAAGTATACAAACTCCCATTAGGATAATAAACAGAAACAGAAACACTTGCATCAACTAAAGTGCCCTGGCTATTCATAACTGTAGAAAATAAATAAGCATTGTTTCCAGGAGCATAACTTGTTCCTATATCATCAAATATATTAAGAGGTAATCCACCACTTCCACCACTTCCGCCACCTGCATTAATTCCTGCTAAATCTACAAACCCCCCAAGCCCATCAAAACTTAAATCATAACCTTCTTTGAAAGTTAGAGAAGCATCTGAATCTGAAAGACTTCCTCTTCTAGTAGCATCGCCAACAACAAGATTAACACAGAAAGTATAAGTCAATCCATCAACAGTATAAACATCTTCTGTTAAATTATTCTGTGATGTTTGATATTGCAAATAATCATAAATATCATTCATACTCAATGCATACATAATTGTAAATCCATTTGTTATAGTAACATCACCACCATAGAAATAAACTGGATAAATAGTGTTTCCAGAAATATCTTCTAAAAATGTAATCTCTCCTGTTTCATAATCTATTGTATAATCTGCACCCTCAGCAAGTTTTGTTTCATTAGCAAATAAAGCAAAATACTGGCATGAATCAACAGGATAATGTGCAAGCTGTCCTGATGTTGTCCAGGTACTATTATATTCCTCACCATAAGCAACTTTTGTTGGAGCATTGTAAGTTATATTTTTCAAAGCAGAAGCTTGTGCTTCTGCTTTTGTTGTAAAAGAATTTCCTAAAACCTGTTTAGTTTCAACTGTTCTTGTTGAAAAAGATTTTGGTTCTGATATTAATTTCTTTCCATATTTCTTTCCGTAAAAAGTATAAGGATTAAATAAAGTAATTGTTTCTCCTGAATCTGTTTTTTCAACCTGCCATGTTTTTATGTATTGTTCATTTATTTCACCAAGAGAATCTGTTTTTTCAGCAACTTGCACATTTCCAAGCCTGTCTATTAATACAATTGTTAAATTTTCTACTCCTTGACTTGAAGTATCTATAAAATTAGGAAGATATCCATAAGATTCTTGGATGGTTGTTGTTCCGCTCCAATCTCCAGTCCAGTTAAATCCATATGTTCTATCCCACTGTGTATTAACAAGCTTTACTCCCTTACCGTCTTTATTTGCAATAACATCTTTTACATTGTAGTCTAAGAACGAATTTTGAACTACTAAATCAGTATTATTGGGTGTTCTTTCAGATACTGAAATTCCAGAACCAGTCTGTGCTTGATGATATATCTGCAAGTTATTTAATACTGGCAAAGAGCAACCAGAAACAATTCCATATCCGTTTGATGCAGAAGAATTAATCCTATTAACTTTCATATCATCTATTGTTACATTACTCGTATAGAAGAACTGTCCTCTTGCGGCTCTATCAAAAATTGTTTTCTTTATTGTTATTGATGAATTCGCATCAGAAGATTCTTCATCTAAAACTCCGCAACTTCCTCTGTAAATAAATCTTCCCCAAGCAGAACCAACATCCCCAACATAACTATCATAGAATGCTAATTCTCCTCCTGCAACATCTAATAAAATATCATCTGATTGATTAGAGGTAAATTTAACAGAGGAACCTTCTTGAGAAATTCCGTCTGCAATTCCTCCGAATGTTAAATGTGCATATTTATCAATAAATAATTGAGGCATATTTTCAGTAGTAAATCCAACTGACTCCCCTTTACTTGAAACATAAACTTCTTGTGTTCCATTTCCTATAACAAGTTGTGATTTAATTGTATAAGTTCCTGTTGCTGGTTTTTCAATAATACAAGTTCCTCTTGTTGCTTGAGCAAATGTATACATCTGCTCTGTTGTAATTGGATTTGAGGAAGTTCCAAAGGTAGAATTTCCAATTACAGTTAAAACATCTGTAACATTATGGTATTCTATTGGATAGCTCAACGCATAATCAAAAGCTGAATTTGGCTTGCAAGGATCTATTAAAGCAACTACAAAACCTCTGTCAAAATCAGCTGCAATTCCATCTTCTGTAACAGTTGCTCTTTGAGTATAAACTCCTAATGGATTACTTCCTATTGAAAAAGTGTAAGTGAAAACTCCTGTTTCTGTCCTATTTAAAACATTATCATTACATCCTGGAATATCTGCACTAGCAGGATATTTTGCACATTCAACAACAGAACTACTTGGGTTCAGATATCTTAATTTTAATTGGTCTGGGTCTGTATTAGCGCTCGTGTAAGAATTTGTAATTGTAATTGTTGTTGCTACATCATTGCCTTGCTCATAAGCTGCTTGGTCACTGACAATTGTAGGAGTTAAACTAATTGCTCTAAAAGGAACCTCTTCTCTCACTTCGCTATTGTTATAATCAAATCTAACATAATTTAGTCCGGGGGTTAAATCTTCAGAAAGTGTTAAAGTCCAATTAAACATTCCTGAAGAGTTTGTGGTTGTTGCTATACTTTGCACAAGAACATCGTTTGAACTATAAATTCCCAGGCTAATATTTGAATTTGTCAAAAGTTCTCCATTCTTTATTGCAATTCCATTTATTGACATTGGTAATCCAGGTGCATAGTGTCTTGAATCAGAATCAAATACAATAAATGCTGTGTTTTTCCAATCTTTAAGCAAAAATTGTGATTGCATTAAACTAGATGAAGCCGTTGGAAATTGCTTATTGAAAAAACTAGAGTAATCATCTGCATTATTTGAAGCATATAGCAAATTAGAAGATAAAACTTCGCTTCTTGCTAAACTTGGATATAGAGTTACATCTAAAACATTATCATAAGACCACAACCATGCAGATGCATCCCCGTATCTTGAAACAAAATATTTTCTAAATGTGGATGCCTCTCTCAGGCTTGACCAATAAGGACTCCAGTCTTGAGTTGCTGTTAATCCCTGTCCTGGCGCATAATTGTAAATTAATGTTGATAAACTAGAAGTCATGACACAAAAGCTTCTATTTGTATGTCTTGAAATCTGACAATACCATGGCTGTTTGTTTGGATGCTTTTCATTTTGATTTAATTCTGAAGTATCTTGCAAAACAGAGTTAAAGTCATCACTATGTTTATAATCAAATAAAGAATTATGTCTCGCAACATAATAAGTATCTTCTGCTCCTGGCGGAGTTCCTGTTCCATTTTTATTCTGCCTTCCATTAATCATCATCTCGTTCCATGAAGCACCGGCCGCTGCAGTTGGAACAGAACTTCCCCATGTAGGTCTAAAACTAGTATCAAGTTCCATATTATAAGTATTACGAGGACAAGTTACAGAAGGAGTATTGTATGCAAGTCCCCAATTTGCGTGTTGCCAACCAGGAGTTGAATTAGTAACAAGAAATGTGTGCCCTGTTTCAGTTGAACCAGCTAGACTACTAATTGAACCAAGCCAACAAGGATTTCTATAATAATTAAAATTCTGGCTTGTTTTATCCCATAAAGCAGATTCGTCAAAAACATCCTTAGTATATCCTGCTTCTGGTGCAAATGCATATCTCGTCGTATACATTGTTGCTGTAGCAGAAAGTTGCGTGCTTGGAGTTCCAGCTAACATGAATTGAGGATTTCCAGAAGTTGCAAAAGCATGTATAATCTGATTATCTGGAGTATATGTAAAATAATATTTTCCGAAATATCCTGCAGTAGCAGAAGCTTTCTGTACAAAAGTTAAGTCAAGACTGGCATTTACTTGATAACCATAGGTTCCAGAAGCAAACGTATTAAAAGGATAAGTTATTCCAGGACTCACTATCTCCCCAACAATTACACTTAAATTTCTTGCAAATATTATATTTATTCCATCGCTTCCTCTCTGGTCTGTAAACTTAATCACTTGTGTTGCACAAGGAATATTATTTGTATTTGTCTTTACATGTATGCTCGTATCTTCAATTAAGTTTGGCAAATCTGTTAAAAAATCATCATAGCCCTTATATCCATATTCTTTCTCAGGACAAACAGGAATTATATATGAAGATATTCTTGCAGATGTAGAATAAGGAGTTGAATCTCCAGCTACTCCTGTTGCAGTTGCATAAGGTCCCAATAATCTATTATCTCTATTATAGGGCCTATAACTATTAGGCATCATATAATATTTTCCAATCAAAGTAAAATCATACCATCTGTTAACAGATGTACCATCCCAACCCATTTCAGGAATTAAATTAACATATCCTGATTGCCCCATTTGTGGAAGCTGAGAAGCAAGACTCTTATCACAAGAAATAAATTCACTTGTATAAACAGGTGTCGCTGCAGCACCATATGTCGCACCCAATGGAGCATAATTATAATATTGCCAGATTTTATGCGCAGTACATCCTTTTTCCCAGAAATTATTTGTTCCATCAACAGTAGAAGGCCTATAAATTGAACCATTTGTTTGAGAAATATTATTCATCCCACCATATTTTATTGTAAACATTAAAGGAAGAGGGCTTGCGGAGATATTTGCTTCTGTCTGGTCTGCATTAAATGTCGCAACTGGTCTTTTCATCTGTTCGTAAAGTCCAGAATAATAAATCCATGAGTTTATTCCAGTAGTTGTGCTTCCTGGAATCAAATTTGCAATAGAGAAATAATAATATGGTGGCCAGTTTTTAGAAACAGTTGTATTCATCATAGGAAGGCTTTGATTTAATTGAGTTCTAATTCTAATTCTTCCAGAATTTGCAAAGAAATAATATTCAACATTCAGCGTTGATGCAGGAGCAGGTCTTCCAGCAATTGCACCCATTGCAACTGTTGCATTTAATTTTGCAAATATCTTTCCTGTTGCTCCTGTTTGTAAACATCTTGAAACAACAGCGGCTGCTGTTCCACAACTATCTGCAGCTAAACCGACTCCTGTTTGTGCAGTATTGGAATTTTTGTAACAACTTGCAACCTGCCAATGTGTCGCAGAGCCCCACATATTTGCAGAAGTATCATTGAAACCGAATTTTGTTATTTCATTTGCAGCTGTTGCAGCCCCAGGTCTTTGCCAGTTATACCAATTAGTAGAAGTAAAATTAACTTCTTGATTATTTCCTCCACATGAACCAGAAAGATTAGTTACAACTAAATCAGTTGTACCTAATGGAACAGGTGTCGCAGAAGAACTATTATAATACAATCTTAAATTTTTCGTTTCACTCTGATTCCAATTCATCATTATCCATACAGAAACATTATTGTTCATGGAGCAAGCACTAGAATTATCAACTTGCCATAATGAAATCGGCGTATCTGTATCATCTGTAATTATAACATCTTGACAATCGGTTCTTATTCCTCCTGTTGCATTAAAAATAATTTCAACAGGCTCATTTGTTCTATTAAATAAATTTGGCTCTTGTGCTGTTAAAGGTATTCTTTGAGCATAGGTGTATGCCCCGATATTAAAACTTCCGCTTTCATCATTTGATAAAGTAATGTTTATTGGATTTGCTATTTTTTGTGTTTCAATATCAATTCTTCTCCACATAGTATGTTCTCCGATGCTATTATTTCCGTCAGGAGTTTTCGGCATAAAGAAAATATAATTGTCTGTTTTTCTGTTTAAATCCGCTCTGAATTGAGGTCTGTAATATGCTGCTCCGGCAGCATTATTGTAAAATAAAACAGCTCTTCCATAAATATCAGAATAAACATCTTCTTGGTCATTTCCAAATTTTGTTGCAAATCCTAATACTTGGTTATTTGCGGTATTATGCATTGAAGCCCAAGCCCAGTTATCTTTTCCATAATATTTTGTAATAGGATAATCATCCCAGAACTTTGTTTTAATTAAAGAATAAACTATTCCCGTTATAAAAGTTCCATTAATTGTTGTTCCTATGTTAAAGGAAGCATTTCGTGCAGGGACCTCTTCATAATGACAAGACCTATCAACATAATGCCAGCCATATAATGTCGGACCATATCTTGTTGCAGGACATGTGGTTTGATATGAATTATTGAACATATACACTCTATTCTCTTGAGTAACTGCTGTTTGTATTACAGGGTTAATAAATAATGAGGGGGCAGTTTCTGTTGCAGTAAATGAATTGAAAGTATTTAGATTTGAAAATCTAGAATATGTTCCCATAAGTTTATTGCTATCGCTGGTGTTCAAGGGCCTTCCTTGTTGATTCCAGTGTCTAAAGGTATAATATGGAGTCTCATTACTAAGGAAAATATTTTTAGGAACATCAAAAACATAATCCCAATAATTTGTTGAACCCCTAATCCATAAGTTTGTCTCTATTCTTACTGCATTAACATCGTTCTTCGCAATTTTTTGAACCCATCCGTTTGTATAAACTGGATAAATATATCCATTTGTGTTTGTATCTGCCCATAATGTCTGTGCAGAAGAATGTGTAGCACCTGCACCATATACTCCATTATATGTTGTTGGAAGATACGAACGCCAATTTTTCCAGTTTACATTTCCTGTTGTTTTATTAATTTGAACAATTGCAGAGCCAACAATTCCTGTAACTGGCGCAGGAGTAATCATCTTAACAGCATAACAATAATCATTATCACACTTTATATTTCCAACATCCATATTATCGTAAATTGTGTCTGTCTTGCTATTTACCCATGCCCTACTTCCATTTGTTGCCCATAATGCCTCAACAAAACCTTGATTAGTTATACCGCCAAGCACGACAGAACTTCTAGCAACATAAACTCGTTCATTATCACAAGATAAACCATTAACAGGAAAGGCATAACCAGAATTTCTTAACTCTTCCATTACAGGATTTTTATTCCAAAGAACATATCCTGATTTATTTTGAGCAGTTACATTTCCATTCGCATATCCAACATAAATAGTATTACTATCTGGAGAAATACAAGAATCATAAGCAATGAAAGCAGGAAGAGCGGTATTATTTGCAAATGTAGAAACGTATATGGGTGTAGCATTAGTGATATTATACATTCTCGGAGTGGCAGTTGCTCCATAAGTGATTATAATATAAGTATTATCCGGGGCAACATTGACTGAATAAGCAGCAACTCCTGCTGTTGTCTGCGAACCAATCAAAGAACAATCAGCCATATTTATCCTTCTTAGATTGTTAGTTGTGACAGCAGTTACAGCATATAAAACACTTCCATTATTTGTTAAGTCAGTTATAGTTTCAACTGTTGCATCACTCCAGTTGCATGGCGACGTTCCGTTAGACTTGTAAAATTTTTCTATTCCTCCCTGATTTGCTACTCCTACTGTAGTTGCAGTATAAACAAAACCGTTTGGATCTGAATCGCCCGTGATACCATTTTTAGTTGGCTGAGTAGCTACCCAGTTCCTTCCTTGTGTACTCCACAATAAAGAAGAAGCAACTTGCTCTCCTACTTTAAAGGAAACTTTTCCACCTGAAACTCTCCAATCGTTTGGAATATAAAGATTATAATTGAAATTTCCAGAACCGTCGGTTGTTACATAAATTGTGTTATTTGTAACTTGCGTGCTAAAGAACCAGTTTTCATCATATCCATCCCACCAAGCACTTTTATTTTCGAGTTGTGGAATAAGATAATAATTCGTGCTTGCAGAGAAACCGGCTCCTGTAAGAAGAACAGTTGAATTGATGTTAGTTTCTGTTACATTTGCAGTTATTGTTCCTGCTTGAACCAAACTCGGAATTAATATTAGAGAAAAAAAGAAAGCTACTGTTATGAATACTAAATCAACTCTTTTCTGCTTCGCCCCCCCCCCGATTTGGAGATAGGGTTTTATTTTGCCTCTTATTTCATTTGTCATTTTTCATCGCCTACTTTTTTTAATAATTCGATTAATGCTTTATTTAAAGAAATAGAGCGTGGAACTTTATCTTTCCAATTATTCCAAACTTCTTCTGGAATTTCTAATAAGAACTTCTTTAATTTCTCCTCTTTTTTATTCACCATCTTTGTTAGTATAGCTTATTATTACTTAGTAATAATTAATTTTATTTATTCTTAGTTAATTATTATTAATTTAGATAAGTAAAAGTTAGTATTTAAACCTGTTGGTCTTTTCAGCATTGCATCCAAATTTAAAAATAAATTTATATTATTATAATTAATAAATGATATTTCAGATCTATAGGCAGACCTACTCTCTTTGACCATGCAAATCTTAAGAATTTCTTGTTTAAAAGGCTTTTTATATTTGTAGCTTTGTGTATCAAGTCAGAAGAGAAATCTATATTAATGCAGAAATATGAACTCGCCAACTACCATCAATATCCCAAATAATCCAAAAAGAGCAGAAATAAATAAAACAACTGCCCTATCTTTCTTGATTATTGATATCATAGATGTTATTCCGAATATCACTAAAAGCATGATAGACACAAAGCCAATAGGGATAGGTACACTAATTTGAAAAGCCATAGCAATTCAATAAGGTATATAGAGCAATATAAGACCAGCTATCACCATCCAAAAAGAAATCTTCCCTAGTTTAGTTCCAGGCATCCATTTCATTAGTGATTCCACCTCACTGCAATTACGATTAACCCTAAAACAAATAGACCTAAACTTATGATGCCTGCCACATCACCACTAATAAAAGGTAGATACCCTACTAAAAGAATTATTACCGAGGGTATAAGAATTAGTGCTACTGAAAGTATACACATCCATACACCATTTCTTCTTGATAACAATTCCGATGAGTGTTTCATAGATTTTCCACAGGCTATCATTATAGTCACTCCGAGAACAAAAATCAATACACCCAGAACATCAATATCAATTTCCCATAAACTATAAGTTACAAAATTAAGCAGGAACATTGCAATTCCTATAACGCTCACCCATATACCTGTATTTCTTGTAAGTAGTCCCATTACTAAATGTTATATGTTGCTGATATATTTAAACATTATTATTGTGTAAAAAGCCAGAGCTTTTCCTTACTTCCTACACAAAGTCCCTATCTGTATTTATACCATAAAACGTCCGTTTTCCCAAGCCTTAGTTTTCAAACCCCAAGACGACGATTAGAATTCTCATTTTACATGGGGGGATTTTGGTCTCCCGAGTTTCTTGCCTTGCTGTCTTGCCCTTTCTAAGCCTGCCATTGTTCTTTCCCGTATGATATCTCGCTCAAATTGGGCAAATGACGAGAGAATGTTTATCATTAGCTTATTTGTTGGGTTATCATCTAAGACTATATTTTCCTTTAGGGTTTTGAATTGAACATTGTTTTGTTTAAGAAGTTCTAAATCATTAATGAGTTCTTGCATGCTTCTTGCCCATCTGTCAAGTTTCCAAACTAAAATTAAATCCCATTTCTTTCTTAATGCGTCTTGAAATATATCATTTTTTACGGGGCGAGTTTTTCTTGTTGATTCTTGTTCTTCAAATATGGTATAATCATAGCCCATAGCCTTTGCATATTTTTCCAACTCTATCTTTTGGTTCTCAGGATTCTGATCTATCTTTGATGTTCTACAATATATCGCTACTTTCATGTTTTCTTACCTTGGTTGGCTCTCTATGAATTTCACAAGGACATTCAAAGGGGTCAATCTTATATTTTTGTTTTAATTCTGTAACATACAACACTTCCCTTTCTCCTGCTCCGCCATTAACGTGCCTATTCCAATAAAGATTATTTACTAAAGAAATAATTGAGTTTTCTTGGGTTATCGATGCTATTTCGTTTAATTCTGTGCCAGCAAACCTTCCAAAAATGTATTCATGAAAGCCCTGTGCGACTTTTTTATTTAAACTTGTTAAAGATGGGCAAGCTCCCGCCATTCCTACGGATAATTTTCTAAATCTTAATATCAATTGAGCCAAAGTTTCAACAATTGGCTCTTCATAAGGCTCGGGATTTCTTGGAATAATTCCGTCCATCTCTTCAAAAATAAACCAAGGTTGCCCGAATGTATCTCTTTCTCCAATATCTTCTAAATATTTTAAATAGCCTATAACTTCCCCAGCAATCTTGCCAACCATTGCCCTGCAAACATCATAATGTCCATCAAAAGATAAGAAAACTGAATGTCCTTTCTTTATTAAATCAATAAATGAAACATTGTCTTCGGGATTTAATGAAAATATGCCTTCTTGCATTATGCTGTAAAGATGTTGAACCATATTATTTTTTGTTGAAGATAAAATAACATCATTGGGAAGATAGGGTTTACTATGCAAAAGAAAAGGCATATTTCTTTGATATCTTTCTGCTATATCCT
>Ga0247841_10007540_pt1 | contig 16113 bp, 15 predicted proteins | sample LaCruzMarch2015__2_FD_192410 | JGI IMG/M metagenome (GOLD analysis project Ga0247841, IMG submission 192410) | Freshwater microbial communities from meromictic Lake La Cruz, Castile-La Mancha, Spain - LaCruzMarch2015_18m | ecosystem: Environmental > Aquatic > Freshwater > Lake | place: Spain... | reverse complement strand
TCTTCTGCCGGGAGCGGGAGTCGAACCCGCACGAGGTAATCCTCAAAGGATTTTAAGTCCCTTGCGTCTGCCTATTCCGCCACCCCGGCTTCCGCAACGACTTCCCCAGCTGCTTTGGAGCGGGAAACGGGATTTGAACCCGCGACCCCCGCCTTGGCAAGGCGGTGCTCTTCCACTGAGCTATTCCCGCACGAAGCCAGGTCATTATACATGCGCTGTTTCCAACCTTCAACTGAAGAACAGCGGCAACTCCTCCAATCGGCGACTGCGAAGGGCGGGACTCGAACCCGCACGCCCGAAGGCACTAGCTCCTAAGGCTAGCGCGTCTGCCAATTCCGCCACCCTCGCTCAAGGACCCATACGGAAAGAGAGGCCGGAGGCATCTCCATTCCGCCACCCTCGCGGAGTGCACGACGTGAGCCTAGCCCGCAATGCCCCGCCAATCAAGAGACGGGAAGGTCTGGCCGTCCCCTCCCCGTCTCTTCACTTGCCTTGCACAGCAAAGAGGCCCTCCATGCCGGGCCGGTCTGTGCGAAAAAGGAACTACGGATGCCCGCAACCTCCTGAGCATGGGGAAGAAGAGCAACCGAACCAGCCGAAGAACGGGAGACACCCTGTCGTGCAGGTGTCGACGAAGACGAGCGTCGTCTGGCAGGAGCAGGTGGTGATCGTCGAGACCTCCTGGCACGCACAACTCCAACACGGCGTGTTGCAGGAGGAGCATCCACAGGGGTCATAGAGCGTGAAGCACCGGGACAGAGTCCCTGCAGACGTATCCACGTAGAGCACGTAGCTTCCCGACGCAACCGCCTTGGCGTTGACGTCGATCTGTGCCCATGTGCCCACCCACGCCGACGCCGGCACTGCCGCGTCATGAACGACGCTATAGACGACCAATCCGCTGCTCGCCGTCACGCGCCATCCGAGGATCTGCGCCTCAGAGCACGAGCAGCATCCCCACCACCACGTGGTACTGTCTTGGATCTTGAATTGGATCTCGGCTCCAAGCTTGAACCGACTTCCAAACAGCGACGAACTCGCTGCGGACGCCGCGAACGAGGCCAAGAGGAGCGCCAGAACACACGCCACAACTGCCCATCTCTTCATCACGCCACTCACCTCCGTGCAGGTTGTTCAGTATACACCGCAGCCCGTGGAGTCGTGTCACGCTGCGGCGGTCGGAGAAGAGGCGTTCTTGTACGCGCAGCGTCGGGATTCGCGCTCTTCCGGCCGTATGGGCGTAGAGTGCCATCGGCACTTGCATGCATCGACAGAAGGGGGGGGAAAACGAACCGGCACTCGAGAAGCTTTCGATCTACATCCCGCAGAAAGGACTGGGGAAGAGGCCGGGCGAGCGGCTGATGAAACTGGGCCGGCGTCGAGATCGATCAGTGAGCCACGGTATCGTCGAGGCGACCCTGGCAGCACGTCCAGCGTGAGGAAAGTGAGAGCCAGAGTCTTCTGCGCGACGTGGGACGACGGTGGCGCTGCGGCCAATCTTCCTGCACCGCAGTGGGCACTGCATCCGGCGCACGTGGACCTGCCCGGGCGAGACGGCGCTCGCTCTCGTGAGGAGTACCCTGGGGACGGATGCAGAGGCGGGAAGAGAAAAGGCAGCAACCCCGCTGGGTTGCTGCCTTCGCCTTTGGTTCGTCTCCTATGTGCTACGGGAGGGCGACGACATCGTTCGCCTGGGGACCCTTCTGGCCCTGGCCGAGGGTGAACTCCACCTTCTGGCCTTCGCTGAGCGACTTGAACCCCTCGCCGCGAATCGAGCTGTAGTGCACGAACACATCTTCGCCCTGCTCGCGCTGAATGAAGCCAAATCCCTTGGTCTCGTTGAACCACTTGACCGTTCCGACTTGACGATCTGCCATGGTTTTCTTACCTCCTGCATGTTGGGAATTTCGTACTGACAGAACGTTCTAGACGGGATGCAGAAGATTCTGTTCTCCAGAGTAAAACGACTGCAGACTGCCAACAACGGGGCGAGCTTATCGCATCGCGACGCATCGCGCAAGAGGAGTGAGGCAGAAAGCCGTTCCCTTGCGACTCCTCAAAACGCTGGGCATCGGGGGTTCGAGGTTCTTGTACCCCCCTACCGAACAGTTTTCGCACTCTTGGCAGTGGGTGAGCCGATTCGATGTCCACACGCGACCACCACCTTCTCAGAGTGCCGCGAAAAGCAATATGCTGCCCCCCGTGGAACTAGAGGCGTTCACGCAACGGGAGGTAAAGGAATGCCAATCTACGGATCGAGAGGGCTCTGGGTGCTTGTGCTGGCTATCTTCCTCGTCTGTTCTCTCTTCTCTATCTGCACAGGAAAGGAGATCAGTGAGGAATTCGAGGCCGTGCCGCAGAGTGGCTTGTGGGCGATCGCGGACGACATTGCCGCGTCTTCTTTCTCCGATGGCAACTACGTCCTCGAGACTCGATCCGGTGCGGCGTGGGGGCGGCTGGATCTGAAGGGTGTGGCGGACTTTTCGGCAGCGACACGGATACGGTTGTCGGCGGGCACTTCCGCCCAGGCAGCCGGGATCGTTTTCGACTACCAAGACGAGAGGAGCTTCTGCGTCTTCCTGGTCACGGGTGACGGGTCGTGTGGCCTCTGGGAATTCGATGGCATTGCCTTCCGAAGCCTCTCGGTGTGGCGGAGAGAGGGAGCCATTCTGCTGGCGGGCGAGTGGAACGCCCTCGCCGTGACCGTCTCCGACGGCTTCGCCAGGTGTTCTGTCAACGCGAGAGAGGTCCTAGCAGTGCCTCATCCAAAGGGAACAGGGGGCGATGTAGGTCTTGCCGCCGTGGCTTGGGGTAGCGGGCGAGCCTCGTTTGACTACTTGCGGCTGTGCGACTTGGGCGAACCGCATTCGTACAGTGTGTCGATCGTGAGCAAGAACCGCGTCACGTCTGCCGGCTTGGGTGAGAACTTCTCGCACTACGCATCCATCGATGGCGCCGCCGAGTCGTTGATCGTTGGTGAAGGAATGGTCTTGGCATCGGGGCAGTTCTCCGGTGTGCGCGTAGTGCCTGTGAGGATCCACACTACGGAAGGCGCCGAGACGAACATGAGCACTGGCTACGGGTCGGTGCAACTAGTCCTCTACTCATGCGAACCTGGATCTCAACGGCAGACTGTGCGCGTGCGAGTCTGCGGGGACCAGGGGATGGGGCCCAGTTGCGCTGACGCGTGGGCTAACTGGGAGTACATCCTGCAGGTTGACATAGACTAGCCAAGTACCTCGGCAAGTCCCGGCTGCGGCTGACTCCGCCCCGATGTCGGATACAGGATGACGTGCCTTCCCGAGAAGCGAGTGAATCGCCCCGGGATTGCCGGAGACCGCATTCCTCGGGAGGATGGGGCTGTGGCACAACCAAGCAGGTACTCCCCCGAGGTACGGAGACGAGCCGTGTGGATGGCGTTCCGGTGCGAGCGTCCTGTCGGGCCTGTCGAACAAAGGCCCTACGGAAGGCTCTTCTATACGCCCTATTGGGCAACTTCCGAACTCCCGCCGATTGACATGAAATCCGCATCGGTTGGCATCTTGGATCAGATAGCAGCCGGCCTCAGGTGGATCACCCTCCGGTGAACCCGGGGCAGTTCACCGCGCCCCTCTACCTCCACCGGCATGCAGGATCGCAGGACCTCTCCCTTGCCCATGACTCCACGCGGATCACGTGTCGCCGACTCGCAGATCCTCGAACCGTGTCTTGGCCGCTACGGTCAGTGGGCGCGCCCTACGTGAGACGGTATCGACTTGGACGATCACGGTTTCCGCGTGTGCTACACAGCGGTCATCCTGATAGACCGCCTGCGATAGGGTGAGTGAGCTGCTCCCAATGCGCCGCACTCCCGTGCCCACGGTCACCGAGCCAGGCCATCGGATCTCCCCGCGGAAGTCTAGGCTCAGACGTGCGATGACGAACTCGGCGCCGTCCGCGGTGAGCGGTCGCTCCGGGTCGTAGAGGATCTCCACTCGCCCGGTCTCCAGGAAGCTTGCGAAAACTGCGTTGTTGACGTGTCCCTGCCGGTCCGTGTCAGCGTATCGGACCTTGTCTGTTGATTGCCTGGGAAACTCCCGCGGAGGTTTGTCCATCGTCGAGACTCCGCCATCTCTCCAAGTCAGGGTCAACCGCGCGCTCCGCTCCCCTAGCTTTCGCGCCGTCCGGCCTAGGTCTTGTTCCTGGCAAGGAACGCCTTTCGAGCGCATACGGATCCAACGCTCGATCCCGCCCCCGTCAGCGAACTCGACGAGGCCGCCGTCGCCTACTGTCTGATCTGCCCATCCCACAGCTGCAAGATGAGTTGTCGAAGACCGTGCAGAAGCGACTGTTGTCCGTACAGCACATTGGTCGCGGTTCGCGGATTGCCTACCCCAGGCGCTCCCCACAGGAACTGCGCCAGCCCGCTGCTGGTGCCGTTCCAGCTATTGAGTACCCCGACCACGCTCTGTATCTCCGTGACCTGCGCCGCGACTGCATCGAGCTTCGCGGTGACATCATTGAGTTTCGCAGTCAGATCGTTCACCTGAGCCTGTAGTGCTTCGACCCTGTTCTCCCCATTCGCATCGACCAGGAGGTAATACACGTCAGTCGCGTCGTGGACCACCTGCAGCGACCTGGGCGTGGTCGTTGAGAATTGGCCGAACGCGACGAAGTAGACGACAGCCCCAACGGCCAGCACTCCCAGCAAGACGATCCACCATAGTTTCCTCTTCATCCTGCACCCCCTCTAGTCTCTAGGAGGATCATGGGCCGCACGATGGAGTCGGGACAAGCGGGGGACAGCGCTGCCCAGCCCACGAATCGCAGGGCCGTTCTCTTGCCTTTCAGACGGTCGGGAGTACGTGGGGAGCGCGATCCATGGCATCGAGACCCGAGGGCCGGTGCAATCGAACGATGCGATCTCCGTATCGCACATCATGCAGGATCTGGCAGAGCGGCGGGGCGGCTCCAGAGCCGCCCCGCCCAACGGGCAGTCACCGTTTTCTCTGGCCGCTTCCACTTGACGCCGCGGTAGTGCGAGCTAACAATAGGCGCGCCCCGACAGATTGGATCCATGATCGTTCTCTCCGACATGGGTCCGAACCTGTGCCGTGGGGTGGGCGATTCCGATGGCCGGTCGCGTGAAAGAGATCGATGTCCAGAACTGGCGCCGGCGCGAGCACTTCGCGTTCTTCCGGGAGTTCGCCTATCCGCACTGGGGAGTCACGACGGACGTGGACATCGCTCCGCTGCTTCTCGTTCTCCGACAGCGTAGTGTCTCGTTTACGGTGGGGCTCGTGTACGCGCTCCTACGGTCAGTGAACGCCGTCCCGGAGTTCCGCCAACGCATTCGGGGAGCAACCGTGGTCGAACATGAGCGCGTCGATGCCGGCGTGACCGTCCTGGGGCCCGAAGATGTCTTCCGATTCGCGACGGTGCGCTACATCGACGACTTCCGAGAATTCTCGCGCGAAGCCGCCAGCCAGATTGAAGTTGCCCGGAGCGCTGCTCCTTTCGAGCGGAACACGGAACGCGACGACCTAATCTACCTGAGTGCCATCCCGTGGTTCTCCTTCTCTGCGCTTCTTCATCCCCTGCCGCTGCTCCAGGACGACGCCGTGCCCCGCTTCGCCTGGGGACGCTTCCACGTGCAATGCGGTGCGGTAGTCCTCCCGCTCAACGTCCAGGCGCACCACGGGCTGATAGACGCTATCCATATTGCTCGTTTCCTGTCTGTTCTAGAACAGGCCAACTACACGTCCCGGAGCTGACGTTCCTCCCATACCAGGCTGCGAGCATGAAGATGCTTGCCGATTGGCGTCCGTGGCACGGCGTCGACTTCCAGCCATTCAATACGGCACCCGGCTCCCATGACCTCACGCACCAAGGCGTCCAACTGCGAGAATGCTTGCGGGGGAATCTCGTGCCCTGGCATCTTCTTGTAGTAGACGCTGATCAGGTCGACGTCTTGTTGGAGCACCTGGAATTCCGAGATCCAGGCGTGCTCGTAGAACATGGCGATGAAGTAGCCTCCGTAGACAACCTTGCCGTCTGTCGTCACGAAGTGCTCGATTACCCTACCTGTGACCTTTTCTAGCGCCGGCAGGGGGCTCCCGCAGGGGCAGTCGCCCGTGCTCACACGGGCCATGTCCCCGATATCGTAGCGAAGGAGCGGCATCGCATGATTGTGCAGTGGCGTGAGAACTAGGCGACCCTCCTCGCCCGGGGCAACCGGTCGACCCTCAGGATCGAGCACCTCGACGTGGTTGTTGAACGTGAAGACGTGAAGCCGGCCGTGCCTACACTCCGCGGCGACTCGCCCCACCTCCGCGGCTCCGTAGAAGTCATGAACAGGGCAGCCAAATGCTTCCTCGATTGTTCTGCGCATCGCAGGGTAGAGCATCTCGACGGACGAAATGACGAAGCGCGGGCGATGAAGCGAGATGCTCCGCTCCCTGGCAAACCGGGCGAGCTCGTAGAGCGAACCTGCAAACGCCCAGATCACGATAGGGCGGGCGCGATTCAGCGTTTGGACGTAGCCGAGCAGCGTTTCCTCCGAGCACACGGTGTAGGGTTCGAGATACGTACATTGCCTGAGAAGCCTCGCGGCCCAATCAATGGCCGACAGCCACCGGCGGCGGTGCCCTCGCCGGTGCCATAGGAGCAAGCGGTGGTGGCTCAGATAGTACGAGATAGGCATCTCGAGCAGAACGCTGAGGTAGTACATGTCTGCGGCGTAGTCCCACTGGCGAAACGCGCGATCGTGAATCACCCAGACGGGCTCACCCGTCGAGCCCCCTGAGCAAGCCTTTGACCAATGGCGCTTCTTCAGGTCGCAACTCTGGAGATCGGCGAAGTGCTCGCGCAGTAGACGCCGTGTTAGGAGCGGGAAGGATGACAGCTTGGTCGTTGGAGACAGTCCGAGCGATGCGTAGTACGGCACGTTGGTCGTGGCGTGACTCACCGTCTCCTTCAGATGGCGCGAAGAAAGCTCCTCCTGCGCAGTGGCCTTGATCTCCTTGAGGTAACGAAGCCACTCCGCCCCCTTCAGCATCGCCCCGACGTAGTAGAGACGTCCTCTCGCGTTCATCAAGCCCCCTTGACCCGCTGCCCGTGTTCGATCCGCCGCAAGACGAGTCTACTACCCGTTCTCCAACCGCGCCCAATGCCTTAGGCGGAGGCAGCCATGACCCTCGCTACCAGGCAGTGGTCAGAACGAAGGTTCCGGTTACAGTCAAGCGGACTCCAACTACTGAATCGAGCAGTTCTTCCCGAGAGGTTGCGGAGGCGTTCGACCGACTACTGCTGGGTGATCTACCCCGAAGAATCGATCCGAATTGAATGCCAGCATCTGTGTGCGCATGAGCGGAGCCACGAATGCCGGCGAAGCGGTACGAACTAGAGGGGACGACCATTGGCGACTCGGACGCAGCACTCTGAGCATCCTCATGCCCAGCGAGTATCCTATCGGGCCTCGCGAGCAAAGTCCCTTCAGAAGCATCTTCTATACGCCCTACTGGACAACTTTCGAACTCCCGGCGATTGACATGAAAGCCGCATCGGTTGGCGTCTTGGATCAGATAGTCGCCGGAGTCAGGTGATGGAGCCTTCGAAGAAGTCGGGCCGGTTCAGAAGCGCGATGGTGAAGGACTTCCCGCCTTGCGAGCTACCGCCTAAGGTGTAGCGCCCTCAGAAGCTTCTTGATACCCGAACGGATCGCGTGGGACAGCACCGCCACGAATACTCGCCGCTTCACTGACATCTCTCGCACCTCCAAATGCCAACCATGTCACGGTACACCAGATGGGACCCGATGGCCGCTGACCTTGCCCCCCGTGGTCGGCCCACCGCGAAGAGCACTCTCGCCGCCTGACAGTCCCACCGTTATGGAGGGGGCACCGATCGTCCATACAAGGGGCAATCCGCGCTAGACTAGCTCAACGAGTGAACCGGCCATCGGGGACGACACGAAGGATCTCGGGAGCAACACTCTGGCGGTGGAAGCTGACTATGGCGACGTTCTTCTCAGGGCGGGGTCGGTACAAGCGTGCGACGTACTTCTGGTCGCAAGTCGGCATCTTGGTGATTGTCTATGCTGCCCCGTTCAGCCTAGGGTTTGCGAAACTGCTGCCTACTGGACTGCCTGCGACGGCGATCTGGTGTGCGATCCTACTGGTGGGAAATGTCCTGTCGGCCCTCCAAATCGTGAAACGTCTTCACGATCTCGGCCGACCGGGTGCACACTACTGGCTGCTGTTCGTTCCACTCTACGACCTGTATTTCGTGCTTGTCCTTCTCTTGAAGAGAGGGGAGTGCGGACCCAATCGATATGGCTCCGACCCTCTTGCGGCGACGGGGACAGCAAGCGGTGACCTCCCCTGACCTGCCCTCGAAAGCTGCTCCAATGCGAATGCTGGGCACGAGAGAAGAAACGCGGGGAGACAGGCCGGCGCGGGCTACGACGTCCGCTGGGCGACTACTTGGCGAACGTCCTGTCGGGTCTCGCGAGCAAACTCCCTTCGCAAGGCTCTTCTATACGCCCTACTGGACAACTTTCGAACTCCCGCCGATTGACATGAAAGTCGCATCGATTGGCATCTTGGGTCCGATAGTCGCCGGACTCAGGTGGTGGAGCCTCCGGAAGAGTCGGGGCCGTTCAGTCGTCAGCGGCCGCACGCTGATTCCCTCTCTACACTACTGGGCTGGCCGGACGGAGTCTCCGATCTCAACCGGGAAGTGGCTCTCGATCAGCACGCAGGCCGAACGATCGGGGCCGAGCATGTAGGTTACCTCAATCATTGCGCGAGTCTCTCGCATTGTCGTCCCGTCAGGCAGCGCGTAGACACCAACGACCTCGAACCGGTCTCCCGGCTGCACACCGTGGCGGGTGCCAAGCGAAATCATGACCCTGTCCCCGTCAAGCGCGGTGACTTCGCCGAGAAGAGGTTCTCCATACCCGCTCAGGGCAACCCGCTCCAGGGTCAGGTCCCCGGTCACCAGGGGGTGTTGCTGTGGCCGCGCTCGCGTGACCTCGCGCTCGAGGTAGATGCGGAGCTCTTCGACCGTCACTCGACCGTCGTGGTCCGCATCGGCTTCCGGAGTCGTTACGCCTTCCATCGCTCCCAAACCGCGGAGGAGGTAGTAGGTGAACACACCATGTCCCAACGCCGGGTCTTCGTACGACAGCTCCGCTTCTTGTGACGCGGCGAGGAACAGCCTTCCCGGTCCGACCAGGTCATTGAACACGCGGTTCCCAGGCCCCGCCCGTGTTCCCGTCTGTTCCAGACTACGCGTCGCCCCAGCGGCGAAGCACGAGTCGAGGATCACGACGACATGGTCGCTCTGGAACGACGCGAGCCAATCCGCCATCTCGTCATCCCGCACCGCAGTTGAGAAGAGGTCGGCCTGCTGGGCATCGTAGGTCACGAGGTACTCATCGACCCCGTCGGCTTCGTCCGGGGGTACTGTGAGATCCTCTCCGGTCCCCCCGTGGCCAGCGAAGTAGATGACTACGAGGTCTTCGGCACCGGCTTGACTGATCAGCCAGCGGAACGCCGCCTTCACCGAAGCGGTGGTGGCTTCCGCGTTCAGGAGGAAGCGCACGTGGTCCTTCTGGAGTCCACCGCCTTGTGTACTGGTGAGGAAACCGTAGAAGGCTTGGGCATCTGCCTCGGTGTACGTCAAGTCGGAGATTGCGGGGTCTTCGTAGTTGCCAACCCCGATGACGACAGCCCATTGCTGAGGAAAGCGCGGCGGTCCTGGAGGCACTGCCGCCACGGTAATCGTTTTCCCCTGTTTCGCTGTGGCTCCATCGCTGTCGGTCACGGTCAGGGTGACGGTGAAGGGTCCTCCCGCTGTGAAGGTGTGCGCTACCGTGGCTCCGGTGGCATCGACCTTCCCATCGCCGTCGAAGTCCCAAGCGTAGGAAGAGAGTGTTCCGTCGCGATCTGTTGACGCAGTCCCGTCGAAGCGTACCGACTGACCGACGACAGGAATCTGCGGTTCGAAGGTGAACGAGGCATCGGGTGGAACGTTCATCACTGTGAGAGCCTGACTCTTCGTCCCCGTCAATCCGTCGTTGTCAGTGACGGTGAGCTTGACGGTGAACGTCCCCTTGCGAGAGTAGGTGCGCGCCGGGTCTCGCTCGGTCGAACTCGTCCCATCCCCGAACTCCCACGACCACGAAGAGATCTGACCATCCGGATCCGTCGATGCGTCTGAGAACCGAACCTCATCCAGGATCGAGGGCTGGGACGGAGCGAAAGAGAAGCTTGCCTGAGGCGTCTGACGAACGCCGATGCCAATCGTCTTCGTCACGGGGGCCGTAGCTCCCTTGTCATCGGTGACGCGTAGGGTTACACGGTGAGAGCCCGAAGCGGAGAACGTGTGCTCGGCGGTGGGAACGCTGGAAGTGGCATCGTACGTGCCGTCGGACTCCCAGTCCCAGGCGTAGTTCGCGATGTTCCCGTCCGGGTCTAATGACGCTGAGGCATCGAACGAGATCCGGTCCCCGGTGCGAGGCTCGACCAGGAGACGAGCGCCCGATGAAGAGAGAACTTGCCAGGTGAAGGAAGCCGTCGGAATTTGGTTCGCCGACTTGACTTCAACGCGCAGTGTCTTGGATGCTTTCCATCCTTCGTTGTCCGTCACCGTGAGTGTGACTTGAAACCATCCAACACGCGAGTAGGTGTGGGTGGCTGATCCTGCGGCTGAGCTGGATGTGCTGTCACCGAAATCCCAAGCGTACGAAGCAACCGTACCATCGGGATCGGCTGAGCCCGAAGCATCGAAGCGGACCGACGTCGATGTGTTGGGAGCACTTGGACTGAACGTAAAGCTAGCTGTTGGCGCCTCGGGAAGGACTAGATCGTCGCAGACGCGGACGGTTAGGTTGTCGAACCGACCGTCTGTGGTGCCGCTCTCTGTGCCGCAGGTCATCAGCCGAATAAGCCCCTTCTCGATGCTGCCGTCCTGAAGACGTGCCGCGAGAAAGTGGTTCAGGAAGACAAGAATCGTTGATCCCTTGGCTGCAATCGTCAGGTGATTCCAGGACGGGCTGCGGCGCAGCTCCGGGAACACCGTTCGGGGAACCAGGAACACATCTACCTCGTTGCTGTCCCTCCGATAGAGGCTGTACGCACCGTCTCCGCCGATGTCAACGGTGTAGCGGGGATTCCATGAGTTCGTGCCACGGAACGCAACTCCAACGCCGCCTGTACCAGAGGCGACGCGAAGGTCGACATCCAGGATGAAGTCTCGCACCGAGTCCCCCAGGGAAGGGACATTGCATCCCCAACACAACGGCTTCGCCGCTGCGATCTTGTACTCCCCGTCGACTGTCGCGTACTCATGCTCCGCATCCTTGCCAGCACACCACGACAGAGCCGACGTTGCGAAGGTCTCTTCCAAGACGGGCGATACGCAGTCAACTACGGCAGGGAGGACGACGAGTTCCTTCGTAACCCCTGTGGACGTTTCAGAGAATGAGTAGGTCAGATTGCCGTAGCGGTCCAACACGCGCTCAGCATAATACACAACCAGGCGGACGCCATATCTTCCAGGTTGTGGGAATATATACTCATTGGAAGGTATATATAGCAGCGGCCCCCACCGCGCGGCGGTGGGTCCGAACCACGACGAGATTCCGTCTTCATCAATGGTGCTGATGTACCACTTAAGCTTCCGGATGGGAGTACCCAAACCGCCTGTATACGTGAAAGTGACAACCTCCCCCGCCCTCGGAGCATCGGGAGAAAACGAGATCTCGAAAGTTGGGGCGCCTGTTGCGGCACCTGCTCCCAGAGTAGTAGTTATGGCCAATCCGACGAGTAGGATGCGCCATATTCCGAGACCCGTCTTCGGTCTCCACCTAGCCAGAATCTGGAGCGCCTCCCTGACCATACCCCGGGCTCGCGGCGCCGGTCGGCGAAAAGCAACGATCGGACAGGCCGGCACGAGACACGCCTCTTCCTCTCCTCCTCGTCGGTGCACGCCCATCACGGTGATCGCCTCGAATGTGGAAGCTGTAGAGTTTCGTTGAGGTCGTTGATCAATAGCCGGTCCTGTTTCAGGAAACAGCCGGGAGCTGTTTCGCGGCGTACTGGCACATCGCCCTCCCAAGCAGTCACCCGACCGCCCTTGTTCGCGTCCCTTCCCCTTGTCCTCTAGGGTTGTCAGGAGATGGTACATCAGGGCGACCTGCCCCTGGTGAGGACCCTACTACACGAACCTCGTTCGCGCGGCTGGCTGCCCATAGAGAAGCCGTCCCTCCCTCGGCACGAAACGCGCTATCATTGCCCCCTCCCCTTCTACTCCAAAAGCATCACGGAGGACAAGATGAGAAGGGCGCGATCCAGAGTTCACTCGGCCTGCGCTAGCCGCACACCCTCCTTCACATTGTCCACCATCTGCGGATGCTGTTTTGGGAACTCCGTGCTAATCAAGTTTGTGGCGCACTGGAACGCTTCCTGCGCCGTTACCCAGGCATCGTGGTTTGCATCCCCGCTTCCGGCTAGAGCTTGGAGGAGGTAGTGTGTCAGCACGCTACCGCTAATGCGCGAACTCTCATACGCAGGCTCGTCGGGTGGAGCAGCGGAGATCACGAGCTCCTTCCATGGTGTGGTACTGCGCGACGAACCGGCCTGGCTGAAGTCCGACGCCATGCCGTCGGTCAAGCGCGGCTCCGTTGCACGAGTCCCAGTCGTCAAGAGACTTGCCGTCATCGCCCCTCGCTCCATGGTCCCCGAATGGCATGAGTCAAAGATCAGTACAACCTTCGTTGCCCTGACACTGGACAGCCATTCGCGCAGTTCGTCGTCGACGATGAACGTCTGTCTCCTTCCGTAGTCCCACGGCACGATCGTCTCATCGTAGCCATCCGCCTCGTCGCCGTTCGTGTCGCGTTGCTGTGAGCCATGGCCGGAGTAGAAGATGAGCACGGTCGCATTCTCTGGTGCCTGGCTGAGCCATCCCGTGATTGCCTGTCTCACTGCGTCGTGCGTCACCTCCCGATCGACCAGAACTCGCTGGTTCGGGAACTCCTCCGAGAGCGCATTCGCCATGGAGTGTGCCCCCTTGGCGCTGTAGTGAAGCTTCGGGAAGGCGTACTCAAGACCATCTTCGCCAGTGAATGGAGTCTCGTCATAGGCATCGACGCCGAGGAAGAGCGCCCAGCCGGGCTCATCAACTGGGGCGGGGGGAGTTGTCGACGGGGGAATTGATGTCGGCGTGGCCACGACCTGGAAGTGGGAGAAGGCTGCCGCTGACCACGAACCCGTTGGCATCGCCGTGATGCCCTTCGACAAGTTCCGCGCCGTGTCTACGGCATTCTGTGGCAGTTGTGGCAGGACCTGACTGAAGTTGTAGGCAACGCCGGGCAGCAGCTCAAGGCGCTGGTCGGTAATGACGCCGTAGAGGATCTCCCACCCAGCAGGTGGGCCGATTCGAAACACGAACGGGTAGATCTCCCCAGGGATGCGATACTCCTTCTCGCCCTCGATGTAGTTGTCCTGCGAGTAGGAGTTCGGGAAGATGACCTGGACCCGTCCGTCAGGCATGAAGTCGAACAGCGTAAGGTACCCGCTGCGCTCGGAACGGACAGTCACCGACAGCGTCTCGCCATACACATACTGCGCGCCGCTGCCCTTGTCGATCACGATGGACAGGCCCGGCCTCAGCGTCTCCACAAGAACTCCCCGCGCGCTCTCTTCGGCCGCCGAAAGGAGGCTGGTGATACAGAGAACGAACAGGCAGACAAAAGCGATGCTCAGCTTGTCGAATCTCACGACTGGAGTACCTCCTTGCGCAACCACGATCTCGCCCTTGGCGTCCCGGCGCGCCCTCATCCTCTTCCCAGTTGCCTTACGGGGCTGGCGTGACCACATCATGCACCTCGATTGGGAAACCCTGCTCCACGATTCGGCACACCGAGCGCTCTGGACCGAGGATGAAGAGCACTTCGATCGTCGCGCGAGTCTCTCGCATTGTCGTCCCGTCAGGCAGCGTGTAGACTCCGACCACCTCGAACCGATCTCCCGGCTGCACACCGTGGCGGGTGCCAAGCGTGATGACGACCCGATCCCCATCAAGAGCGGTGACCTCGCCGAGAAGCGGCACGCCGTAGCCGCTCAACGCCGCGCTGCCCAATGCCTCGTCGCCGATGATCTCCGGGTTCTGAGGGCTCGACTCTCCCATCACGTCTCGAACGTACTGCGGCACTTCTCGCTCCACGTATGCTCGCAGCTCCTCCACCGTCACACGGCCATCGTCATTGACATCGGCCTCCGCGGACTCAGCTAGGTCGGCGCCTCCGAGCCCTCGGAGTAGGTAGTAGGTGAATACCCCGTGTCCCAGGGCGTCATCCTGCTGCGCGTACTCCGTCGCGTGACAGGCTGCCATCACCAATACCCCTTCTTCTCCCATCAGGTCCGTGAACACGGTATTCCCAGGACTCGCTCGCACCCCCGGCGACTCATACGCCTTCACCGTTCGCGCCGCTCCACCCGAATGGCACGAGTCAAAGATCAGGACTACGTGTTCGCTACGCAGTGACTTGACCCAGTCCCCGACCGTGTCGTCCCGCACGGCGGTTGAGTAGAGATCCGATACGTCAGTGTCGTAGGGCAAGAGGTACTCGTCCTGAGTGTCCCCTTCTGGCTCGTCCCCGTTGTAGTCATCTCCGTGACCGCCGTGACCGGAGAAGTAGACGAGGACGAGATCGTTCTCTCCCGCCTCGCGAAGCAGCCAACCCCACGCCTGTTCAATCCCGTTCTTTGTCGCCGCCTCGTCGACCAGCAATCGTACATGGTCGCTCGGAAACCCGCCCCCCTGTGTGTCCATAAGGAAGTCATAGACCGCCTGAGCATCGTCCGTGGGAACACCCTCCAGATCTCCGAGATGAGAATCGATGTACTCCCCAACGCCAATCACCACCGCCCAGAGGTTGTCGAAGCGCGGCAACGCAGGCGCGCCTGTCGACCCAGTGATCGTCTCCTGGCGCTTTGCCGTGCTACCATCGTTGTCGGTCACCGTCAGCGTCACGACGCAATCGCCGGCGGTCGTGAATGCGCGGGTGGCCGCGACACCTGTGGCGTCAGCCGAACCGTCGCCATTGAAGTCCCAAGCGTAGGAAGAGATCGTTCCGTCGCGATCTATTGACGCAGACCCGTCGAAGCGGACCGACTGCCCGACGGCAGCAGTCTGCGGCTCGAAGGTGAATGAGGGATCGGGGGGAAGGTTCACCACAGTGAGGGACTGGCTCTTCGTCCCCGTCAATCCGTCGTTGTTAGTGACGGTGAGCTTGACGGTGAATGTACCCTTGTGAGGGTAAGTGTGGGACGGGTTCCGATCCGTTGACGTTGTGTCGTCGCCGAAGTCCCACTCCCACGACACGACCTGGCCATCGGCGTCAGTCGATCTATCGGTGAACCGAACAGTGTCGAGGATTGACGGTGAGGAGGGGGCAAATTCGAAAGCAGCTACTGGGCTCGTGGGTAGCGATGGCGCCCCGACAGGACGAAGTTGCCAGTCACGTACGGTTGCATGGCCCAACGCGACTAGCTGCGGCGTTTGCGTCTGGCCGAATCGCTCAGCCGTGTACTTCGGTACCTCGCGGGCCACATAGTCGTACAGTTCACCCACTGTCACGCGCCCATCTTGGTCACTGTCTGCCAATGGCTCATGTGTACAGCCTTGCCCCTCAAGAGGGCTGCATGGTAGTTCCGCAAATCCCAACCCTCGGAGCACGAAGTACGTGAAGACGCCGTGGCCGAGATCAGAGTCCTCTCGGACCGTTTCTCCTCCCATCGCAGGCAGAAAGGCGAACGGGCTTCTCGCGCTGACCGTGAGGCCACGCCAGTCGAGCGAGGCGGTGCCGGGGAAGCGCGCCAAGCCTCGGCTATCGCTCACATCGACGTCGATCGTCCTCCCATCGGAGTTCATGACCGCCAGGATGAGCCCGGCCACCGGCGCGCCGGTCTCGAGATCCGTGGCCCAGACGAGGGTCTCCGTCTCCGACGTCTTCATGACGAGGTGCGTCGGCGTCGAGATGAGCACGTGACGCCCTTGCCAACGATCCCACTCCACGCCGTCGGCCTGAAGGTCGATGACGTAGATCCCGGGGGCAAGAGGGCC
>Ga0247841_10007537_pt1 | contig 16117 bp, 22 predicted proteins | sample LaCruzMarch2015__2_FD_192410 | JGI IMG/M metagenome (GOLD analysis project Ga0247841, IMG submission 192410) | Freshwater microbial communities from meromictic Lake La Cruz, Castile-La Mancha, Spain - LaCruzMarch2015_18m | ecosystem: Environmental > Aquatic > Freshwater > Lake | place: Spain... | reverse complement strand
TAAGATGCCGGAGAGGGCTAGGTTGGAGCGTATGGCTTCCGAGCCGCCGCGGAGGACGACCGCGTTTCCCGACTTGAGGCACAGGCCGGCCGCATCCGCGGTCACGTTCGGCCGCGACTCGTAAATAATGCCGATTACGCCGATAGGAACGCGCACTTTCTTGATTGAAAGGCCGTTTTGCCTCGTCGTTTCCTCAACGATTTCGCCAACAGGGTCCGGCAGGGCCGCAACCGCCCGGAGGCCGTCCGCCATGTCTTTCACGCGCTTTGGGTCCAGCGCCAGCCGTTCGACGAGAACGTCGGGGAGGCTCGCAGCCCGCGCGGCCGAGACGTCTTCGGCGTTCGCCTGAAGAATTTTGTCTTCGTTGTGCTCAAGCGCGGCAGCCATGAGGAGGAGCGCCGCGTTTTTCTTCTTCGCGCTTTCCAAGGCGAGCCTTCCGGCGGCGGTTTTCGCCGCGGCAGCCTTTTCTTCGACTTCTTCCTGCAAACCCATGCCCGCCATCTCTCAGAACGATTCGCTGAACACGAGGTTGTGATGCATGACTACTTCCTTTTGCATCTTTTTTCCGAGGATTCCAGCGACTTTGGATGTGTGCGCGCCCATCGCGTTCCGCACTTCGTCCGCCGAATACTCGCAGATGCCGAGCGCGAACTCCTTCCCGCACTCTATTGAGACCACGTTCCGGGCCTGAAATTCTCCCCTGCAGCCCGTTATGCCGACGGGGAGAAGGCTTTTCCCGTTCCTCAGCGCGTCACGCGCGCACTCGTTCACGGAAATCGCGCCCTTCACCGAAGAGGCGTACGCAATCCAGCGCTTCCTCGCCGCGAGCGTCCTTTCTTTCGGGAGGAACATCGTCCCGATGGCCTCGCCGCGAACGGCGCGTGCGAGCGCATCCGGGGCCTTGCCGTTCGCAATCACGACTGACACGCCCGAGGATGCGGCGATTTTCGCCCCCTGCAGCTTTGTAACCATGCCTCCGCGCCCGCCGGACCGGCTTCCGCCCGCCATCTCTTCGATTGCGGGAGTGATTTCGGGAACGAGTGGGACGAGTTTCGCATCCGGAAAAATTTGCGGGTTCTTGTCGTAGAATCCGTCCACGTCCGAAAGAATCACGAGCAGGTCGGCGTGCACCTTCGCCGCGACGAGGCCGGAGAGCTTGTCGTTGTCGCTGAACGGGACCTGCGCCACCCAGCCTGCGCGCTCCTCGAGCTCGTGGATGGAGACCGTGTCGTTCTCGTTGATGATGGGCAGGACGCCAAGGCCGAGAAGCCGGTCGAGCGCGTTCTTCAGGTTGAGATACCGCTCGCGCGAAGAGAAGTCATCTTCCGTGAGAAGGACTTGTGCGACCGGCTGGCCGAGCTTTTCGAATTTCTCGTCGTACGCCCGCATGAGGATTCCCTGCCCGACGGCGGCGCACGCCTGCTTGGTTGGAGCGTCGCGCGGCATCTGGCTGATTCCCAGCCTTTTGCGCCCCGCGCCAATCGCTCCGGACGTAACGAGGATGACTTCCTTGCCTTGCTTCCGGAGGGACATAATCTGCCGCACGATGTCTGAGAGGAACGCATCGTTGAGGCCGGCCTCCTTCGTGACGAGGAGGTTCGTCCCCACTTTCACGACGATTCGTTTCGCCTTGGAGAGCGAGCAGCGAGCCACGCCGTCGCATGACGGAACGTTTCCTTCAGCCACCAATTCCACCACTCACACGATGAACGTGTCCCCCGCCATCCTCCTGATGTCGTCGAGAAGCGAGAGTTCGCCTTCCCCCATATGCTCCCTGAATTTGGTTTTGAGCAGGTTGTAATGGTCCTTGGGGACGAACGTGAACAGGATGTCTCCCTCGTTCAGCTGCCTGCCGAACGTCATGTTCGTGTCAATCGCGATGGCGAACTGGTCGCCCTGCTTGCCTTCCGTTACCTGCTCCTTCTCCTTCTGCATGGATTTCAGCTCGCCGATTTCCGTGCCCGATGAGGTCATGAGCTTGCAGCCGGGCCGGAGCCTGCCCTGGATGACTTCAATTCCGACAATCACCGGGCTCTTCGCGCGGAAGCAGCAGCCGGGCATGATGCGGATTTTGGCCGGGAGAACCATGCTGGCGTACGCCTCCTTCTTCTCCACGGCGCGCTCCACTTCCACCCATTTCTGGTAGTTCTCCAGAAGCGTGTAAATCACGTCGCTCTCGAGGATGGCCACCCTGTTTTTTCCGGCCTCCTCGCGCGCCTCGGCCATCGCTTCAACGCTGAAGGCGAGCAGCGCGCCGTAATAGCGGTTCTGCGCCTTCGCGCCCACCGCGTCCATGACATCCTTTTTCGTGACCGGGCCAATGCCGGCCCTGCGAACGGGTATGTCCGCGGCGGACAGGAGGTGCCGGAGGCCCTCAATCGAGCCGAGCGTGTCCGCCTTAACGACGAGGCCCGGACCGGTTGACTCGACGAGGACGCCCGAAATTTCCCTGCCGATTTCCTCCGCGACCGCGGCCCGGTTTTCATCGTTCACGACGAAGACCGGCGAGCCCGGCAGCGCCTCGTCGAGGCCCGGCGCATAAATCTTCACGCCGCTCGCCGCGGAGACTTCGTCGGCGTAATTGAACTTTTCGCGCGGGTCGCGCATCTCGTCGAGCGGTTTCGGCTTGAGCAGGCCGCGCACCTTGGTCGTTGCCGCGCCTTGCAGCGTTCCGAACGCGATTTCGTCCCCCTTGCGGATGACTCCCTCGTAGATGATGACATCCATGGTCTTGCCCAGGCCCTTCTCGTCCTTCACTTCGAGGACCGAGCCCTTCGCAGGCCCAGTCACCTCGATTTCCAGCTGCTCCTCCAAAAACTTTTGCGACAGGCCGGAAAGCAGCATGAGGAGCTCCGCGATTCCCTCGCCCGTTTTCGCGCTGACTGGGACGATTGCAATCGCCTTCCGGTAATCCTGCACGCGGTCGTAGCGCTCGCTCTCGAAGCCCAGCGTGCCGAGCCTGCCGATGAGCTCGTACACCTTTTCTTCGAAGCGGGCCTGCACCCAGTCGGGCTGCGCGTTGAACGACTTCATGAAGGACCTCGTCGCTTGCGCGTTCCAGCCGTTGATGAGGTCCATTTTGTTCGCCGCGATGATGAACGGCGTCTTGTACTCCTTGAGGATGCTTAGCGCCTCGAGAGTCTGGGGCTGGAAGCCCTGCATCACGTCGACCACGAGAATGGCGATGTCCGCGAGGCTGCCCCCGCGCCGGCGCAGGTTCGTGAACGCCTCGTGCCCCGGCGTGTCGATGAAAAGGAGACCCGGAATCTTGAGGCCCGCGCATGCCTTCTCGCCGAGTTCGGGCGCGCACACGCCCCTGACGACTTCGGTGGGCACTTCGCTAGCGCCGATGTGCTGCGTGATGGCGCCCGCCTCGCGCTTCGCCACCGTCGTCTTTCTTATTGCATCTAGGAGCGAGGTCTTTCCATGGTCAACGTGGCCCATGACGCATACAATCGGCTGGCGAATCATGCAAAACACCGCTTTCCAGAAGAGGGATACGGCGGAAGAGTTATGGGGAATGAAGGATATAAATAGTTCAGCGCGAAATGAATCCACAAGCGGGGCTTACGGGCAATGGTTCCAGACAAACGCGCACGCTCACGTGAAGCTGAGGAAGACCGGGCGTTGAACGCCCTCGCGGATAGCATCCTCGAAAGCGTTAAGGATGGCCGGCAAGAGTTCCGCTCAGGCCAGAAAGAGTTCGCGGAACTCTTCCGCTAATTTTTTCGTATCCATCGCGTTATGTCGTATTCTTTCGTTTGGACGGACTCTTTTTCGGAAGACATCCGCCGCCTTGACCCCGCGATAAAAAATCGACTTTTACGAAAACTATCGGGCGTGCAGCGAAACCCGCTCACCTTCGACCGGTTTAAAGGCAGGTCTAACCGGTTCAAGGTTCGCATCGGCAATTTCAGGTTGGTTTACGACGTGGATATCCCGGCAGCGAGCGTGTGCCTGATTCTTTTCCGAAAACGCGGCGATGTCTACCGCAACATCTACCAACCTTCCCGGTTATTCTCTCACTCGAGCACGCCGATGACGCGGCACGGCGCCCCGTCCGCGTCCTTGATTTTGAGCGGCAGGATATAGCAGTCGAACCGCTTGCCGGCAAGCTCCCCCAGGTTCGTAAGGTTTTCGACGATGAGGATATCCTTCTTCAGCAGCGTCTTATGGATGGGGTAAGGCTCGCGGTCCGGGGACGGCGAATCGAGGCCAACCACCTTCGCGTGCTTATCGACGAGGACGCGGGCCGTTTCCTCCGAAAGGGTGGGGTAGGAGGACGGGAACTCCTTGCCATGCGGCTTGTCCGTGAATCCCGTGTAAAAGAAAACGATGTCGCCCGGCTTCACGCCATTGAGCGCGGATTCGATGACGCGGCGGCCCCGAACGTCGATGGCTATTGCGGAGCCGGTGAGGAAGCGCAGCGGGAAGTCGTCGAGCGTTTTTCCGTCCGGAATCATGTGGAACGGCGCATCGACGTGCGTCGAGAAGTGGGAGCTGATTGTCAGGAGCTTCTCGTTCCACCCGTCATCCCGGATGTCCGCGAGGCTCCAGATTTCAGGGAGCTTGCCGCCCGGCAGCACGGGCGTATCCACACCCACTGGCATCGACAAATCGAAAATCTTCATGTTTCTACCGTATGCCGTTCGCGGATTATTAATCATTGCCCTCCAACGGCCTGCGGAGTACATTATTACGTAAAGAGAGAGTTGTAAGCAAGGGAAAGAGCGAAGGAAGCGGTTGAAGCCTCGAATAACCCGGAGAATCGGTTCCAGCAATGGTTAAAAACGCGCGGAACGACTAACAGTCCGTGAAAGCGAACCGCGTCACCGTACGGGACTTCTCGCCTCGCGACGCCGTTCCCGCTGCCCGATTGACCCGGGCCGCCCTCATGCGCGTGAGCGCCCCCGAGTACTCCAAACCCGCTATCCGCCATCTCATCCGCGAATATTCGGCGGAGAACCTGAGGGAGGCGATTTCCGGGCAATGGATTTTCGTTGCAGAGCGAAATGGTAAAATCGTCGGAATCGCGATTCTCTCCGGTTCGGGGTGGCTTTGCGGGCTGTTCGTGCATCCCGACTGCCTCAAACAAGGCGTTGGAAGCGCGCTGCTGCGCAAACTCGTTCGCGCCGCGAAAGCGCTCGGTTTCCCAGCCCTGCGTTCCAACGTCGCAACGAATTCCGTGGGCTTCTACCGGAAGGCGGGCTTCCGCGTCGTCAGAAAGGAGCGCATGGAAAATATCGGTGAGACGTACCGGGTTTTCCTGCGGTTCAATCGGGGAAATGAACCAACTCGCGCACGCGGTACTTTGGCTCGAGGTTCTGGGATTCGCCCGAAATGGAAACCGCGGAATGGCAGGCCGCGTTGTGCCTCGCCAAAACAGGTCACAGCCCTCCTTCGGGACGTTGTCGCCCCAAAGAAAAGGGGAAACCATCCTGTTCATCACCGATTGCCCCAGGATGCCAGACAACGACGAAAGGAAGCAGGATATGGCTCAATTTCTCGAACTCTGGCATTCCGCCGCAGTCGAGCTTTCCAAGAAGGTGGGCTGCAACGTCCTGCCAATCGTGAAATACTTCGAAACCGGAGCGCACAGCGCGCCCCTCCCGAAAACCGGATTCGCCGCCGGAGAGGTTATCCCCGACCTTTGCGCGCACATCGCGAAGGCGGACATCGTCATCGCCATGACGACGTTCTCCGCGACTGGCCCGCTGTTTCGCATCACGGCGGAAACGGGCAACCGCGCGGTCAGCATTCCGGGCGCGCAGGCAGACATGTGGCCCGCGATGTCCATCGACTACCTCATGCTGAAGAAACGCTCGGACGCGCTCAAGTCACTCCTCGAAGAAGCGACCGGAATTGAAGTCTCTTTTTCCGGCAAACACGTTCCGGAAGGCACGAACCTTTTCGTCGACGTCCGGGGTTCAAAGTGGCATACGGACGGGAAATGCGGCAACCCGGGCGAGTCCACGAACCTGCCGGCCGGTGAGGTGTACTGCGTCCCGCGCGAGAGTTCATCGGAAACCAGGGGAACATGGCCGGTGTATTCGCCCGAAGACGGCAACGTCGTCCTGTTGAAAGTCGAAGGGAACAAGATTATCGACGTGCCCGGCGATTCGAGAAAAGCGGTCGGGATGCGGCGCGCGATAGAAAAGGACCCGAATTGCGCGAACGTCGCAGAAATGTCGTTCGGGCTCAACGACGCGGCCCGTTCTGGCGAAGATGTCTCGGTCATCGAAAAGGAGAAGGCCGGGCCGCACATCGCGTGGGGAATGAGCATTCACCTCGGCGGGACGGTCACGGCCGGCCAGCACAACGACGAGGTTTATACGAACGATACCCCGGTCACCGTAACCGTTCACGCCGTCTACGAGCGGGACGGGTCAGCGGCCAGGAAGCTCATCGCGGAAAACGGGAAGGTTGTCGCCGTCTGAACGGAACCGCGCGCCATCCCCCGCCATTTTTCCACCGAAATCCAAACGTTTTTAACCCTCTTCTTCGCGGTATGGTACATGACGCAAAAAGAACTTCGTGAAGCTCATTCGGCTCCAAAGCCGGGAATCATCGATTTGATAAACAAGTCGGAATCCTACCGCCGCGACCGCGAAATAGGAGAAAACGTGAAAACGCTCTTCAAATCCGGCTCGAAAGGCGGCCCGATGGATGCTGCGAGGGGCAGCCTATTAGACGCCATGGGCACCTCCGAGTTCGAGCACCATCTCCCGAGAATCGTCAAAGGCGCCATCAACACTTTCTGGGAGGAGGGCGCGTTCCCGAGTCTACCACCTTTCGCTAACCTTGTATTTATTCCTTTAGCCATCAACACTTTCTGGGAGGAGGGCGCGTTCCCGAAGGACACCAAGTATCCGGCTTCCGCGTTCCTATTCGATGTTTTCGAAACGTACCCGGATTACCGCGAGGCGATTCTGGGGGAGGTCAAGAACGTCCTCCTCACGCCGAGCAATAAAAGCCACACGCACGACGTCGCGTTATCGTTCCTGGAGAGGGCTTCAGGGAGATATCACCGCGGAAGGAGCGAAATCGCGGAATTCTTCCTCAAAGACCTCTTCGAAGAAAAGTCCGCGTTCCCGTCTCCGTCGTGGAGAAACAACGCCGTCCTTTCCTTCGCCTCGAAATTTCCCTTCGAGTTTGCGCACGAGGACAACGACAACAAGCACGCGTGGGGAATAAAACTCATCGATTCGGCGCTCTCGGGCTTGAAGGAGGAGAAAACGTTCGGCGAGTCCGCCATCTTCTTCAAAACGCTTTATTCGAATTTCGAAGAGATGCCGGGAGCCTTGCGGCTTCCGCCGTCGGACCAAGACGGAAAGATTCTCAAAGCTCTTTTATCCGCCTTGCGGGGCCCGTACACCGAGTGGAGTGTCGACGACGAAAAAATATGCGACGCACTCGAAGCCGTAATGAAGAAGTTCCCCGAAACGAAAAAAGTTGTTGTTGACTATCTCGCTTCGGTCTACCCCGAGACACCTCGCAAGAACGAGGACGCCCGCGAGAAACTCCTTAAACTCATGCTCACGGTTGATAAAAGCAGGCTCACGGATGACTTCCCGGGAGTTTACGCCCAGATTCTCGGCGGAATCCGAACAAAGGAGGCAAAGGGGAGTTCGTACGGCATGCTCGGATCAACCGTCCGCTACCGTCCCGATTCATTCCGGGGAAAAGATGGATCCGAAAACCTCGATGCCTCCCTGGAAGCAGCGCTAACTGGTTTCCGCGGCAAGGCGACTTACGCCAAACACGCAATCGCGGTCATCCACTCGCTCGCCGAAAATGTTCCGGGAGCGATGCCCGTCATTCTCAAGCGTCTCACCAAGGAGACCAACCCGCGATTTGAGTCATTGGACCAGAAGGCGTGGGAGCATTCACGGGACTTGATGCGCGAACTCGCGAAAAAGCATCCCGAGTACTCGGCGGAAATCTACGGGCGGCTCCATCGGGACTTCGACGTCTAGACGCGCGCGCAGTTCCGCAGCCACTCGCTCGCCCGCGAGAACCGCTTCGCCTTCGCGTCCTCTGCCTTCAGCCAAACGGCTGACGTAAAACCGGCTCCGGGCTTGGCGGAATAGCTCTTTGACGTCACCGAGAACGCAATCGCTGCAATCAGTTTACGGTTGCGTTTCGAACCTGAATTAAACATCCCCTGCAGGACGGGCGATTGCACATGCGCGTCGATTCCCGTCTGCGCGCGGACCGCGGCCGCGAGCGAGGAAACAGGGTCTTCGCCTTTCTTGAGCAAGATTGAGGGCAGCGAAAGCTCCTCGCGCCCGTCGCGTGAACGGGAGACGAGGAATAAGACCCGTCCGCCGTCCTCGATGAGCGCGCAGGCGAGGGATTCGGGATGAACCGCGAGCAATTGCCGTCTCATAGGTTTGTTTGACCCGGGAAACAATTAATAAGAACCGGCACGTCCATAAATTAAACAATGTCCTCGCTTACCGCGGCAGAAATCAAGAAGATGGTTGCGCCCGTACTCCGGAAATACGGCGTTGTGCGAGCCGGGCTCTTCGGCTCGGCGGCAAGCAGGAAGATGAAGCGCGGGAGCGACGTGGACCTTCTCGTGAAAGTCGACGATTCGGTGAGCTTGTACACCTTCGTCAAGTTGAAACAGGCCCTCGAGCGCTCGCTTAAACGGAAGGTGGACCTCGTCGAATACTCATCCCTCAAACCCTCCCTCAAAAAAGGAATTCTTGAAAGCGAAGTGAGGATTTATGAGGCAGGCTGACGTCTACCTCGACGATATTCTCGAAAGCATCTCCCGGATTGAAGAATACGTTGCGGGAAGGACGGAAGACGACTTCCGCGAAGACGCCATGCTCCAAGATTCAGTTATCCGCCGTTTGGAAATCATCGGTGAAGCGGTGAAGAACATCCCGCCCGAAATGAAGAAGAGATACCCCGAAGTTGATTGGAAAGTTATCGCAGGGGCGCGGGACATTTTCGCCCACGCGTATTTCCGCGTGAACCCCAAACGGGTCTGGCGGGTTGTCGCTGAAGATTTGCCGAATCTGAAGGCTCAAATCCGGCGTATCCTGCACGAAAAGTAATCGTCCGTCACTTGATATTCTCCTTGTTGTATTTGCCCGAATAGGTCTCTCCCGTCTCGCCGGAGAGCTTCATGAACACGAGTTGGACGATGCGCGCGTTGCGCTTGAGCTTCACGCCGTTCGGGTTCTCCACGACGAGGAGCGACTCGCTTCGTCCCTCGTAGCCCGGGTCCCACACGGCGCACTGGATGTTGACTCCGCAGCGAAGCAGGCTCGAGCGCGGAAAGGCGAATCCCGCGCAGTCGGAGGGAATGTGGACGATTTCGTTGTACACGATTTTGTACGGCCCCTTGGGCAGGAAAATCCAGTCGTCCTCGAGGAAGTGCACCATCTGCGTGTCGGGCAACTGCCGTTCGGAGTTGTCCAGGTCGATGCGGCCGAACGAGGAGAGGAAGTCGTAAACTTCCTTGACCGTCAGGTCCACGCCTGCGGGCTGGAACTGGAGGGGAGAAATGGTTTCCGTGACGAGTTTGCGCGAAATGATTTCTTTTTTCGAGAGAACCATGGAAAACGAAAGAAAAATGGGAAGGAGGTTGCTTATCTTCTTTCCGCCGCTCACTGCTTGGCGATGGCGGTGAAGGCGTTGAAGATGCGGTCGACGAGTTCGGCCTCGAGCGGGAAGCCGATGCCCTTGCTGTAGCGCTTCTCCGTGCTTCCCTGCGGGTACCAGCCCTTCGAAACCGAGATGAACAGGTTTCCGTTCGGCGCCTTCTTCTTCGCGATTTCGATGAAGTTGTTCGTCCCGTAGTTGACGGTCTCGACGCTCACGGTTTCGTAGCGCTCCCGGGGCGGCATCATCCTGTCGCGGGGAAGCTCTTCCTCGCTCGGCACCTGCGTATTCTGTTCGGGTATGTGCGTGCTTTGTTCGGGTACTTGCGTGCTTTGTTCATCCACCATTTGCCAATCACCTTTTTCTCCCACTTGTCGGTGAGCGTCACTGCTCGTCTCTCGCGTGCACGAACCCCTCGTGCGGCCGCGCGTACGCCATGATTTCGTCGGGCTTGAAGAAGCGCCTGATTTCGGCATCCGCCGCCTCGCGCGAGTCGGACGCGTGAATGAGGTTGCACTGCGTGCTCATCCCCAGGTCGCCGCGAATCGTGCCGGCAAGGGCCTTCCCGGAGTCAGTCGCGCCGCACATGCCCCGCACCTGGTTCACCGCGTCCTTGCCTTCGGCGACGAGGCCGATGACGGGCGAAGAGCACATGAACTCCTCGAGCTTGGGGTAGAAAGGCTTTGCCGCGAGATGGGCGTAGTGCTCCTTCGCGAGCGCGGGCGTGAAGCGGAACATTTTGGCCGCGACGATTTTCAGGCCCTTCTGCTCAAGGCGAGAGACGATTGCGCCGCACAGGCCGCGCTGTACCGCGTCGGGCTTGAGGAGGATGAGCGTCTTCTCCACGGTCCACACCTCAGAGTTCTTTCCCGACCCACTTGAGCTTGCGCGGGTTGCGGTCGAGGACGAGCTTGTTCTTGCGGCACTTGCTCGAGCAGAAGCTGACGGCGACGCCGCTGCGCTTCACGTAGATGACGCCCTCTCCCTTCGGGATTTCGGTTTTGCAGAAAACGCACTTCATGGGCCTCACCTCGGCTTGATGGACTTCGCCTCGCGCTCCGTTTCGAGGAGCATGAGCTTGTCGCCGCGCTTCACGGGGCCCTTCACGTTGCGCCTGATGACGCGGCCCGCGTCCCTTCCGTCAAGAATCTTCGCCATGACCTGGTACACTTCGCCGTAAATGCCCGTCTTGCCCAAGACCTGGACGACGTCTGCAGTCGAAGCCGGGATGAGGGCCGCCTTTGCCTGCGGCCGCTCCTCCTTCTTCTGCTCCTGCGGCTTGTCATCCTTCTTGGGGGCGGGCTTGCCGCCCTTTCCAGCCATTCAGAACACCTTACTCTTTCTTCTCTTCTGCCGGCTTCTTTTCAGCCTTCGGCTTCGCGGCCTTCTTCGGCTTCTCCTTCTTCTCTTCCGCCGGGGCTTCAACGGCTTTCTCTTCAGCCTTCTCCGTCTTAGCCTCGGACTTCTCTTCCTTGCCCTTCCTTGCGCCCAGCTTCGCCGCGACTTCATCTACGACTGCGCTCGCGCTTCCTGCCTTTTCAATCGCGATTGCGGACGTCGGCACTTCGAGGCCTGCCGCCGTGCCGAGCTGCTTCTTCTCGGAAACGAACGCGTACGGGATGCGCTTCTCCCTGCAAATCATCGGGAGGTGCATGACCACTTCGGGCGGGTCAACGTCTTCCGCGATGACGACGAGAACGGCATTCCCCTTCTCCGCCGCCTTCGTGGCTTCGTTTATGCCCTTGCGGATGCGGCCGGTGTCCTTCGCCATTTCAATCGCCTGGAGCGCCTTCTCCTGAACGTCCTTCGGAGTCTCAACGTCAACGTATCCTGCCTTCGCCATAATCAATTCACCCTCCCCCATTCCGGGGTCATCAAGCTCATCATTTTCACGAAAATGAGCAGGGAAATTATCCAACTACACCTATATATAGGTTCTTGCACTCCGATAGAAAACTTGCACTCCGATGGCAAACGGGCATTCCCCCTAACAAATGGTTGCTCCGGAGGATTCGTTTGGTTCCGGCGTGCTGGCCGGGCTTATTCTTTTACGATGACGCCCGTCTTGGTCCAATGCCTCCATTTCCTTTCCGTTCCCATTACTTCCATCCCCAGTGCGGCCATGCACACCAAGTCAAGGAATATCGAATACGGGATCCACAGCGGGAAGAAAATGAGCAAGGGCGCATACCTGCCCAAATGCCTGTCGAGGAACAGCGAATAGCACACGACGATGAATGAAGGCGCGAGCCCGAAAAAGCTGATTGTCAGGTACAACTCGTTCTCAATCCCCACTTCGCCCGAGTTCACCGCCGCAGCTATGTGCGCGGCCGAAAACATCAGGCCGGCTATGAACAAGAACCACGGGAAAAGGATGTTCGTGAAGAAGTTGTACGCCAGGAATACACCGAACTTGTGCCTGAACAGCATGCCCTTATGCAGCCGTATCCCGTGAAGGTACCCCCTGAACCAGCGTATCCTCTGGTGCCAGAGCACGCCGAGGGTCATCGGTGATTCGGAGTACCCCAATGCATCTGATTCGAAGTCTATCCTATACCCCCGTTCGTGTATCTTCAGCGTTATCTCGAAGTCCTCGCCAATCGTGTCCGCAAACAGCCCTACCTCCTCCAAAATGTTTTTTCGGAACATCCCGAAATTCACGACCATTACGCAATCCACCGTATCCAGCGCTCTCCTGACGAATCCCGTGCTTACGTGGGCGGATAGCATGAGGACCTTGACGAGCCAATTGTTCGGATTCGACGGGATGTCATACCCGCAGACCGCTCCGACCTTGTTCTTCGTGAAATGCCGGGCCATCTTCGTTATCGCATCGGATTGAATCACGGTGTCCGCGTCCATCGTCACGATAAGGCTTCCCGTTGCTTTGCGTACCGCGAAGTTCAGCGCCGCTGCCTTCCCCCCGTTGGCCTGATGAAACACGGTTATGCCGCGCGTCGCAGAAAGGAGATCCAAAACTTCGGGCGTCCTGTCCGTCGAACCGTCATCGACGACAATCACTTCCATGGGAGAGTAGTTCGACTTGAGAACGCTTTCGACGCAGTTCCCTATCACTTTCTCCTCGTTGTACGCGGAGATTAGGACTGACACTTTCGGGGGATTCACCGGCTCCCGGATTCTTTTCTTGTGTTTGCCCTCATAGAGGAGGGATAGGACAAAATAGGCCGCAATCTGCGCGTACCCTAACCACAATATCAGCGTTCCGACTGCGGTATTCGCCAGGAAGAAGCCTAACCCGAAGATTTCGAATACCGGGAGAATATCTGTCGGCAACATGCGCGAGTTCACCGCTTTGCCGTCTGTGCAGTTCCTATCCTGAGCAGATTATCCATCACGCCTTTCGCCTTCAGCACGTTGGCCCCTATCCGCGCATTAATCTCCAGCAGGCAGGGAGTTTCATCGTCAATCATCCTGAGGTCTATGTCCATCGGGCCCTCGAAATTGAGCACGCCTGAAACCTTTGAAGCAAATGCCGCTATCGCCTCGTTTTTCACGGCTCGCGTCCCGTTCTTCGCGGCGTTGCCATATTCCCCGAATTCAAGCTCGGTTTTCAGCAAGACCTGGTTGACGAGAACCTTTCCGTCGTGAACAAACAGGTTCACGTCGTATTCCTTTCCATGGATGAATTCCTGGAAAACGAAGGATTCGTCAAAGCGACCAAGGCCGGCCGCCAGCTCTTCCTTCGTCTTGAATATCGTAATCCCGCTCGCTCCCCGGCCCGCGCGCGGCTTGACAATGACGGGGAATGTTTCCAACTCGCCAATGTCGCCTACAAGGACCGACTTTGGGACCGCGATTCCATTCTTCCCGAGAACCTTTGCGGTCCTGTATTTGTCCCTGCATATCCGGACGGTTCGCAACGACGACATCACCATACGTATCCCGGCCCGCTCAAACCTTCTCTTGGCTGCCGCAAGCGGAATGAGCTCCTCCTCAACGGTCGGAATGACCAAACCCACTTTCAGGCGTTTAGCCAAGCGCAGAAGCCCGGACACGAATGACCTGTTTCCTGCCGGAAGAACCGTGAAGAAATTATTCGGGTGCTCGCTGGCAAGCCCCTTGTCCATATCCACGCACACGAATGGCACGTGATTATCGGCAAGATACTTCGCCGTATTTCTTCCCGCGGAGCCCCCTACCCCGGTTACCAGAACCAGACTCATAAGATTACCCGGTAGGGCATGAAGCCTTCCGCATACTTTACATTCGATTGCAGGCCGCGGTACCTCATGTTCACGCATATCTTGTCTATATGGCACGCGCCCTTCCCGAATTGGGAGGCATGCGCCTTAACGGCATTGCTCTTTCTCTCGGAGAACTCGTCAATGTTGAAGAAGACCGTCGGCTTGAAGTCCAAGCCGGTCTTGGTGTTCTCGTAGCACAGCACGGAGCACGGAAAATTTCTTGTCGCTATCGCCGTCGCCTCGTATACCGCCTTGTGGTCCTGATGCACGTCGAAAGGATTGTGCGTGAACACGATGTCCGGCTTGAATGTTTTAATCGAAGCCTCTATCACGCCAACAATGCCTATGAGTTTCGATGAAAGCATCGTGTCGGGATAGCCGTAAATCTTCAATTTCGCGCCGAGTATCCCCGCAGATTTTTCCGCCTCCTTCACCCGTTTCCCGCTGTTCCCCCCCGCCTCCCCCTTCGAAAATGTCAATATGCGAATGTCGGAACCGTCGCCGCTAAACCGCGCCAGCGTTCCGCCGCATCCGCATTCAACGTCGTCAGGGTGCGCGCCCACCGCAAGAATCCGTTTAGACGCCAATAAGCTCTCTACATGCTTCACATTCTTGAGCACGCCATCTCGTTTTGGTGCAAATTCCATCGTCATCTCCCCTCGATACGCCGAAAAATATTCCAATGAAGCCGCCATTGAAAACCGCGTCGGCGTATTCTTTCGAATGCCCGCTCCAGCAAGCATGATTGGCGTATCCCGCACTGTTAAGTTATATATACCCTCCTGCAATTGGCTTTGAACTCTCGCCCATGAGAACGAGGGAACACGCGCGCCGGGAAGATATCCGGCGATACACGCGAGCCTTGATATGAAGAAGCGCCAGTTGGTTCAGCGCACAATGGGCAACGGTGAACCAAAAAATCACGGGGTAACCTTAATATACGAAACCACGCCGGTGGAAACCCGGCTGATAACGCTTATTAAGTTCCGGACGCAATAAAGGCGCGGTCAGTGAGGGGGTCTATTCGTTTTTGGAGTGGTTGCCATGGCCGAAGAAACAAAAGGGGAAAAAGGAGGCTGGCAGGTCGCGTGGGACTGGCTTGCGGCATACGGATGGTCGATGTTCGTCCTGCTCGTGGTCCTGGGCGTAGTCTCATACCTCGTGTTCTTCAACTGCGCGGCGATGACCGGCTACATCACCGTTTCGGGCAACAATAGTTCGCTCTCATTCAACAAAACGAACGATTCGGGAATCTCGTTCGGGCCCGGCGCGTCCCCCACGGCAAAACCGATAATCGTCGTCCCGTCTCCGGCGGGCACACCCCGGACCACGCCCACGCCGCCCACGACTGCGCTGCCAACCGCGGCTCCAACGCCCGCATCCACCCCGCTGCCGACGCCCAATCCCACGCCGTACTACGGGGGCAATCCCGGCTACTCCAACACCGGCGGAAGGACGTGGTATTACACGCCGACCCCGGTGTACACCGCGACGCCAACGCCCGTCATGACGCCGACTCCCGCTGAAACGCCGACGCCCGTTGCGACTCCGACGCCTGCTCCCACTGCGGCTCCGACGCCTGAACCGACAATGGCGCCCACGCCTTCCCCGACTCCGATTGTGAAGCCAACGCCCTCGGATACCCCGTGGGGAGCATCCATCTTCGGGACAATTTCTTCCAGCAACGGCGGAACCCTCCCCGGAGTAACCGTGGCGCTCCGCAAGCAGGGAGAATCGGAATGGTCCATCAATTACACCGGTCCAGCAGGCGCATACCGGCTCTACACCCTCGAAAGCGGGACGTACATGGTATCCATCACGAGCGACGGGTGGAACGGCTGCCAGTTCCTGCCGTTCTACGCGACCGCAAAAATCTCGGCGGGCACGCCCCTCCAACTCGATGCGACGCTCACGGCAACCGCCTGCGTGACCCCGACTCCATCGCCAACACCGCAGCCAACCGCGGCGCCAACGCCTTCGCCCACCGCTTCGCCGGCACCCACGGCCTCGCCGACTCCGAAGCCCACCTGCACCCCAGTGCCTACCGCCTCGCCGACGCCCAAGCCGACGTGCACTCCGCACCCGACGGCTTCTCCGACGCCGAAACCTACCTGCACGCCGCATCCGACATGCACGCCCACGCCGGGAGTGACTCCTTCGCCGACACCGGCCGTTACGCCTTCTCCGTCTCCACAGCCAACCGCATCCCCGGCCCCAACGGCCTCGCCAGCGCCTACCGCCACCCCAGCGCCAACGGCTTCCCCGACTCCGCAGCCGACCGCTTCTCCGGCCCC
>Ga0247841_10007536_pt1 | contig 16119 bp, 16 predicted proteins | sample LaCruzMarch2015__2_FD_192410 | JGI IMG/M metagenome (GOLD analysis project Ga0247841, IMG submission 192410) | Freshwater microbial communities from meromictic Lake La Cruz, Castile-La Mancha, Spain - LaCruzMarch2015_18m | ecosystem: Environmental > Aquatic > Freshwater > Lake | place: Spain... | reverse complement strand
GAAGAAAAATCTTTTTGATGGGTCGTTTATTTCGCAGAAAAAATATTGACCCTTTGTTTGGTATAAAAATTTAATTTCTTTTTTTCCCAAATCTGCCTCGTCAAAAACATCTCCCTGTTGGAAGTTTTTTTCCTGTACTCGGCCATCTAATAAATTCCTTATTTTGCTTTGGATAACCGGGCGTCTTTGAGCAGTTTTCATCATGCTGGCCTCTAAAACCTCCCAGGGCTGACCCTCAAAAATGAATTGTACTCCCGGATGTAAGTCTGTATGTGTAAGCATAAATGTTATAGCGAGGCAACAAACTTTTTTTCGCTCGCCAATCAGATTATAAAATAAAAAATTATTGGCTCGCTTAAAAGTTTTTTGCCTCGCTTTTATAATTATTCGATCACTTTCCACTCGATTGTGGATTGCTTGTCGGCAAATTCTAGCCATTCGCCGTATTTTGAAATTACAAACCATTTCTTTTTTGCTTCAGACCAAATCATTGAGTCTCCTTTATAAAATGGTTTTTTTACTATTTCCTTTGGTTTTAACCTGTCTAATTCCAGCCATTTTTTAAACACTGTTTCAATAGCATAATCTAATTTTCTGGTATTTGCCCATTGAGCCACTGTATCAATTGCTGATTTTGCTTTTTCAACTGAGCCAGCTAATTCTAAAAGCTGTTTTGCCGGCTTGGTAAACCTTGAATATATTATCTTCCTTTTTTTAGCATTTTCTTTCAATTCTTGCAACCCCAGGCCCTTTGACATAAAAAAGTGAGCAATTATTGCCTGTATGGCTGTTTCCTCTTTTAATTCCTCAAATTCTTTGATTTTATTATGTTTTATATACTCTTCAATTTTTTTGGCATTTTTTTCTCCAATTATTCTGGGAACCTTAAGCCCATCAACACCTCTTTCTTTGTAGATTTCAGAAACATCAACTTGTAACGAGTTTAAATAAGAAGCGGCTTTTCTGTAAGCATTTATATGAAAGGCGCCGTCTCCCCTAATGTTCAGCAAATCTGCCATTTCACTAAAAATTTTTGCAATTTCTTTGTTCATATCTTAAGTTATAATACCATTTCTATAAATTTTTTCAAAAAAACAAGCCCAGATTTTGGCTCTGAGCCTTGCTGTTAACAATTATAACAGCCACGAAGACTTTATGCCGGTTTTTTTCCGGATGCCGGCGGAGGCGTCGAAGGTGTAGAAATGGTCGGAGGCGAAGGAGCTGTTTTCCCTTTTCTCGAAAAAAGGACAAAGTCGCCCTGAGATAGTCCTCGGCCAATTTGTCGAAGTATGTTCGACCCTTCGGAGCTGTAGAACATTAAAATCAAGTGCAAGAAAAGCTGAGACTTAAGCTGGTTTACCGCATGCCCCGGGTTTTTGTATGAGCCATCGGTTAAATATACTGGAACAAGCTGGTCTGGTTGAACAATTATTCTTGATAGCGACAAATAGCGAAATCGGCCAACCTGCACTTCATAATTACCGCCAACCAAGCGCCTATAAATTAGTCCCCAGCAAGGGCGAGGCGGGTGAGCGCTGTGGCCGGGCAAGATAATTACCAATGTGTTTTCTAATATGGGCACCAGCGGGCCAGGTTCGGGCAAATCAGTAGGCCCCCGCCTGTTCTCGGGGATGGCGCCCTGATTAGTAAGGAAGGTTAGCAGAAGTTCAAGCATTATCGTCTCAGCATTGTCTTTTAAAATCGATTGCGGGTCCCTAAAGCTTCCGTCAGTTCGTAAAAAGGGAATCACTTGCTTTGTGCTGACGTAAATTTCATCGTTATCTGCGGGCCCTACGCGGATCTTGAACGAACCGTTTTCAAATATTTCGGCAACTATTCCCCAGCAAGCTACGGGCGGTGATGGTGGCCGTCCTTGCGGTAAAACTATGACCAGTGAGTTAACTTCGGCAGTCGATTCTGATTTCATTGTTTCCTCCAATGTGGGTTTTCAAATGGCTACATTTTTTTTACTATATCGCCAGCCCAAAGTCAATTCTGGCAAAGTTGTCTCGTGATATTGTTTTAGCTATTTTTTTTTGGTAAAGTAAAATAGATATGGAAAAAAGACATAGAGTTTTTATTGCCATAAATCTGCCCGAGGAAATAAAAAAAGAGCTGTTTTCGTATTCCGAAAAATGGTCTGAGTTGCCCTGTAAGTGGACCAGCAAAGATAATTTGCATGTTACTTTAGAGTTTTTGGGCGCCTTAACAGATGAAGAAATTGGTGAGGTTTGCGTGGCTGTTAAAGCTGTTGCCGAAAAGCACAAATTATTTTCTTTGAACCTGAATAGCGTCTGTTATGGTCCACATAAAAAAATCCCGCCTAAAATGGTGTGGGCAGAGGGAGAAAAATCAGAAGAGTTATCTGCTCTCCGCGAAGATTTAGAAAATTCTTTAACAGAAAAAGTGAAATTTGTGCCAGAGAACAGGACATTTGCCCCGCATATTACTTTAGCTCGCATCAGCTCTTGGGAGTGGAAGGGGATTGAGCCGGAAGAAAGGCCAGAAGTAAACGAAAATATTGATTTGCCTTTTACAGTAGAATCAATCGAAGTTGTGGAGTCAGAGTTAAGGCGCGGTGGCCCGGTTTACACAATTTTAGAATCACACAGTTTACAATCATAATTATTAAATTATAAAAAAATATGTCAGAAAGCCCGAGAGAAGAAGAATCGTCGGAAAAACAATACCCGGTAAGAAGGGTTTGCTCTTGGTGCAAAAAAGAAATGGGTATCGCGGATTTTACGAGAAGTGAACCAGGGGGAATAACCCATGCCATTTGCGACGATTGCCAGAAAGGATATTTGAACGAGGCCGAAAAAGCCGAAAAAAAATAATGAAGATACATTTAATTGGCATAGGAGGAATAGGGATAAGCGCATTGGCGCAATATTATTTGTCAAAAGGCCACCAAGTAAGTGGCTCCGATTTAGTTGCTTCAGAAATTACAGATTTTTTAACTAAGAAGGGGATTAAAGTGATGATTGGGAACTCGGCCGAGAATCTTAACGGCGATTTTTCCGCCCAAGGCGGACCAGCCTCGGGCTGGGATTTGGTGGTTTACAGTCCGGCAGTAAAACCAAGCAACCCTGAATATAAAAGGGCTAAAAAGTTGGGAATAAAAATGCAAAGTTACCCGGAAGCGCTGGGAGATTTAACAAAAGAATATTACACAATTGCTGTTGCCGGGGCTCACGGCAAAAGCACCACCACTGCCATGATAGGCTTGCTTTTGGCAGGGGCTGGATTGGACCCCACGGTTATTGTTGGCACAAAAGTTAAAGAATTCTCCGCCCAAGGCGGACCAGCCTCGGGCTGGGGGAGCAACTTTCGAGCTGGAAACTCGAAAATGCTTGTTATCGAAGCCTGCGAATACGACTCTTCATTTTTGCGCTATTCGCCTAAAATAATTGTTGTAACTAATGTTGATAAAGAGCATCTAGATTTTTTCAAAACCTTCGCCAACGTCAAAAAAGCATTCGCAGATTTTATTATGCGACTACCTAGCGACGGATTTTTGGTTATGAATGAAGACGACGAAAATTTTCAAATTTCAAATTTAGAATTGAATTCAAATTTCAAATTTCAAATTTCAAATTTTTCCTTCGGACAGCCCGAAGCTAAAAAGATAAAAAGTATTTTAAAAGTCCCAGGGCAACACAATGTTTCAAATGCGTTAGCGACCCTGCAGGTTGCGCGAGTTTTAGAGATTCCCGACCAGGTTTCTTTTAGAGCGTTGTCGGAATTTAATGGCACATGGCGCAGGTTTGAAGAGTATAGCTCAAAATTTAAAGATTTAAAAATTATCAGCGATTACGCCCATCATCCAAATGAGATTTTGGCAACTTTGCAGGCAGCAAGAGAAAGGTATAAAAATAAAAGGATTTGGTGTGTTTTCCAGCCTCATCAGCACCAGAGAACAAATTACTTGTTTAACGATTTTGTAGAGGTTTTCCGCAGCGCGCTAGCAGACCAAATAATTATTACCGATATTTACGACGTAGCAGGCAGAGAAACAAAAACAATTAACGCAAAGGTCAGTTCTAAAAAATTGGTTGAAAAGATTAACCGGAAAAATGTTGCGTATATGGCAATGGCTAATTTAGAGGAATATATTAAAGCAAACATTAAGAGTGGCCAAGTGCTAATTATTATGGGAGCGGGCGACATCTACAAGCTGGCAGACAAATTTTAACATGATAAAAGCAGTTATATTTGATTATGGCGGAGTAGTTAAGGTGGGGCATCCTTTGTCAATGGATTTAGCCAGAATTTGTAATATATCGGAAGGAGAGCTGGCACAAACTAAAGAAGAAAGGAAATTACTCAGCGACCAGGCTGAGAAGGGTTTTATGCTCGACGAACAATTTTTTTTGGAGTTTCAAAAAATTTTTGCTAAACCCCTGCCAAACAACTGTTTAGAGCAAGCTCAAGATGTTTATAGAAAAACATTTAAGTTTATTCCAGAAACTCTTGAATTGGTTAAAGAGTTAAAAAAACAAGGAATTAAAACAGCAGTTTTATCTAATATCTTTAAATTTGAGGCAGAAGTTATACGCGAGCATAATGGATATGACGGGTTTGACCCGGTTATCTTATCTTACGAGGTGGGCATGGTGAAACCAGAATTAGACATTTATCGGCTGGTAATAGGGGAATTAAAGGTTAAACCAGAGGAGTGTGTTTTTATTGACGACAAAGAAAGAAATCTTTTGCCGGCCAAAGAGCTGGGAATTAAAACTGTTTTAGCCCAAAATCCTGCGCAAATTGCAAAAGACGTGTTCCTCTATGTTGACAGGAGCTTATAATATGCTAATATGAATTATCTTTAACAATTATAAAACCGTTGATTCAAGTCCCTAAGGCAAAGGCCGAAGGGGTGGGCTTGATGAGGTGGCTCTTGCGTGAGTGAGAGTCCGGCTTCCTCCGTAATCATAGGATAATCGCTAAGGCCAATAGGCCGAGTCGATGAAGCGTCCTCCGAAGCTTTATGCGAAGGAGGAAAACAAGGTGGTACCGCGAGAATTAACAACTTCTCGTCCCTGTTGCGTAATTTGTTTACGCCATAGAGACGAGAAGTTTTTTTATCCACGAAGTTCTTCGTGGGTGACTTCTCATCTGTTCTTTAAAAATCAATCACTATGAGGCATATATGATAGACGTTAAGCATTTCGTTAAAGAGCACGCGGCGCGCAATATTCCGCTGTGTTTCGACGAGGCATATGAATTGGGTGTTTACTCAATGGATGCCTGCCACGGTAATGAGTTGGCAATTGTTCAAAGTATTTCTTTGTTAACGGCTTTGCACAACCAGGCAACGTATGCTTGGAAGAGAAACGGTCGCAAGGTAGAGCATCCGTTGCCCGAAGACTCTGCAGAACAGATCGCGGGCATATGTGCAGCCATTTTTGAACACGACATAGCAAAGTCTGACTTTGGTTTTCTTCTGCCGAATGTCCCGTATGCGATGGATAACTGCGGAATGGGAGGAGACCTGATTGTTACGGCAAATGTTTCTACTCTCGCTGCATTTATCGCGGCTGCGGCTGGCATTCCAATGTGTAAACATGGGTCGCCAGCCAACGCAGACAAAGGGCGTCACGGCAGTTCAGATTTTATTGACCTGTGTGGCATCAGTCGGTTCGCGCAGAAGAGACAGATAGAAAAATGTGTGGAAACACTCGGCTTTGGATATACTGAAGCTCTGGATGCTCGCTACAAGCACATCCATCTTCAAACCCATAATATTGCCAGGCTTCCTCACATGAATGATATCATCGGACCAATAACCAACCCTTTATCACCGGCAATTTTAACCAGACGCGTATTGGGCGTTAATCACTTAATCCCGCCGGGAATAGTTGCCAAAGCTTATCGAACGCTCAACGACCGAGGTGTTACCCATCTCAATCATGGGCTTTTTATCCGTGGTTTTGCTGGAGACCCGAACGAAGGGGGAATGGATGAATTGTCCATTTGCGAGCCCGGAACGCAAGTCGCTGAATTAGAAGATGGAGAAATAAGGGAATACTGGCTTAAGGCAGAAAATTTCGGAATCGCGCCCATACCAGTAGAATCTGTCTCTCCGCCTGCGGGCACGTCAAAGGGCGATTTTTCTACCGCCATTTTAGAGAGAAAAGGGCCGCGTTTTGCGACTCAGATGGTGTTAGCGAACTCTGCTTTGCTTTTCTATCTCGCGGGGAGGTCCAAAAGCTTCAGAGAATGCTATTTATCGGCTGAAGAGATTATGAATAGCGGAAAAGCTTACGAAAAAATGCTTCAGGTTCGAGAAATGCTGCCGGCTTAGCAGTCTTTAAGGCAGACATAAAAAAGGGATGGTGCCAAGCTGTCCCTTATTTTTTTATTAATTTCTGATATAATTTATTAATATGGAAAACAGTTTAAACAGGATTTTTAGCAAAGATAAAAATATTGTAATTGGGGCAATCCATTTTGCTCCGCTTTTTGGCTATAAAGATTTCCCCGGTTATGACGGAGTTTTAAAAAGTGCCCTAGAAGACCTGGAAGCTTTTCAAGATGGTGGAGTTGATGGCGTGATAATTGAAAACAACTATGACGTTCCGCACAAAATATTTGTTGAAAAAGAAACAGTAGAATTAATGACGCTCCTAGGGAAAGAAATAAAGAAGAAAGCAAAAATCCCGGTAGGCGTTAGTGTTTTGTGGAATGACTACAAATCGGCTCTGTTGATAGCTAAAAACATCGAGGCTAAGTTTATAAGAGTGCCGGTTTTTGTTGATAGCGTGAGAACGAATTACGGCGATGTTTTTGTAGACCCGGAAACTGTTTTAAAATATCGCAAAAGAATAAAAGGAGCAGATATTGCAATATTTACAGACATACACGTAAAGCACGCAGAATTATTAGAAAATAAATCTTTAGAGGAATCAGCACGAGAAGCTATAAAATTTGGCTCAGATGCTTTAGTTATTACCGGAAAATGGACTGGCGACGCTCCTGATTTAGGCGAATTAAAAAGAGTGAGAAATATTGTAGGAGATTTTCCTATTTTAACAGGCAGCGGAGCTGATAAAAAAAATATAAAAGAAATATTAAAATATGCAAATGGCGTTATTGTTAGTACATCCTTAAAAGAAGGTGGGCCGGAAGAAAATGAGGTTAATGTTAAAACATGGATGCAGAGAACTAGCCAGAAAAAAGTTAAAGAATTTATGGATACTATCGGGTCTGATAAACTCTAATAACGCCCTATAGGGAAGGGAGGTAGGCTACACTTTCTTTTTTTTGTAAAAATTGGTATTATTTAATAATGTATTAAAGCGCGTAAATTTATGGTAAAAGTTGACGAACAAAAAATTAAAGAAATTTTAACCCGAGGCGTAGACGAGATTATAGATAAAGCCCACCTAGAGCAACAATTGAAATCTGGCAGGCAGTTGCGAATTAAGTTTGGCATTGACCCAACCAGCCCCAACATTCACATTGGCAGGGCAGTTCCGTTGCTTAAATTAAGAGATTTTCAAAATGCGGGGCATAAAATTGTTTTAATTATAGGAGATTTTACCGGAGTAATTGGCGACACTTCAGACAAAGAAAGTGAACGCCCCATGCTGGATGAGAAAACCATAAAGCAGAATTTAAAAACCTATGTTAAGCAAGCCGAAAAACTTTTAAACATAAAAAAATGCGAAGTGCATTATAATTCGGAATGGCTAAAGAAATTAAATTACCATGAAATAGGCAAGCAGGCGGATAATTTTTCTTTGAACGAATTTATTTCGCGGGAGAATATAAAAAAACGTTTGGATTCGGGCAAAAGAATATCTTTGCGCGAGTTGCTGTACCCCTTAATGCAGGGCTATGATTCGGTGGCAATAAAAGCAGATGTGGAAATTGGCGGAACCGACCAAAGGTTTAATTTACTGTCCGGCCGAGAACTTCAGCGATATTACAAACAAGAGCCGCAAGACATTATTACAAATCCATTGATTGAGGGCTTAGACGGAAGGAAAATGAGTTCAAGCTGGGGAAATACTATTAACCTTTTTGATTTGGCCAATGAAATGTACGGCAGGGTAATGTCTTTGAAAGATGAATTTATAATAAAATATTTTGTTTTAGTCACAAGAGTTGATATGGTTGAAATTAAAAAATATGAGGAAGATATTTTAAAAGGTGTAAATCCGCGAGATATAAAAGCAAAATTGGCAAAAGAAATTGTAAAGATGTATCACGGAGAGAAAAATGCGGTTGGGGCCGAGGAAGAGTTTGATAAAGTGCACAGAAATAAGGAATTGCCAAGCGACATTCCTGTTTTTGAATCTGAAAAAACTGTTTGTTCTATTTTAGATTTACTGGTTAACGCGAAGTTAGCCTCTTCAAAAAATGAGGCTAAGAGGTTGGTTGAGGGCGGGGGAGTAGAAATGCAAGTTGGCGACAAAAAAGAAAGGGTTGTTGATTGGAGAAAAGAAATAAAATTAGAAGATGGAATGGTGATAAAAGTCGGCAATAGAAAATTTGTTAAAATAAAAATAAAATAATATGCAAAGATTTTTGATAAACGATGCGGTAAAACAAGTCGGAGAAAAGGTTAGAGTCTGCGGATGGGTTAACACCTGGCGCGCTCACGGGAAAATTTTGTTTATTGACCTGCGCGACATAAGCGGAATCATGCAGGTAGTTTTTGTGCCTTCAAATGCCGAGGTTTATGAGCTGGCAAAACAGCTTCGGCCCGAGTGGGTTGTAGAAATTATCGGTCAGGTTGTGAAAAGGCCCGAGAACATGGTAAATCCTAATATGGAAACCGGCCAGGTTGAGCTTTCGGTTGAAAGCCTAAAAGTTTTATCGGATGCAGAGACCCCGCCAATTCCAGTCGGTGAAGAGAATGTTGAAGAAACGGAAATAGATAAAAGAATGGATTGGAGGTGGATAGATTTGAGAAAGGCAAAAAATGCGTTGGTTTTTAAGGTCTGGACACTAATGGAAGCAGCTTTTAGAGAGTATTGGATCGCTAACAACTATTTGGAAATACATTCTCCAAAACTTATTGCCACTGCCAGCGAATCCGGCGCGGAGGTTTTTGAAGTAAAATATTTTAACAAAAAGGCTTACCTTGCTCAATCGCCACAGTTTTATAAGCAAATGGCAATGGCATCGGGGTTCGAAAGGGTTTTTGAAGCGGGCCCAGTTTTTAGAGCTGAGCCGTCATTTACTTCGCGCCATGCAACTGAATTTACCGGCTACGACGCGGAAATATCTTTTATCAATTCCCATTATGATGTAATTGAAGAAGAAGAAAGGATGATTGCTTACGCACTAGGAAAAATAAAAGCAACATATGGCGAGGAAATACTAAAAACATTCGGCAGGGAGGTTATTGTCCCGTCGCTTCCATTTCCAAGAGTTTCAATGAAGGAAGCAAAAGAAATTCTCTCGGGGCGCGGAATTAAGGTTGATAAAGATGGAGATTTATCGCCGGAAGAAGAAAGGGGACTCGGAGAATACGTTAAAGAAAAGTTTGGCCATGAATTTGTTTTCGTAACTGAGTATCCGGTTTCTGTTAGGCCTTTTTATCATATGCATGACGAGAAAGATCCTACTTTAACAAAAAGCTCAGATCTTCTTTGGAACGGCATTGAAATTGCCACCTGCGCGCAGAGGGAGCACCGTTATGATATTTTAGTCAGCCAGGCTAAAAAGAAAGGCATGAATGTGAAAAAGCTGCAATTCTATTTGGATTTTTTCAAATATGGTTGCCCTCCGCACGGCGGGTACGGTTTGGGAGCTAACAGAATGATAATGAAGCTTCTGGCAATTGATAACGTGAGAGACGCGATGTTTGTTTATCGCGGGGTAAAAAGATTAACTCCATAAAAAGAAATGAATTTTTTGCGCTTAATCTCGGGTTTTTTATTATCGTTTGTGTTTTTGTATTTTTTTGCATATGCAATTTCTGATTTGCGCTGGTTTTTCGATAATTTTTTTGCATCCCAAAGTGAAGCGGCGTTTTTAGGAAGTGTTTCCGGAGTGCTTCAAGACTCAGTTGCGGAAAAAGTTGTTGATGACGATTTAAACATAAAAGCCCAGTCGGCTGTTTCTGTTTTAACTGGTTTTGATGGAACAGATAAGGTTTTGTTAAGCAAGAACGAGCAAAGAAAACTTTCTATTGCAAGCATAAGCAAATTAATGACTGCCGTGGTAGCCATGGAAAATTTAAGTTCTTCTCAGGAAATAACAATTAGCAACCAGGCCGTTAGTCAAAGCAATAACCCGGAACCATTGAAGCCGGGTGAAACCTTTTATGTAAAAGATCTATTGCGGGCAATGCTCGTTGGGTCTGATAACGCGGCAAGTTATGCTCTTTGCGAGGCTATAGGATTAGACAAATGCATCGGCTTGATGAATGCAAAGGCAGAGGAGCTGGAGCTTTCCGACACGTCTTTCCTAAATCCATCCGGGCTTGGACTAGCAAATTTTTCAACTGCTCAAGATTTAGTAAAATTTACAAGGTATTTGTTAGACAAAGGAATTTCCATCCTGGAGATAACTCGAGTTCCGGAGTTTGACCTTTTTAGCGTTGATAGAAAAATTTCGCATAAAATTATCAGCACAGACGAATTATTAACCGTTTCGTCGAGTTTAACCGAAAGAATTGTCGGCGGTAAAACCGGCGAGACGAGGACGGCCAACGGGTGCCTGCTTTTAATATTAAATTCGCCCGACAAGCAAGGATTTTTGATCAACGTTGTTTTAAACTCAAATGATAGATTTGGCGAAATGAAAAAAATAATCAACTGGGTTGATGCAAGCTATTTATGGCGGTGAAGATGAATAATATATTAAAAATAATTGTATTTAGCATCATAGTGGTTGTTGTCAGCACTGCTGTTTGCGTACTTTTGAAAGAAATAATAAAGGAAGACGCAATTGATTTGGGTTTTACAGAAGATAGTGTGTCAGAATCGCCGCTATCGCCAACTATATTTTCTCCAAGCTCGCTGGGCTGGGAAGAGGCTGTTTCTTCGGCTCCATGGGAGGCAAGAGACTCTCAGGCGGTGGTAGTTTATAAAAATAGAATTTGGCTAATGGGCGGGTTAGATGCCAATGGGCACATTAGTTCTAACGGCACTGTTAATTATGGGGATGCGGCATATTTTAGCGACGTATGGTCGTCTGAAGATGGAAAAAATTGGCAATTAGTTACTGAAAAAGCTGCTTGGGGCGAGAGAAGGTCTATGCAAGTGGTTGATTTTAAAGGTAAGATGTGGCTGATGGGAGGTTGGGGCCCTGAAGTTGGTTATAAAAACAGCGTTTGGTCTTCGCAAGATGGTGTTACATGGCAATTAGAAACATCATCTGCTGCCTGGCCAGCCAGAGAGGGAGGCCAGCTTTTAGTTTTCCAGGATAACATTTGGCTTATTGGCGGAGTTAATTATGACAAGCGTAAACTTTTTACTGATATCTGGTATTCGGCTGACGGTATAAATTGGATAAAAGCCACTGAAAATGCCGGCTGGTCGCCGAGATGGGATTTTGCCTCAGCAGTTTTTAACAATAAATTATGGACAATGGGAGGGATGGATTTTGAGGGAAATATCTATAAGGACATCTGGTCTTCAGCAGACGGCGTGAAGTGGGCGCTGGTAAAAGAAGATCCGCCTTTTGCTTCTAGGCAAGGCGGGGGATTAATTGATTATGAAAATAAGCTCTGGGTTGTAAGTAGGTTAAATATTTCCGAATATGACGGGGGCGCAAACGATGTTTGGTATTCAGATGACGGAATAAGCTGGAGAAAAACAGCAGAAGATCCGCTCTGGACAGGCAGGGAAGATGTTTGCATCGCAGTTTTTAAAAATAAAATCTGGGTTTTGGGCGGAATGGACAAAAATTGGCAATGGAAAAATGACGTTTGGTTTTCAACATCAAATTATGACCCTACTCACCTTTAACGTTATTAAAGTTTTTGCTTTAGCAGCCGTTGCGTCGGCATTTGCTATTTTTTGGTGCCCCTTGCTGACTCACTTTTTATATAAGCACAAACTTTGGAAGAAAACTGCGCGCCAAAAAGCTATCTCGGGCGAAGACGCTGTTGTTTTTAACGAGATGCACAAAGACAAAGAGGTTGGCACGCCTCGCTTGGGCGGTTTGCTTATTTGGATAACAGTTATTTTTATAACCTTTTTATTTTTTGCTTTATCGTTGATTTTTCCAAACTCATGGTTAGCACAATTTAATTTTTTATCACGCAGCCAAACCTGGCTGCCACTTTTTACATTAGTTGTTGCATCTATAGTCGGCTTAGTAGATGACATTTTGGTTGTGCGCGGAGGCGGAAATTATATCGGCGGAGGAATTTCCTTCAGAAAACGCCTTTTAATTGTAATTTTAATTGGGTTTATCGCAAGCATTTGGTTTTATCAGAAGTTAGGCTGGGATACTGTTTATATGCCCTTCATAGGAGATGTTTCAATTGGTCTGTGGTATATTCCTTTGTTTATTTTAGTAACAGTTGCTTGTTGGTCGGGAGGCATAGTTGACGGTTTAGACGGGCTTGCCGGCGGGACTTTTGCATCAATTTTTGGCGCCTTTACCATTATAGCTTTTTCTTTAGGAGAAATTGATTTAGCAGCTTTTTGCGCAGTTATTACCGGAACGTTGTTTGCTTTTTTATGGTTTAATGTGCCACCAGCCCGTTTTTATATGGGCGAAACAGGAATACTTGGCCTAACAACCGTGCTGGCGGTTATAGCTTTTTTAACCAACTCAGTTTATGTTTTGCCCATTATCGCCGGTCTTTTAGTAATTGAGGTTTTGTCTGTGATAATTCAGCTTTTATCTAAAAAATTCAGAAAGAAAAAAGTTTTTCTTTCAACACCAATTCACCATCATTTTGAAGCGCTTGGCTGGCCATCGTATAAAGTAACAATGCGAGCCTGGATTATTGGCATTGTTCTTGCATTTATTGGTGTAGCGGCGCGCTTATTTAGGTAAAGAGACAATAATTTTGCTCATTTAAAATTTTAAAAAGAGAAAGGTCAGCTGATGAAAAAAAAGATTTTTGAAACTCTTTTGATACTGTTTGCTGTTTATGTGGTGGGTTCAATAATTTGGGTTGTGCTTCTGGCTCTAAAGGGGCTAAACAAGGTTAGGATTGTTAGCCCAGAGAACCTTCCTAAATTAGAGCCGGGAATGATTATTGTTTCTAATCATCCCGATTTGCTAAATTGCATGTATGAAATTTTTCTACTGCCTGCGATATTCTTTCCTCAAATTGCTTTGCATCCGATAAAGCTTATGCCCTGGTTTACGCCAGACAAGCACAACTTTACCGACAAATGGTATTGGGCTTGGCTAAAACCAAGGGCAATATCGGTGCAAAGAGATAACGCAAGCAAAGGCGCGAGTGAGGCAAGAAAAATGCTTGGTGTTTTAAAAGAACAGTTTGGGGTACTAGTTCATTTTATAGAGCCAGGACGAACATGCACCGGAAAAAGTTTTCTTTTTAGTAAAAACAAAAATAAAAAAATACGAACGCCAAAATCTTCTGTGGGCTGGCTGGCGCTAAAAACTGAATCTTCTGTATGGTCGGTGTGGTTAGAGAATGGGGAGGCACCATTGCAACCAGATAAAAAACTGTTTTCTTGGCCCAGCTTCAGTCGTGGGTCTATTATTGTAAAGTACGGAAAAATTATGGAAGCAAGCGCAGAAATTGGGGCAATGAGTCCCCGCGAGCTTACCGGTGTAATAGCCGAAAATCTTCTTGAGCTAGCAGACCAAGAGTAATTGCAAGAATTACTCTCTTTTATTGAAAAAAGTTCGAAAATAAGTATAATAGAACAATAAGGGCCCATAGTAAACCGGTATTACGCCTCCATGGCATGGAGGAAGACGGGGTTCAATTCCCCGTGGGTCCACTGTATGAATATAAACATTAAAAAAATAGCTTCCCCGATTATTTTTGTTGCGGCTTTCACCGGGATGTTTTTTTTAGGGGCGTGGGTAGGCGTGAATAAAATTGCTTATCACGTGCCTCAGCCCGGCACAATTGATTTTTCTCTTTTCTGGGATGCCTACGGAAAACTTCAGGAAAATTTTATTGACCCTCTAAAAATAGACGACCAGAAGGTGACCTATGGCGCGATAGACGGAATGACAAAAGCATTGGGCGACCCCTATACCGATTTTTTTGACCCCGGCCAAGCGCAAAGATTTCAGCAGGATTTATCGGGCTCATTTGAAGGCATCGGGGTAGAGATTGGAGTTAAAAAAGATTTGCTGACAATAATTGCGCCCCTCAAGGGCACTCCGGGTCAAAATGCAGGGCTAAAGTCCGGAGATATAGTTGTAAAAATAAATAATACTGACTCAACCAGCATGACGGCTGACGAGGCCGTTAACTTAATTCGCGGACCTAAAGGAACGCAGGTAATTCTTACTATTTTTAGAGAGGGCTGGAGCGACACAAAAGATATTAAAATTATAAGGGATACAATAAATGTCCCATCTATGGAATGGTCGTTGCTCGCCTCGCCAGGCGAAGCCGGCGGGAAAAATGAGGACGTGGCATATATACAGATTTATCAATTTGGCGATACGCTTTCCTCGGATTTCAGAACTACTGCGCTTGAGATATTGCGAAGCCCGGCAAAAAAAATTATACTAGACTTAAGAGATAACCCCGGAGGATACCTGGCTACGGCCCAAGATATCGCCGGCTGGTTTCTGCAGAAAGGTCAAACAGTAACCATTGAGGATTTCGGAAAAGGCAAACCGCAACAAACATATAAGGCAAATGGAAATTCCAGTCTTTCAGATTATCCAATAGTGGTTTTAATAAACCAAGGGTCAGCATCGGCGTCAGAAATTTTAGCCGGCGCCCTACGAGACAATAGAAAAGTAGAACTAATTGGAAATAAATCTTTTGGAAAAGGAAGCGTTCAGCAAGTTATAGATTTAAGAGGAGGATCATTTCTTAAAATAACTGTTGCGCATTGGCTGACTCCAAAAGGAAGCTCAATTTCAGAAGTGGGATTGGCTCCCGATGTAAAAATTGATATAACAGATTCAGACATTCAGCAAGAAAAGGACCCGCAACTAGATAAGGCCCTTGAAATAATTAAGAACTTAAAGTAGAATACATATATAAAAAATAAAGCATAAAAAAATTAAAGCTATGAAAGTGATTCTCTTGCAAGACGTTGAAGGTCTTGGAAAAAAATATGAGGTAAAAGAAGTAAAAAATGGTTACGCCAGAAATTTTTTATTACCCGGCAAATTAGTTAGAGCTGCAACCAGACCGGGTCTGAAGTGGCTAGCCGACCAAAAAGAAGTAATAGAAAAAGCAGTAGAAGAAGATTTGAAGAAAGCTCAGGCGTTAGCCTCTGGTCTAGACGGTTTGGAAATAAATATAGCAGTAAAAGTTGGAGACGAAGGACAACTTTTTGAATCAATTAATAGCCAAAAAATTATTGAGAGGCTAAAAGAAATGGGATTTGAGGTAAAAAAATCTCAGGTTAAACTGGAAAATCCTATTAAAGAAATTGGAGAATTCCCGGTAAGCATATCTTTAGAGCATAATTTAGAGGCAGAAGTAAAGCTTATAATTACAGAGGCTCCTAATGGAGATTCTGCAAAAGAAAAATCAGAGGAAGAGAATTAAAAAATATGCCAACAAAATATATTTTTGTTACAGGCGGAGTAATGTCGGGAGTAGGAAAGGGGGTTGCGGCCGCTTCAATCGGCAAGATCCTTCAATCGAGTGGTTTTAGTGTCACAGCAATTAAAATAGACCCTTACGTAAATGTTGACGCAGGCACAATGAGCCCCACCGAGCACGGTGAGGTTTTTGTTTTGGATGATGGAATGGAATGCGACCAAGATATGGGAAATTATGAAAGGTTTTTAGACACAAGCTTGTCTGGCGCCAATTATATGACAACCGGAAGCGTTTATCTTTCGGTTATAAACAAGGAACGCAGAATGGAATATGGAGGCAAGCAGGTTGAAGTGGTTCCGCGAATTCCTTTGGAAGTAATAGACAGAATTGATAAAGCTGTAAAAAAGGAAAAAGCCCAAATTGTTGTTGTGGAAATTGGTGGAACCGTTGGCGAATACGAAAACCTACTCTTTTTAGAAGCC
>Ga0247841_10007534_pt1 | contig 16124 bp, 13 predicted proteins | sample LaCruzMarch2015__2_FD_192410 | JGI IMG/M metagenome (GOLD analysis project Ga0247841, IMG submission 192410) | Freshwater microbial communities from meromictic Lake La Cruz, Castile-La Mancha, Spain - LaCruzMarch2015_18m | ecosystem: Environmental > Aquatic > Freshwater > Lake | place: Spain... | reverse complement strand
CACGTGCCGCAAGTTCTTTATGTTTTTCGGGCCGTTTCTGAGATCGTGACACCAAAGCAGGGATGAATTACACTACATGGTTGATTGGCGCGTTGCGCGTCAGGAAGGGAGCGGGGGGATGTAAGGAGCCCGTAGGGCGACTGAAATCCCCCCGCTTAAACCGAGCCAGGAAAGGCAAAAACCATGAATGACAATCAGAAGTTCGAAGCCACGGTAAGTTCTCCAACGTTGAAAGGAAATAAAGTTCGGCGGAAGTTAAGTGCCGATAAAAAGTTCCAAATCTATCTGGAAGCCCAGAGGAGCGACCAGCCGGTAGGCGAGATTCTCCGCCGGGAAGGCTTGTATGCAACCGACCTGACGCGGATTCGGGAGCAGGTGCGGGAAGGCGCTCTGGAGCGATTAAGTGCGCGTCCCGGTAAGAGGCCACAGATGGTTTCACGGGAGTCCTATGAGGCGTTGAAACAGGAGTTGGAAAAGAAGGAGCGCGCCTTGGCGGAATACGCCATGGAACTGACAATCATGCAAAAAAAAACGAATGGGGGGTCGTGGGAGCGATAAAAAGGAAGTGGTTCAGCGCGGATCGCAAACAGGAACTACTGAAAATGGTGGATAATGCAAAAGGACAGGGAATTTCGATGAGACAGAGTTGTAATCTGCTGATCATCCAGCGCCGGCGCGTATTACGCTGGCGCGAACATCAGCGCGATGGACAAGGATTGGCGAACGGACGGCCGGGACCGGAGTTGGCGCCGCATCGGATATTGCCAGTCGAACGCGAACAGGTGTTGGCGTTGGCCCGTCGGGAAGAGTATGCAGACTGTTCGCATCGGATTCTAACGGTATTAGCCTGGGAACAGAAGATTGTGTGGGTATCGTTTTCAACAACCTATCGGCTGTTGAAAAAAGCCGGGCTGATGACCGGGCGTTGCAATTATCACCGGCATAATGGACATAGTTTACCGCCGACACGACGGGCGTTGACGGGGCCGAACCAGCGTTGGTGTTGGGATATCAGCTATTTGCCGACTTATGAGCGGGGCATTTATTTGTATCTGTACCTTCTGCTGGATGAATATTCCCGCAAGGCGTTGGCGTGGCGGATCAGTTGGCAACAGACAATGAAGGAAGCCCGCGAGCTCTTGGACGATGGAATGCGGAATGAAAACATCCTTGATCTTCCGGAAGATCAGCGGCCGGAAGTGTTTAACGACCGAGGTCGGCAGATGAAGGCCAAGCCGATTCAGAGAATGTTGGAAGACATGCAAATGCCCCAGCGATTTGCGCGACCGCGAACCCCCAATGATAATCCGTTTATTGAATCGTCGTTCAGCACGATAAAACGTGATCCGGACTATCCCGGACGGTTTCGGGATCCGGAAGATGGTTACGGATATTTCAATCCGTATCTGACTTGGTATAATCAGGAACATTATCACTCCGGGATTAATTACGTGCCGCCGGAGCAGGCGCATCGCGGCCTCATGGATCAGATCATTGCTCAACGACAGGAGCAGAAGCTGGCCCAGTGCCGGCGGCGAAGGGAGGTGAACCTTAATGGAATAGAGGTTTTGTATTAAAAGCGGATTTCGCTGAAAACCATCTAAATCCGAAAAAAAGCGGGGTGAAAAGTATCGGCCTGCCTAACGGTAACCAATCGTAGGGCATTTTAGAGGCATATTTTTTATGAGTTGTTTTTCAAAATGGACTTTTCGGCAGAATCAAAAGCGAAGAAAAGTGTAAAGCCGTGATTAGCCTTCGGAGTTCGTCAGCTGACGGCGGAGAGCGGCAGAGTGTCCCCCGTTCCGTTGAAAAATATTCAACGGATTTCTTGACAAATGATAAGAAAACGAGGAAATTAACAATCAGGAATAATATTGGCAAAGTTCGTGTAGTGTAATTGTTTCTAAACTGGTGTCATTGTTCGAAAAACAAAGCGCCTGCATAAATAAAGATTCGTCAGACAGATTTCACAGATAGGCGTCCTAACCGTTAGTAATATTATTTCTTATCAGTTGCTATGGGACAATATTATGAGCGAATGGTTTATTCCTGAACCGGAAGATTTTCCATCACAACGTGCTTTACTACATCTTGGATTAAACAAGGCCGCAAGATACTATCGCGAATTAGTTGTACCTGGAATCGGTGGCGCTTGGTTTGTTCGTCAACTTTCCTGGGCAATGGGTGGAATTGTTCTAGCAAAAGAACTCCATCTCAAACCATCTAAAATCGCCAATGCAATTGAAGCTCTAGCGTGCAAACTGGAATGGAATAATTCTGAGAATGAAGACGACTATGATGGAAAAGGTATAAGGGCATTTAATAGAGACGGAGATGATGTATGGGGTTTTAAGGAGCTTTCAGATAAAAAGCATTACGTTCAAATAACATATCGAATGTCCACTGTTCGTGCGCTGACCGGATTGGGACTAACCACTGGGACGCGGTTCAATACAATGGAATTGACTCAAATTGGAAATGCGTTTGTAGAAGATTTTTTGAATCAAAACAAAGGGGGGCGAGGCGGAAAAATTGTCCGAAATGCGCTTACTGAATGGATTCAAGGCTCACTGATTGACAAGATAGAAGAAGGCATAGGGAAAAGATGTGTAACAGGCGAAGAAAAGCAAATCATCCGTAATCGCCTTCTTTCTGATTCCTCTGATACACTGTCAAATTCTCAACGCCGTAAGTATCTGATAGAAACGTTTGGCCACAATACAGTAAACATGCCCGATTTGGATGTCATATTAAAGAACCTAAAACAACAGGACCATGTGAATGACATTGAAACTGCTATTGCTTTTGATGCAATGCTGGAACGTGGACGGAAAATTATTCACAAATGTGCAGAGCTGATTGCCGTGTCACAATATGACATCAAAGGTTTAACTTCGAGTATTAAGATTCTTAAATCTAAAATAGAAGCATACAAAAAGTCTAAAGGCAAGAAACACTCTGATTCCGATTCTTTTTCCACAGAGTTGTTGGCGACCAATAATGATACAGAATTGCTTAATTGCATTGTCAAACGCGATGGGAATATTTTGATGTTTTCTAACGGAAAAATTATAAAAGGTACGCTGTTTGACAACCGTAAGGAATTAATAATAAATGATAAAACTTTGCAGGAACAGGTCGGTTCGGAAGAATCTTCTACTGAAAATAAACTTCATCAACTTTTTGAACTTTGGACGGATTGTCAATGACTGCTCAAGATAAATCCCGCCAATCATTGCTTAATCTTTTTTCTCCGCCAAACGACAAACGCAGAGGTGTATTCGGGTTGATTTGCGGCCTTTCGGCTGACGAACAATTCATGGATAGCGTACTTGAACAATTCAGTGGTTTGAATAGAAACCAGCGAAAATATAGCGGACATATGTCAATTGCACTTTTTCTAGATGCTCATAATAAACCAATACATTCCCTACCTGGTCTTTATAATCCCTGGCCAAACAAGCAAAGCACATGGAAAAACATCAGCTTAATGCATGCAAAGGTTGCATTACTCGGTTTCGGTGAGTCCGCCAAAGGCAAGCCTGATTATTACCGGTTAATTGTTTCGACCGGAAATTGGACCAAAGAAGCAGTCAATAATAGCATTAATCTGGTTTGGTATTGTGATTACGACACAGTAAGTAAAGAAGACCAAAAACAGAATGCAAAAGACATTAGCGAAACTGTTACTTTTTGGCAGCAACTTACAGGTACGAATAAAGGTAATGGAAATTATTATCAGATAGCCGAGAATGTCAAGAAGCACATAGATTTTTTCTTGAATGTAGCTTCAAACGCGATCATACCTCCTCAAAGAGGGTATTCATCTCAATTTATCTCAAACTTACTTAATGGCAAGGCTGACAAAATTGCCAAGTATTTTGAGGCTGATTCGATGGGAGCGCAGGTTTTAAAGCAATTCTGCGACAGTGAAATACGACGCAATTTCATCATTTGCGGATCAGGCTTCTTCGAACAAGCAGACCCTAAAATAACTAAGGCAAATGGACTAAAACCAGAGCCAGAAGTAATTCATAAAATAATCGGGTATCTCAAGAATAAAATCCTTACAAGGGACCCGATACAATGGCTTGTTATCAACCCCCAATCCAGTGGTGCGGCAGGGCAATGGATTAAGAGTATTGAACCGGATGATTTGGTTTGGATTCTAGGTCGTCCTAAACATCCAGAATTTCAGAAGACACCATATCCTTTCCATGCCAAATATGTTTTCATAGCAAATTATAAAGACGCAGACAGTATAGAATCTATTACAAGCGGTCTTCTCTATATAGGTTCCGGCAATTTGAGCAAACAAGGATTTATATTAGGACCGAGAAATGGCGGAAATATCGAAGCAGGTGTGGTTGTTGAAACGGAAAAATACGATTCTATTAAGAACTTCTGTATTCTACTTGGCATTGATCCTGAAAATATTTTAAAAGCCAAAGATATTCCAGATCAAGTGGACGGTGAAGAATCTGAACAAGATCGTTCAGAATTCCAGAATCCTCCGCCCATTGCCTCTTGCGTTTGGAATCCAACAACCAGCAAATTAACATTTCAATGGGCTGATTCTGATTGGGTGGACGTGACACTACATGATCAAAGTGTACTGTCGCCTAATCAGACAGAATTACTCATTGACAGGAAAGATTGTGATTTCAGTTCTGGAGTCAAACTTAATGCAAAACAGAATGGTAAATGTTGTGAGTGGATTATTCCGGTTTTTGCCGAAAACGGTAACTCCTGTTCTCCTCCACTACGCCCTAAATCTGGTCAGGAAATTATTGACGCTCTTTACAGTTTTCCCGCAACCTCATATGAGGACGAAGACGATGATATGGATAACGATGAAGGTGATGGCATAATTTATAATGGTTCGATTACACAAAAAGAGGATTTTTCCGAATTACGCGATGAATTAGACCGTTTTCCGCTTCATTTAGCTACCTCACTTGTTGAGGCTATCGCCGCTCGAAATCAACAAATCAGAGAGGGGCAATTACCTGACTGGATTGAACATTTTCGCCGAATACTTATTGATGAGATGAAACCAGAGATTAAAAAGAAATTAATAGCACTTGGTATTGACATTTTAAATCCATTGCTTGAAACGGCAGGATTCGCTCCAGAGAAACCAAACAAAGACTATAAAAAAGCAATACAAGAAATCATTGATAACTGGGGTCTTAAACACAGTTAATATCTTGTGATAAAGGATTGATATATGAACTGGGGAAAAACGTTTGAACAAATGAAAGAGTTGGCAAAGCTGAAAGAAGTTAAAGATAATCCCCAAAAAGCATTTTGGAAATGTGGCCAGGAATACTCTATCCGCTGGATGGCAGATCAGCTTAGCCAAGATAATCGTAATGGTGTTCTGGTTGCCGATGAAGTGGGAATGGGTAAAACCCGTGTTGTTATGGCCGCTATTCTTGCTGTTCTTAAAAACGGTGGTACGGTTGCGGCTGTCGTGCCGCCAGGACTTCTTTATCAATGGAAAAAGGAATGGGATGATTTTATTAGCAATTTAAAGGAAAAAAAAGATTATGCTCCTATTCTTTTACGCTCTTATCACAGCCTTTTTGATAACACTGACTTGCGCTTCCCACTTTCTGAAAATAGTGGCAAATGGCTATTGGTTTCACACCAATTTGGCCCTCCGATATTACAAACAAAATCAAATATCAGACGGTTTTGGTTACCTATTTTATCTGCAGCTATCAGACAAAGGAAAGATAAAGTCCACCAAGGAAACAAGTTTTGGCAGGCTCTTAAAAACGAAGGCTGGAGCTATGATTGTCTGGATGAAAATTGTAGCGACTGTTCAGAAAGAAAGAGAAGTATTTGCAAATCTGATCTGCAAATAAAGAGAGCAGCAGAATTCCTTGCAAATAATCGATGGGGCAAGTTTAGAAATATAGATGACATTCGCAACCCTAATGATGCTAAAGATTTCTATAAGTCGCAAGATGGTTTGCAAATGCTTGGAGACCTTCTTGGGCCAATTGACCTCATAGTAATTGATGAAGCTCATAAAAATCGAGGAGAAAACAGCAAGCTTGAAACAATTCTTAAGATCATTAAAAAGAATCCGTTGATAAAGCACATTACCATGACGGCTACTCCAATGGAATTAGATCCTGAACAATGGAAAGATTTATTTAGGCGGATGGGCGAACCATGTCCCGAAAAAGCGATTAATGAATTTAAGACTGGACGAGACAATGCAAAAAAAAACCCAGACAATAGTGATAATATCAAGACGTTGATTTCGGCAAGCGAAAGATTTACAGCATCCTTGAGGCGTTTCGTAACTCGCCGACTACGTATTAAACAAGATGAAATGCGGAAATTACTCAGACTAAATAACGGAGATGTAGAAAACTGTGCGCATCCACACCGTGATGCATCAAACCCAATTAATATTTGTCTCGCTGAAGTTGAAGACGATTGGAAGCCTTCGATCTTTGCCCTGGAAGCTCTTGGTAAGGCGGCAAAAGGATGTAATACCGATGATAAGAATTTGAATGATTTACTTGGAATACTTAAGATCGCTGACAGTCGTTATGCGGCAGGACAAATTAAAGGAGAGGATGAAGATAAATTAGATGGAGCTATAAAAGAATATTTAAGCCAAATACACAACGAAAGTAATGAGTCACCTCACAAACACATTTTGGGAAAGCTTCAACGAATCCAATATTGGCAAGGCAAGCTAAAAAAAGTCGAGCGTGATTTATCTGGACATCCACGGATCCAGCACGTTGCAGACGCGATTGAGAAAACCGTTTGGAGTGACCAAGAGAAAAAAGAGAAAATACTGGTCTTTGGCACTTTTAAGAAGCCATTGAGAGCACTCTGGGATGTTCTTAATCGCCGTGCGGTTTTACGGTTTCTTGATCGCAAAGCAGAGGGAGATAAAAAAGAACCACCAATTCCTGCTGTCTCGGTATGTCTTAAAAATCTCGACAGTATTTGGAAAGAATATGAAAGAATTAAGCTTAAACAGGACATTGGTTTGAAAAGGACATTTTCTTCGAAAAATGATTTAAGAAAAGCCATTGTGCTTGGTGGTAAAACTTATGAATCTTTACGCAATCGCTTGACAAATCACATTGACAATAAATTTGTACAGTCCCTGCCGGGTGATGCGGTCATAACAAGTGTTAAAAAGAAAGTAGCAGAACTTTTGCGTGCACGTCTTATTAATGAACTGATCTGCCGAGGTGAAACAATGGATAATCTCAAGCCATCAGATCTTAAAAATAAAGCCTTAAATGTTTGGAGTGAATATCTTGAAAGTTATTTTGATAAAGAGGAAGATGGAATTGAAAATCTTAAGGCAAAAACAAAATGGAAGAAACCTAATTATTTCGTTGGTAGTAAAGAACGACTTGCAGAACTTAAAGAATTAGATCGTTTTGCTGATAATGTTGGCAAAATAGAATTAAATGCACTTGTCGACAATGAGATCGATGATATTTCTGGCCGCCTTGGTTTTTTTGCCCGACTGCTTGACGGTGATGTTAAAATGGAAACAAGACGCGTTCTTCAGGCGCAATTTAATGACAAATATTCTTTTCCACTGGTGCTTATCGCTCAAAGTCAGGTCGGCCGTGAAGGATTAAATTTACACAAAGCCTGTCGCACTGTAATCCAGTTCCATTCGGAATGGAATCCGGGCGTGGTCGAACAGCAAATTGGACGCGTTGATAGGATTGAGAGTTTTTGGGAGGAATTGGCTCGCAAACATAATGAAAAACATCCCAAAGAATCTGTTCTTGCTGTCGGGTTTCCAAAAATCAGAATCCGTCCAGTCGTGTTCGAAGGAACCTATGATGACTTTCAATATAAAGTATCAAAACAACGCCGTGAAACACTAAACGCACATCTCTTTGGAGAATTACTAAACGAGGAAGCTTTGATAAATATGCCCAAAGATGGCGAATGGAAAGAACTCAGGGACAAACTAAAAGAAGCAGCTCCAGACTTTTCACCACTGAAGTAAAATATAATAGCTACCATCTTTGCAGATAAAATCGCTAGAGCAATTGCGAATAATAAATAAGAGGAGAACAAATGAAAGAAACAAAAAAAGAAACGAAAGAAAAAGAACTGACAGGTAATGCGATTGTTGTCGCAATAGGATGCAACCAGTGTCCTGTCAATGAAGAATACCGCATATCCAGTCGTGATGAAGCTGATAAAGTAAAAAAACAAATCGGGAAAGTAATTGAGTGTCCAAATTGCCACGGCAAATGGATGCTCAAGCGTATTCAGATGCGTGGTGTGATTATAGATGCCGAGCAGGATGCAGAAGAGTGGCGTATGTTACCTTTGTTTGTGCCTATCCTGACTTCATTTGATACGGCAACAATGAATATTTTGGATGTGCCTGTGAGCTCCATTGAAGATGAGGAGAAGAAGAAATAAATAAAAACGGTAGTAACATTTGTTGCTGACTATAATCTCGTGTTTTATACTTTGCCTAGAATTACAAGCCGTCTTAGAATCTCTATCATGCCCCCTGAATCTTGGCCGCAGTATTGAAGAAGTTGATTTTGTACCTTGCGTTGCTCGGTTACGCTGACGTCACCAAATGTAACCCTTAGAAATTCCTGTCCGGCGGTTAATCCGTCCGCAATGGGCAAGTTGTCGTAACGCAATTTTGTCAAAGCCGGTATTATGCGTTTGAGTGAATTGGAACCATGTTGACTCGGATGATGATATGCAGCTTTCCGGAAGGGAATAATGAGATCATTCAAGCGTTTCAGGACTCCACAAATCCACGTTTTATGCTCCGGAAACGCTTCGGCCATTTGCTTAAGAACAGTCTTCTCAAAGGACATATTGAATGCCAAAATTGTCCCAGAATGACCGATAATCTGTTTTAGGCTTTGGATCAGTTTAGGGCGAGGATCATTTCGCCCATCGGCCAAATACGAGTAATGGATAGGCTTGGCCTTTGGCTTGTTGACTATGTGCAGTGAATATTGGAAAGGTATCTGCTGATAGGGTTTAGTACCGTCGAAGATGGGGATTGGAGTGCTGAATGTTTCAAAATCTAGGAAACGGATTGGATATTTAATATCATCCAGAAACTCACCAATGGCTTCGGGATTAATATACGGCTTACCAGTTTTAACGCATTTCACCTGAATGCGCTGGTAACGGCTCAACGCGGTCTCAGCGGGAATATCCCGGATTCGAAGAATGCCCTGTGCCATGAAGGCATAGGCCTTGGCACCGCCCCGATGAAGACTAAATACGTTATTTGCCGGAAGGAAAGCCCAGCATTGATTCATGAGCGGGCAGGTATGCGGCGCACCACAATGTGGACCGACATCTATTTTGGGACACTTGGTCGCCAGGGCTTTTACCATGGCCGCAACCGATTTGGGTACGTCACGAATTATCTCCGCCACCTCTTTGGATATCAGATTTAAATTAAAAAGTTTACTTGCCTTGATTGGCCCGTGCTTGACGTAATCGCCGTTTATTGTGGCGATCCGGCATTGACGAATGGGTAGGCCTGACTTGCCGCAAACATATTTCTGGAACGCAACATCCTGATAATAATGGTCTTTGATCTCTGTGGAGGATTTAACCTCCACAATATCCCATCCGCCCCTGACCGGAACCAGGATATCGATCTGGGCGTAAAGATTTCCCGAGCTGATTGCCGCTTCGTATATGGGTTTGCGTTGCGCTAATGCATCCCGGGTAGCTTTAATCCTGTCCTGCATGTTCAATATGGAATCAATTGCTATGCCGTCTGGAAATAGCTTGCGGGCATATAATCCGACTTCTTGGCCGGTAATAAGGACTTGTTGATGGTCATCATCTTCAATAGCCACGAGATCGGGCTTGTGTATCCGGTGCCAGAGTTGTTTAAGACACTGTAATCCGGCCATATAGCTGGTTTTGCTTATGCGCATATAATGATTCTTTCGTATTTTTAGCATGGTATCATCTCCAATTCAATTCCAGTTTAATGGTTTTAATCATCTGTTTTTGAAAGGATGGCAATAACTTCTTCCCGCAGCTTTTTTTCATAAGCAGCATAATCCAAAGGAGTCATCCCATCGTTGCTTTTCAAATCTTTCCTGGCTCCATTGGCTAACAACAGCTTAAGGATTTCAACCCTTCCTTTGCCGGCGGCAACATGGAGCGGAGTAGAGCCATCCTTGTCCTGGCAATTCAATTCCGCCCCATGTTCAAGCAGGACCTTTACCGTTTTAATATCACCATGTTTTACAGCCCAAAAAATAGGCGTCTCCCCATGGATCCCGCGGCCATTGACATCTTCACCACGGGATAGCAAAGTGGCAACTTCATCGGATTTTTCTTCTATTACGGCACTAAATAATTCGGCATGACGAATCCACATATTCCGGCGCTCCTTTCATTTAACGTCTTTCGTGTTGCTTTTACGCCCTTTCTGATGACGTACCTTTCGAATGTCCTTGTCCCATTTCTTAAAGAATTCAAAAAAGGGATTAATTGACCGGATAACGCCTCCCAGTGACAGGACTACTTGTTTCCAGATCATGCTTCCATTTGCAAGAATTCAGATGGCCAGAATTCAGATAGTCGCTTGGCAAACCGGCCAGACTTTATTGACTTCAGTTTCTGGATCAGCATTTTCAATTCAGCCTTATCCTGTTTCGGCTGAAGCTCGGCTATCCGGATAGCACGGCTGAAGATCTGTTCAGCTTTGGCGTTATTGCCAGAAAGAACCCAAAGCCCACCAAGATTCTGCAGAAAGGGGATGATCGTTTGACTAAAAGCACCATTAACATTTGCTTCTATTTGAACAGCCCTTTCAAGAACATGCAAACCTTCTTCCTTATCACCGATTCCGGTCAATGTTAGGGCAAGGTTGTTCATCACACTAGGGAGATCGACTCTTCCCTTTTTATGCGTTTTTTCTAGGATGGACAAAGCCTGGCAGAATATCTCTTTTGACTTTGGATACTGCTCCAATGTGAAGTAGACCTGAGCTAAATTGTTCATAGTGTCTACAACCGAAGGGTCTTGTGTGTCTGCTTTTGCCATGCGAATGGCCAGAGAGCGTTTATAGAGCGACACTGCCTCAGTATCTTCCTTCAGACAGGTATTGACGTTGGCCAGAGAGTCAAGGATATCAGCAATCCGGATATCCCGGCAACCGAAAGTCTTTTCGCCCAAAGCCAACGCTGATTGATAGGTTCTAAGGGCTTTCTTAAAGCTGGCCGAATTCTGATATTTGCCATGCTCCATGTAGGCACAGCCGAGATGAAAGATGTGCAGAACGCGGTTCTCCGGGTCGGATTGTTCACTGACAGGATCAGAGGTCGCGGCCTCCAGACAGCTTATGGCCTGACTATATTCATCTTTCTCCAGGTGATTCATGCCGAGGTGGTCGAGCACATCTGCCGTCGTCTCGAATTCATTGAAATGCTCTTCTTTCGACACTGTGCATGGCGAGTCCTGCGCCGGTTCCATATCGGGAATCAGCATCTCATGCAATTTGATCTGAATTGGTCCGGCGCCGAGATTGAGCGGTTCATATTCGGGTGTCACTTTCCAGCAGGCGCTCCGCCCATCCTGAACCACACCCAGGATATTCAAATTTTTGAGTACCCATCGCGTTTGACATTCCGGGCATTGAGTGACTTTCCCAATCAGTTTTATCTGTTCGTAGAGATCTTGGCTGTCTTTAACCGCGTGTTCATAATTTTCAGGGCATTGCTTACACCCAAGAGTCACAATAGCATAATTGCCAGGGAAGGTGATTTTTTTCATGACATTCCTCATTATTAAGTGAATTGAGCGTTAGCTGTTAATCTGATTTATTTTTGTCCATCCTCCTTGTCTTCTATCATCGAAATAGGCACGTCCATAATATTCAGCGTATTGATGTCGAAAGAGGAGAGGATCGGAACGAACAACGGTGCTACACGCCATTCTTCAGCGTCTTGCTTGGCATCCAATATTACTCCACGCATCTGAACACGCTTGAGTAGCCATTTACCGTGGCAGTTGGCGCATTCAATTACTTTTCCGACTGCCTTCACTGCCGCATCAGACTCTTCACGACTGAATATGCGGTATTCATCGTTGACCGGGCATTCTTTGCATCCTACGGTAACGACAATAACGTTTCCGTAGAGTTCCTTTTCTTCAGTTTTTTTCGTCTTTTGCTGCGTTTTTTTATTTTTGCTCATGGCGCCCTCCCTTTCATGGTTTTGCCGTTCGTGTTTAGTACTCATTGCTGAAAATATGTTATTTCTTTTTTTCTGGAGCCAATGTAGCATGGGGCATAGGACAAACAGCGTCCCAAGCAATAAAAAAAGGATTTATTTTATGTCGGCTCCCAAGTTCAAACCCCAGTTTCGGAGGCTTTTGTTCATTGACGAGCAGATCCGGACGGGCAAATACCCCAATTGTTTCAAGATGGGCAAAAAGTGGGAGGTCAGCTACAAGACCATCCAGCGTGATGTTGACTACATTAAGTACGAACTGGGTGCGCCTATTGAATATGATAAAAAGCGGCGTGGTTTTTATTACACCGATAAGACCTGGTTCCTGCCGTCAGTCATAATGTCGGAGGGCGACATTTTCGCCCTTCTGGTGGGCACACAGGCCATGGCCATGTACAAGGGCACACCGGTGGCAAAGGAGCTGGGAGAAATATTCAGGAAGCTGGCGGCCTGTTTACCGGATAAATTAACTATTGCCCCGGAGCTTATCTTTTCACGATTCACATTCAGCGGACCGCCGACAAAGGCTATCCGGGAGGATGTTTGGAAGATGGTGGTGCGGGGCTTGATGAACCAGCGTGAATTGGAAATTCAGTACCAGGCGCTCTATTCCCGGCATCCAAAAGCACACGTAATCCATCCCTACCACTTGGCCAATTTGGACGGAGAATGGTATTTATTCGCCTATGAACCCAGACATAGGGAAATAGTCCAATTCCTAGTGGGACGGATTGAATCGGTTACGGTGAGCGAGCACACGTTCAAGATTCAGGCAAATTTCAACATGCGGAAACTGCTGGCTGACCGCTTTGGCCGGTTCATCCACAGCGAGAAACATGAGCCGAGTAACGTTCGTCTACTTTTTGATAAAACATTAGCAGGCTACATTTCCGAAAAGACCTGGCATTCCCGGCAATCAATTAAAACCAAACGAGGGGGCATGATTGAATTATGTATGCCAGTTCCGGATATCCGGGATGTAATTCCATGGATTTTGAGTTTCGGTTCAAAGGTAAAGGTCTTAGCCCCAAAATCACTGGCTGAATATGTCAGGAAAGAGCATTATCGGGCTGCAAAGTAAGTTTCTGTGTCCGGCAACCGCTCAATCTCCCTGCATCTCCTGTAATCCTTCGGAATAATTGCTTGGGTTCTTTGGTCAGATTGTATTCTACGTTGAATCCTCTTTTATAGAATTTGTCTTTGCTCATATTGTGGATAATAATTTGTAATTGTCATCATTCCCCGCCCCTTTACTTCATCCAATTGCAAATTAAAGGGTTCCGAAATCTAAACTAATGGAATACTCGCTGGAATAAGGTTTTTGAAATAGCCCGTTATCCCGTTTGTCCTGTCGGGGTTTGTGGAACAGGGTTTTTAGCACCATCCTTAACCAACTGAAAAGCTCTAATCCTACTGACCCCCAGCTCCTTTCCTATCTTCCCAAAAGACATGCCCTGATTTCTCAACACAACGGCTTTAGCTGCTATATCTCCAGTCGTCCTTGGTCGTCCTAGTCTCTTTCCGTTTAAACGAGCCCTGGCGAGTCCTGCCCGTGTCCGTTCACCGATCCTCACCTTCTCCTGCTTTGCCAATGCCGAAAGTAGGGCAATTATGCTGTCTGAAAACAAACCTAGGCTGGATAAATATGGTTCTGTAAATGAATGCCAGTCCACCCCGTAGGAGTCCAGTCGGGTCAAGTATTCAATGGTCTTTCGGCTACCTTCTCTCGATAGCCTGTCAAGCGACCAAAACAACAAAATGTCGTAGGCTTTTTTATGCCCTAATTGAAAGACCTTTTCCAATCCTGGTCTCTCATCAACTCCCTTGCCCCCTGAACAGACCTCCAGAATGACATCCAATATCTTCCAGCCCTGTTTGTCAGCGTATTCCTTCAACTGGGCAACCTGATTCTGGTTCTCCTGGTCTAGGGTGGAAACTCTGGACAAAATTAGACAAGTTTTCATAATTTAGGGGGTGCTAAAACAATAGTCCCTTTTTCGGCTTCATATTTACAGGCTTTTCATATGGTTTTTGGTGCATCCATTATTGCCTAAAGATTTGTTCCTTTTAGTTAACGCTTACCCAGCATCATCCCGAAGCCAGCAACAGGGCTTCCTTTTCAGCTTCTTTCGTTTTCACTTCCCTTTTAACCCGTCTCTTCTGGACCTCCCACCCAATCTGTCCCCCGTCGACAAATAGCCTGACGCCCTGGCTATTATGATTCGAATAAGCATTGAAAAGGGCATCTTCCAGGTGGGACACAAGGGCGGTCTGCAATCCCCTTGCCCCCGTCTGCCGTTCAATACATTGCTCTACTATATGGTCATAGACATCGGGATGAACCTGCAGTCCAAGTCCATTCAGTGACAGCTCCCTTTCGTACTGCCGGATGGTGTTTTTCTCCAGGATGGCTTTCAGCTCATCCTTTGTCAGGTCGTCAAATGAAACCAGAGATGAAAACCGCCCGTAAAGCTCTGGGATGATGCCGTAACTCTCAAACGAAGATGCCCTCTGAATCTCGACATTCAAATCAATTTGGGATTTATCCTGTGTTCCAAACCCGATAGCCTTGCCTTGTTTTTGAAGCATGCTTTTCAAGCCGGAAAACGCCCCGCACCCGATGATGCCGATGTGCTTGGTGTTGATGACCTGCTTGTCGCCGGACGACCTGTAATCCAGGTCGTAGGTCACTTCCGAGCCTTCCAATATTTTCAACAGTTCCTGCTGGACAGCCAATTTCAGATCTTTTGTAGTCCCTTGACCGGCGAACCGGGCGGCGCTGTGGGAGCTGCAGATTTTGTCGAACTCGTCCAGACAGACGACCCCGACACCGGCTTTCTCGACATTATTGTCTGCAACCTGAATCAACCGTTTAAAGATGCTGGAAACGTGAGCCCCGACGTAACCGGTTTCCACGAAACTTGAGATGTCGCAAATCACCACGGGCAGGGAGATGATTTTTGAGAACAGCAGCTCCACGAGAAAGGTCTTGCCGCACCCGCTTGAACCCAGCAGCAGGGCGTTGCCCTTTGGCGGCAGATCCCTGCAGTCAACGCCCTCCACAAACACCTTCTTCAGCCGATTAAGGTGACGCCATGCCATTAAACAAACCGATTTAACCGCCTGCTCCTGCCCGATGTATCCTTCCCGATGGATTACCTTTGCCATATCCATCGGGGTCATTTCCGGCAGGGACTTGACGTAGTCCGGCAATGACGCCTTGTCGATTATTGACCTCGCGGCATCGGGAATGTCCGGGGCAGGTTTCTCGGTCGGTTCGGCAGGCTTGGCTTTGGGAGTGTCTATTATGGTTGCTGTCTCGCCCAAAAGGAAAGAACTCAATCCAGAATGCAATTTCAAGAAACTGTGCGCGGAAATCGACGACGCCTCAAGGACTCCCGACTCGAAAAGCCTCACGGCTGCGCTCCTGTTTTTCACGATGTCGTCGAAAGTCCTTTTCAGGGAGGCAATCCTTGCGATGTTCATAAGAGCCGTATCGCAATAGAACATCAGGGACTGGCGAAACGCGACAACGGCGACGATCCTGAGCTGCTCCGGCTGCAGCGGGTGGAGGTTGCGGCTGGACAGGAATGTTTCCAGCGGCCGTGATGTCATAATCTGGTTCTGCCACTGGACAATCTCCGCTATGGCGTCCCTGTGGGCATCATAGTTGGCTTGCAGGAGGACAGGGGCTTTTTCATACGACTTGTCCAGCCTGCTCAGCAAGTTTCCCAGCCACAGGACGCGATTTCCAAAGTTATTCCATTGAAAATCAGGCTTTTTGTCCATTGTCTAATAATTCTCCGCTTTCGATTCGTCGCTGGTCTCAACCTCTATGCTGAACATATTGATTGTCACGTGGACATCCTTCGC
>Ga0247841_10007531_pt1 | contig 16127 bp, 8 predicted proteins | sample LaCruzMarch2015__2_FD_192410 | JGI IMG/M metagenome (GOLD analysis project Ga0247841, IMG submission 192410) | Freshwater microbial communities from meromictic Lake La Cruz, Castile-La Mancha, Spain - LaCruzMarch2015_18m | ecosystem: Environmental > Aquatic > Freshwater > Lake | place: Spain... | reverse complement strand
TTCAAGTCTTGTTGAATCTTTAACCGATGTCATAGTGAAAGACGGGCGTCTGGTAGTATCCGTAATGGTAACCTGAGACAGTTTTAAGGTCAGACTTCCGCTTGAAATCGAAGTCATAGTAAAACGCTCGACTAACGCAATCTTATTTAAATTAATTGTCCACGTCCTGGGCTGAGAAGTGCTTGCACCCGCAACATTAAAATTAATTGTAACTATTGAATCGTTTAAACTATTAAATGCATAACTTAATGTATCTGATGTGTTAGAATTTGTTACTTCGTCTTTATTGCAGGAATATACACCAAGCATTAAAACTGCCAGAACAAAAAGAAAGCTGTATTTTATCATAATTATTTTTTATTAAAACTAAGGCAACGGCATTTAAATTTCAATGTAAATATTCTTCATTTTTCTATTTTATTTTACAGTCTAAGTGTATAACTTGCGGCATACAACCAAACTAAACATAAACAATTATGAATGAACTGAAGGGCTCAAAAACTGAGCAAAACTTACTTGCCGCTTTTGCCGGCGAATCCCAGGCACGAAACAAATACACTTATTACGCTTCCGCCGCCCGTAAAGAAGGATATGAGCAAATCGCAGCCTTCTTTGAAGAGACTGCGAATAACGAAAAAGAACATGCCAAGCTGTGGTTTAAATACCTGAATGGTATAGGAACAACCTCCGAGAATCTTCTTCATGCCGCCGAAGGTGAGAACTATGAGTGGACGGAGATGTATCCTTCTTTTGCCAAAGATGCAGAAGCAGAGGGTTTCGGGAACATTGCGAAGATGTTTCTGCGTGTTGCGGAAATTGAGAAACATCACGACGGGAGATATAAAAAACTGCTTTCAAACCTCAAGGAAGACATTATTTTCAAACGCGGAGAGGAAACAATGTGGATATGCAGAAACTGCGGACACATACACGTCGGCACCGAACCGCCGAAAGCCTGTCCGACCTGTTTACATGCGCAGGCATTCTTCGAGATTTATAACGATAATTATTGAAATCACTTCTGATTTCCTTCTCTTTTGAGAAATCAATAAGTATCGATCGCCAGAACGTTTCTTAACAGAAACCGTCATTTTACAGTGTAGGATGACGGTTTCTGTATTTCGTAGAAAACACAAATTATTTTTATCATTTTATGACTATTTCAGAATAAATTTTTAAGGGATTTGATGTTAAACGTGAGGATTTCAGGAAACTTTTCAACTGTGGGAAATATTTAGTGAAATCGCCGTTTAATTCTTTAAAAATGTTTATTGCATCTTCGTTAGATTTGGGGAATTTTAGCGTTAGTCCCCTTAGTTCGAGTTTATCGTAAAAAAAATAAAATAACTGCATCTGACCTATATTTTCAAACCGAACCGTGACAACCTCACTATCATCTTTGAAATTGACTTCATACTTCTTAAATAAATTATCACTTACCATAAGACTGCTACGGTCATAATGCGCTTTTAAGTCATGGATGAAATATTCCTTTGTTTCCATATCCTTTAATAAATCTTTGTATTTACGAATTTCCGAAAACCTGGACCTAACCAAAGAAACCGTTTCATCAAAAGTCAACTTTTTCTTATTTTTTCCATTTTTAAGAGATTTTGATTTTTCGTTGCGCTCGTGGACATAATTTGCAACCGCCGAATACAATTCATTCAAATCTTTCCTGGGTAAACCGAGTTCATTAAAAATTATTAAATCAAGTTGCCGTCTGTCTGTCTGGGATATTTCTTCAAAAATAGTACCTTGTTCGCGGCTCTTCAAAGATTTTAATACTTGCTTTAAATCCGGTTTATGTCTAAGTAATAATTTTGGATTTAATATCAGGCACTTCTCAAGTACGTTTACATCAACATCGCTTAAAGTCTGATTGCCCGTTAACTGTCTTGAAAACAAATCAAATATTAATCTGAATAGAAAACTGTTCATTAATAAGAAAATAATATCTGAATACTTCCGATATTCGTCTTTGATCTTTATATTATAGTTTACCTTATCACAATATATTTCAGAATTACGATTATCAATAAGACGGTATTTTTCACCGATTTTTGATGGGAAAATAAAATCACCGATAAATAAATCATCACCGAGATTGAACCAATCCTGTGATTTATCGGAGGATATTCGTTGTGAACAGGTTGGTCTTTTATGAACATTTAATGTTTCTGCTTCTTTAATATATCCGAGAAGTTTCATTTTGTTTTTTCTTAAATATGATTTCGATTCATTACAAATCAAAACCTTATATTTAAGATTCTCAACATCTACGTCTAAATTTACAGCTTCCCTCTGGGATTTAAGAAGCGGTTTGAAATATTTACGTTCAAGAATATAATGACGATTAGTCATTTCAGAATAATACCATCCGAATATTTTCCAATTAATTTTCGACACACTCTTTTTAACACCGAAAGTAAGTTCATACTGATTCAAATCCATAATCTTTGCTGTTTCTGTATCATCTTTAACATAGAAAAATTCATTTGCACCGGTTTTGATTCCGTATTTAACATCAACAACTGCGGAAAGAGGAATAAACTTATCATTTGCGATTGAAATTATCTTATTATAGATATCTGGAGATCGCAAAAACTTAGCGCCCCAATTACCGTTCGTATAAACCTTGTCAACAGTTGACTCGTTTTCGAGATACTTCTGATTTAAAACGGTTATGTGATAATCATCAGATTTGAAAATACTTTCGTGAGAAAGAATACTGGCAGCAAAATCACTAACACGTTTAACGCGGTATCTGTCATCAATTTTACCTGCAAAGACATCATAATCTTTAAAAACACGAACAAACCTGACGCTATTTTCTTCCCTTTGTTTTTCATCGGAGCATTTTTCGAGAATTAAAATAACTGTGTTAACCGAAGCGGTTTCAAAGCTGCGTTTGACCTGATTGTCGAGAATTGCAATTATCCTAAAATTATCGAGAAGGAATTTCTGAAGACCGGCGCCGAAAGAAACATCAAGCCAACTGCCGGATATAACATAACCAAGACGACCACCCTCTTTCAGGAATGCTGAAGTGTGCATCAGATAATAAACATATAAATCGCTTTGCTGATTTAATTTTTTTAATGAATGTTCCTTTTTCGCAAGATTCAACCATTTATCTTTATCTTCAATGAATTCCTGCCTGATATATGGAGGATTGCCAATACAAACATCGAACCGCGGAATTTGTACTTCGGAATATTTATTGTCAACCCGTTTTACATCGAAAGATTCGCTTGTATTAAGAAAATATCCTTTATACTTATAATTGCTTTTCACATCCGCAAAATCTTTTTGAATAATGACGGGGTAATTTTCTGCCGAAGCGATATCGAGAAGAGTAAGATTCATAACCGAAAGAAAAGCAGGAAAAGTTGCTATATCAATCCCCCAAAGACGTTCGATAATGTTTTCGTGTTTAAGTTTAGGATTAAAATATTTCAGGAAGGAATAAGCTCGGACAAGGAAAGTACCCGCACCGCAGCCACTGTCGAGAATATAGTCTGTGTCTTTTGTTATACAAAATGCGTTTATAATATCCACTTCGTTTGTATTTGTGAAATGCTGACCCCTCTGATGCTGTTCCTGATTATTTATTAAGGTGTTGTAAATAGCTCCGATAATATCACAATTGAGGTCGTGAAAGTTCAGATTTTTGATTTCGTTTACATTTCTCTTTAAAACGGGAATGTATTCAACCGGAAAATCGAATTCATCGAGAACAGAAGGCTGAAAAATCATTTCATAATCGTGCTTTAATACATCGTCAAATCTTTTTCTTAACACTTTATTAAGAAGATTTTTATCCTCCGGAATATCAAGTTCCTTTAAGTTTAATGCAGGAACCTCTTTATACAGATATGAATAAAAGATTATTTTCAGATAAAGAAGATAGTTCGATAACTGACATATATTATAAACAGAATCGCGATCGAAATTGAAATCAACATTAAAAATATCCTGAGATTTCAAATAGTCTTTAAGTTCATTACTGAAATATTTATCTGAGTGGATTTTCCTGTACATATCATAAAGCATCTGAGATGAAGCCTCGAGAATATAGGAGGAAAGTTTTGCCACGAAAATTTTATCAATTGAATCCCAGTGAACAGGTTTTGTTTTGTGAATAATATCGCTTAAATCAGATAAAAACTGTTTGAGCTTTGGCAAAATCAATGACTCATAGAACGGCGTTATGACTTCATTATCATCCTTTATATTTGAAAGTGTATAGATTTTGAGTTTTCGCTCGAATAATGTAGTGAACTGCTTAAAAGTCTGAAAAATGACTAACTGACGAGGCGTACCCGTAACATAATATTTATAACCTCTGTCTGAAGCTTTTTGCGCGGCATCTCTGACAAGAGCCTCGTCATTCGCATCCCAGCTTGTGTTTTTCAACTCGAAGAGAACTATGTTTTCAGAGTCCAAACTTGAATAAAGGAGGCAGTCGCCGAACCGGCTGGAATCAACACCGATATTTTGTTCCTGAGTAATCTGAGAAAAAGAATATTTTGAATCACCTTTTATGATTTGATTAATCAATGAAACTAAAACACCCTGAAAAGTTCTCTCGTTTGATTTTGGCTCTAACATGTTATTAACGTATTATTTTCTTCATTAAACTTTTTTTATTAATATCCGAATATCTGCTCAAGTGTGAGGAATTCCACTTTACCGTATTTTTCGAGTATTGAGAAATCAATCTTGCTTTTATCTCCCAGGACAAGGTACGTAAATTTTTTGTCCTTTATATATTTTTCCTGAAAGGCTTTAATATCGTTTATCGAAAGTCCCGGATACGATTCGTAAATATTCCTGCGTAAATCGTAATCTATTCCGAGTTTTTTATTATCGAGATAAAGATTCAGTACAGCGGCGTTGAGATAGCGCTCTGCCTGCATTTGTTTTATTGCGCCGTCTTTAGCCGAATTGAACGAAACATCGGATAACGGCATATTATTCAGCAGTCCGGTGAGTCCGTCCATTGCCTCGGAGAGCTTATCAGACTGTGTGCCTATGTAACTGATATCGTAATGATGTTTATATGTCCTGTCGGGTATGCGGTAACGTGAGTTGACTGAATATGCGAGAGCTTTTGCTTCGCGTAATTCCTGAAATACAATTGACGACATTCCCGCTCCGAAGTATTCATTGTATAAATTTATCTTCGCCAGATTATCTTTATTGAAAAGTTCGCTTCTGTGTATCATCATTATTTCGACCTGCTTCATATTATAATCCACAAAATAAATTTTGTTCTCCTCAGTCGGCAGTTCGGTGAATTCCTTTGCGGGCGGCAGAGGAAGAGGCAAATCTTTCGTTCTGTAGTGCTGTAATATCTGACGCTCAAGTTCGCTCTTTGCGTACGGTCCGAAATAAACAATATCGTGCTTATACTTTGCAAGAAGTTTTATGACGTTAATTAAATCCTGCGATTTCAGATTTTTCAGTTCACTTTCTGAAATTATGTTTGTAAAAGGCGAATTTTGTCCGTATATACCGAAATTCATCATAGCGGAATTAAGTATGGTGCTTTTTGAAAGCTTTGCATTCGTCCTGCTTTTCAGAATATCCTCCGTTAAGTTGCTTAACGCTTTATCGTCCGGACGCGGTTCATTTATTAACTGCTGTAAAAGTTCAAGCGCGCGCGGCATATTTTCATTAAGTCCGGATATTGTTAAATTAATTTTCTCGGTACTGCGGTATGTACCGAATGTACAGCCGATTTTATAAAACTCCTGAGCAAGTTCGGCGGCTGAATATTTTGAAGTGCCGAGGAACTGTATGTATCCCATTGCCAGAGCGGCTATCCTGTCATTATTAGAGCCCATATCATAAACCAGCGATAACGAGAAGACATCGTTATCCTCATTCAATTTTGAATAAAGCATTATTCCCGGTTTGACGCTGAATTCGGAGACTTCTTTTTTGAAATCAATAAATACGGGCTTAATAGGTTCAACGGGTGCGTTCACGATTTTAGTCAGGAATTCTGATTCGGATTCACGGTTCACTTTAACCGGAGTTATTTGCGGCTTGACAATTTTTTGTACATTTTTATCGGTTCCCGTCCTTTTATATACAACCACATAATTCTCTCCGAAATATTTATTCGCGGCGCTGATAACGTCCTGCTTCGTGACTTTTGACATTCTGTCAATCTTTGCGATATATGTATCCCACGGTATATCCCTTGTAAATGAGCTCACATATTCGGATACTCTTGAATTGTTGTTTTGTTTTCTCTTTAACTGGTTCAGCTTATAATTACTGACAGCTGCCTTTATGTACCATTCAGGAAACTCCCCTTTTTTAATAAGCTCAATCTGTGACAGCAATAACTCCTTAAGAGATTCAAGACTCTGCCCTTCGCGCGGACTTCCCGAAAGCATATAAACGGAATAATCTTTCATACTGCTCATGGATGCACTTGCATTAAGCGCCTTCTGCTGTTTTACGATATTCAGATCAATCAATCCCGCAGTTCCGTTGAACAGAATACTGCTGAAAACATCAAATGATTCTAATTCTGCACTGCCGGCGCCCGGTAATCTGAAACCAATAAACAGATTTTCCGAATCGGGGCTGTAAACTTCACTGACAATCGGCTTGCCGATTTGGTCTTCGGCAGGCGGAATAAATTCGGGAACATTTTTTTTAGGAAGACTTCCGAAATCTTCGTCAATCATTTTAATCGCCGCATCCGGGTCAATATCACCCGAAAGCATCATCGCCATATTATTCGGTACATAATAAGTATTGTAATAATTAATAACTTTTTTCAAAGAAGGATTCTTAAGATGCTCGATTGTTCCGATAGTAGTTTGAGTTCCGTACGAGTGTTTCTGGAAAAGCCCCGCAAATAAATTTTCATAAGCTTTGGAAAAACCGTTATCAAGACTTCTGTTTTTCTCTTCATAAACCACTTCAAGTTCCGTATGAAAAAGTCTCATTACGGGATTCCTGAACCTTTCCGATTCAATTGTCAGCCAGTTGCTCAGCTGGTTTGCGGGAATCTCGTTTATATAAACGGTCTGTTCAGATGATGTGTATGCGTTTGTACCCTGCGCGCCGATTGCTGCGAGCATTTTATCATATTCGTTCGGTATTGCGAAACCCGAGGCAATGTATGAAATGCTGTCAATCTTTCTGTAAATATCTTTTCTCTTCTCAGTGTCGGTTTCGGCGCGGTTCTGTTCGTATAAATCAATAATCTCGTTTACTAATTTTCCTTCCGTAGTGAAATCCATAGTTCCGAACTTGTCAGTTCCCTTGAACAGCATGTGCTCAAGATAGTGCGCAAGTCCTGTTGCGTCTGAGGGGTCATTTTTGCTTCCGGCTTTAATGGCTATTCGTGTTGCAATCTTTGGCTCGGTTTTATTGACTGAGATATAAACTTTCAATCCGTTATCGAGAGTGTAGATTCTTGTATTAAGCGGATCGTTGGGATAAGAAATGTAACTGTATTTCTTCTGAGCGTAAGAGGAAATTACGGTTATGAGAACAATTAAAGCTCCCAACGCGAGTAAATGAATTACTTTTGTCTTTTTCATAAGATTAAAATTTATTTGCTTATTTATAAAACCCTGAGAATATATTCTTTTAAATATTTTGTTTCGCTCATTTGAGGAAGCACGGGATGATCGTAAGAGCAATTCGAATGTTCGATTATCTGAATTTTCCTCCCGGCTTCAGCCGCCGCTTTTACGAGCATATCCTCAAACAAATATTCGGTAATATGATGAGAACAACTGTAAGTAAAAAGGATTGAATTCTTATGCAGTAATTTAAGCGCTTTATAATTCAGCTCGGTATAGCCCCGGAGCGCCGTATTAACCGACTTCTTTGATTTTGTGAACGAGGGCGGGTCGAGAACGATTAAATTATACTTTTCTTTCGTTTGAAATGCCTTATCGAAAAATGAAAAGACATCATCGCACAGGAAATTGATATCACTGAAACCATTTAATCCGGCATTTTTCTTTGCAGATTCAACGCAATATTCCGACGAATCAACGCCGGTTATTTTTTTACATCCCGCATAAGCGGCGTTTAAAGAGAATCCACCGTCGTTGCAGAATAAATCAAGTACACTCGAATTTTCGCTCACATATTCTCTTATTTTCAGCCTGTTAAGCGTCTGGTCGAGATAGAAACCTGTTTTCTGCCCCTTTAAAAGATTTAAAACATATTTGATACCGTCAATATCAGCAGTAAATTCTGTATCGGAGGCGGAGACGGGATACAATACACCCTCCTTTTTATCGAGACCTTCGAGCAGCCGCAAATCATTATCATTCTTTTCAACGATTAACTGCGCTTTAAAATCATTGACTAAAATATCGCATATAATTTGCATCAGGTTATTCATACCGAATGAAAACACCTGAATGGAATAATTATCACCGAACTTATCAATTATTAATCCGGGCAGGAAATCAGATTCACTGTTCACTAAACGGAAATAATGCCTTTCTGGGTGATTTTTAACTCTCATTTGCTCGGCTGTTTTAATTCTCTTCAGCAGAAAATCTTTGTTTATTTCCTCATCAAACGAAGTTAAATGCCGGTATGCAATGAGCGAATGTTTGTTATAAAATCCCTTACCGAGATAATCCCCTCTCGAAGAAATTGCATTCGCTATTCCGCCGTTAATAATATCTCCCTCCGTCCTTTCGATTTCGTTGCTGAAAATCCACTGGTGCCCGATTCTCAGGCGACGCTCTTCATTTTTCTTTAAATAAATATCCATTTTATATTATATAATTATTTTGAAATTGATTGATTGTTCATACATTTGAAATGCTTTTTCGGGCATTTATTTTTACCGATTCTCGTACAAGGTCTGCATTCCAAGCCTGTGACTTCTCTGATATCGGATTCTGTAAGCTGTGGGAAAAAACCAAATTCTTTAACAGTTGACCCGAAAAATACCGTGACTTTTTTATCTAATGCCTCGGCGAGGTGCATTATACCGCTGTCGTTACAAATAACATACTCAGAAAAAAATATCAGGTCGGCAAGTTCTCTGAAACTTAAATTTCCTTGCAAATTGATGGTGTTTTTACAATTCGATTCGAGGTAGGAACAAATTTCGTTATCAATTGAAGATTTATCTCCCGTGAGGACGAAAAGTTCATTTCTTTTGGAGTTTATTATCTGCTCGAATATTTCCTTTGGAAGCCGCTTAGTGAAATGTTTTGAAGATGGAGCGATTACTGTGTAATTCTCTTTTATCAAACGGGTCCCGCTTTTGAAACCGGTCAAAATCCTGAACTTTCTGCCGCATGAAGCTGTCCCGGTGTCAAGTAAAGACAAATACTTCTCAAAAACAGGTTTGAAATTTGACAGTAAGTTTATCTTAAACAATACTAAAAGTGCCTTCCGGAATGTCTCTTTCTTCAGTCTATTGACCTTATTAATAACAAAAACAGAGAGAATATAACTCTTAATATTCTTGTGCAGGTCGAATATTTTATCGTATTTATTTTTATATATATTAACAGCCGATGTCCAAAGTGTATTCTCTTCGTATTCAAGGACATCGTCCACGTATGGATTCATTTTTATGAGCTCAGAGTACTGAACTCGTGTCAGGAATGAAATTTGGGAATCAGGATATAACTTTCGGAGTTCGTAGAGGAATGTATAGCTAAGGACAATATCACCAAAAGATGACAATCTTATGACGAGAATTTTCATATCAGGATTTTATGAGCTGCCGAAAAGGTTTACAGTGTCTTCAATTTCTTCGGTTTCAAGACCGACTATCTGGTGCCCGTACTTATCAATATCAATTCTGTTCAGTAAGCCCGGAATTAAATCGAATCCGTATTTATTAATAAAAGAAATAATATTGTAATATCTTTCCTGATATGTATCCTCGGGGTAAATAATTGATAAAACTGATTTAATCTTCTTTAAAAGGAAATCATTCTGCTTAATCTGAGAATCAACAAATTTTTGCCGTATAAATGCGAGGTTCTCCACATACCTGTCGAATTTACTTTTTAAAGTATTTGTAAGGTTCTTATCAATACTCCCGAGTTCAAGGTTCAGTTTATACATAAGAGCGTTCATTTCATCAATATAATTACTAAAGAGATTTTCGGCGCTTATTTCAGATATTTTCCCTGCAATTTTTGATGTTACCAACTGCTCGTCAAATAAATCCTCGAATCCGAGATCGTATTTCTCTGTGAAATTTACGATTCTCCTTTCTGCCAGAGTTACAGTAGTTCTCGGAAATATTACGGGCATAGTAACATTAAAAAACTCATAAACATCTTTCAACTGTGCAAAATATGCAATTTCAGACGGTCCTGCAACATAAGCAACTGTCGGCAGAAGGAAATCCTGGCATACGGGTCTCAGAATGACGTTAGCGCTGAAGTTTTCAGGATTTGTGTAGAGCAGTTCGAATAATTCGTTTTTTCCGAATTTTTGTCGTGTATTTCTTAGCGAGAAACCAAGGTCCTTTGGTTCGATTAAATGCCTGTTATCGTTATACGCATAAAATAAATTAATAGCGCGCGGTTTCACCTGCGGCTCATATAAACGCTCCAGTTCAGCGGATGTGTTAATTACAATTTCACTCGTTTTCGGGAAATTGTTCAGTTCTTTTTCAAATACGGGAATCAAAAGATTTTTTATTTCCTTATCGGAAGGATTAATAAAAACCATTCCTATATCGCCTGAAATATAATTAAAAAATCTTGCGAAGGCTGTCGCAAGGTCAATCCCCTCTTTGTACGACCTTGAAATAAAATCGAAAAGAGTCTCCGTAAATTCTGTTTCGGCTAAATTCTCACGGATCCGTGAAATAAATCCGTTAATTGAGGCGTCGAGGGCAATTCTGCCGGTTGGAGTCAGGTATCTTTCTTTTTCAGCATCCTTTTCAAAGTACTTTATATTAGCGGGATTATTTTGTTTATCGGCAATATTGATGTTATTGATCTCAAGAAAATCATGGTCATCGGATTCTAACCAGAAAACAGGAACGAAATTAAATTCAGGAAATTGTTTTGAAAGTTTTTTGCTGAGCTGAACAGCATTAAGAGCTTTGACTACAGTGTATAGATTACCGGTCAGCATTCCGATCTGCTGTCCGGTTACTATTGCAAAAGTATCGTTTTCCCTTATGAGTTCGATATTCTTAAAAGCCGACTTGTGAGAATTGAAGAATTTATTCTGAGTCTTTAAAATCTCAGCTAATTCTTCCCTGTTGATTTTTCCTGAATTGTAGTTCTTTTTCTTCTCGGTTACCGATTTGAATAAGCCTTCTTTATCATATCCCTTGCCGTAAAAAGCGGAAACCCTCCGAAAATTCTTGATATAATCCAGAAATAAATTGCTCCAGCCCGGCAGGCTTGTGTATGGTATTATCATTTAATTATGCTGTTTTCAAATAATTACTAAAACCTTATATACTCCTGATATCAAAATAAAAAATATTTAATTATGAAAACATCACAAAAGATTGGATAAATTGCCTCAGATATTTAAACGCGGGTTTTGAAATGTCCCCGTCGGGACAGCTGTTGTTGTAAATTCACTTAACTCTTTTTCTCAAAAAATGTTCTGAATTTACACACACTTTTTTATCATCGCCATCAATTTACTGATTATTATGGGTTTTGATATATAATCATTACATCCCGCCGTTATTGCCTTTTCTCTGTCACCGGTTAGTGCTTGAGCCGTTTGTGCTATGATGATTATATTCTTATTAAATTTCCGGATTAGCCTCGTGGCTTCATATCCGTCCATTTCAGGCATTTTAATATCCATCAGCACTACATCAATGTCAGGATTATTACGGCAAGCCTCAACGGCTTCAATTCCTGTCTTTGCATGTAAAACTTCTTTCGTGATTTTATTAATTGCTATTGTAATGAGCATATCCGATGGTTCCACATCTTCTGCAATTAATATTTTCAGGTCTTTAATCTCACCAAAATATTCTTTTGCTTCACCCTCATCCAAAACAATATTCTTAATCTCATTTTTATCTTCCTCTCCGCAGAACTTTTTAAAAAGTTCTGCGGTATTGTATGGAATTGTAAAATAAAATATTGAGCCTTTTCCTTCTTCGCTTTCAACCCATATTTTACCGCCAAGCATTTCCGTATATGCTTTGGCAATCGCTAAGCCCAGCCCCGCTCCCTGTAAAGCTCTTATATCGGAAATATCAGCCTGTATAAAGCGTTCGAAAATTGCTTCCTGCCTGTCTTTAGGAATTCCTATGCCTGTGTCTTTTACATAAAATTCAATGTAGTTACGCTTCAAAGTATAGCCAAATTCTATAGAACCTTCGTTGGTGTATTTAATCGCATTTTTAATAAGGTTTGTAAGAATTGAATAGATTTTTTCGCGGTCTGTTTTAATCACGGATTCTTTTGAGGGCAGAGTGTTTTTAAAGTTTATCTGTATTCCTTTACCTTCAGCCTCCGGTTTAAAGAATGTGTAAATGTATTCGATTTTCTCGTTGATATCTATTTCCGAAATTGAAACTTCCATCTGTCCCGATTCTATTTTCGAAATATCAATAATATCGTTGATGATGTTAAGCATTCGGACGCCGCTTTTCTCTATGATGCCGATATATTTTTTCTGTTCCTCACCCGTAAGATTAGGTTCTTTCAGAAGGTCGGCAAAACCAAGAATACCGTTCATGGGCGTCCTGATTTCATGGCTCATATTGGCAAGGAAGGCTGATTTTAAACGGTCGCTTTCTTCAGCTCTTTCTTTGGCAAGTATTAGTTCTTCCTTCGTCTGCATTATGTCTTCAATATCAGTACAGGTACCGTACCATTTAAGTATCTTTCCGGATTCATCAATCAGTGGTACACCTCTAATCAGCCACCATTTATAGGCACCGTCAGCACGGCGCAGCCGGCAGTTAAGCGAATAAACAGCGTTATTTTTTGTTGCGTTTTGCCAGGCATCCCAGGCACGTTGCTTGTCGTCGGGGTGAAAAGGAATGTTCCATCCATGACCGTAACTTCCCTCCAGTGTTAAACCTGTATAATCAACCCATTGTTGATTGAAATAAATGTTCCAGCCGTCGGCGCGGGTTACCCATACAATTTGCGGCATAGATTCCGCTAAGGACTTAAAATTCTGCTCGCTTCTCAGTAAAGACTCCTCTGCTATCTTACGCTCTGTGATGTCAACCACAGTCATAAAGCATTGCTCACGGTTCTCGGCTGCGATACCGGTTATGTGAATATGCAACGGTGAATTTACATCATTTGCCGATATCACATCACACGCTTCTTTTATTTTGCTTTCAAATACTTTCCGTAAAAAATCATTAAATAACGGCCGCGTTTCTTCAGAAACAAAAAAGCGAAATATTTTGTTTTTTAATAACGAGCGTTCTTGCCCAAGCATTTTTCCCCCGCTGAAGTTAAGCTCAATGATTTTACCTTCTTTCGAAAGTGTAAAATATCCCAACGGAGCAAAGTCGTATAATTCGGTATATTTTTCTGCATTATTTTCTGCCTGCTCTTTTGCTTCTGCGAGTTCTTCATTTTGCAATTCCAGCTCGACACGATGCACCTCAAGCTCGTGAATGAGTCTAAGTGCGTCTGCCTCGGAAAGTTTGGAACCTGATTCCAAAGGCTTTTTTCCTATCAGCTCTTCTGCCTTCTGGCGAAGGATTTCTGCTTCTGATTTTTTATCTTTTTCCATCGTACTCAAATTATTTAATTCTCAATCTACTTAACACTATTCTTTTGTCATCCCGAACTCGTTTCGGGATCACACTTAACACTTAATCACTTTCTTTCCGGTATCGTAAAATAAAACGTGCTCCCTTTCCCTTCTTCGCTTTCTAACCATATTTTACCGCCAAGCATTTCCACATAAGATTTCGAAATAGAGAGACCTAAACCTGAGCCTTCAAACCGCCTGGTATCGGAAACATCAGCCTGCATGAATCGTTCTAAAATTGCCTGTTGTTTGTTTTCAGGAATGCCAATACCGGTATCTTTAACAGAAAACTCCATGCAGTCGGCATTTGTACTTATACCGAATTCAACCGAACCTTCTTTGGTAAACTTTATTGCATTATTAATCAAACCGGTAAGCACAAGATTTAATTTGTTGTAATCTGTATTTATGATATAATCAGTGCCGGGTAAAGCGTTTTTCAGTATAAAACTAAGTCCCTTGCTTTCAGCTTCAGACTTAAAACGGTCGGACAGTTCGGCGACCAGACTATTAATGCTGGTTTCAGCGAATGTCAGTTTCATCTGCCCTGCCTGAATTTTTGAAATCTCAACAATATCATTTATGGTATTGATAAGCCGGACGGCGCTTCTTTTGATGTCGCTGATATACCTGTCTCTTTTACTGTCTGTCAGGTTACCGCCCTGTATTAGCGACAGGAATCCGAGTAAGCCGTTGAACGGAGTTCGTATTTCATGTGATATATTGTTCAGAAAAGCAGTTTTTAATCTGTCGCTTTCTTCGGCTTTTTCTTTGGCGATGATTAATTCCTCTTCCGCCTGCTTACGCTCAGTGATGTCAATCGCGGTTACGAGGCAGTGTTCTCCGTTTTCTGTAACGATGCCGGTAATGTGAACAGACATTGGTAAACTGCTGTTAGTTGACAATGTAACATCGCATGATTCTTTTGTTTTGCTATTAAATACTTTCTCTAAAAATTGGTTAAAAACAGGTTTTGTATCATCGGAAACAAAAAAGCCAAATCTGCTGTTTCTTAAACGCGAGCGTTCTTTGCCGAGCATTTTTGCTCCGCTGAGGTTTAACTCAATGATTTCCCCTTCCTGGGAAAGTGAAAAATAACCCGACGGCGCAAAATCGTATAATTCAATAGCATCCTGTGCGGCGGATATTGCCAGCAGGAGTTCTTCGTTTTGCATTTCCAGCTCCATCTGATGCACCTCAAGCTCATGAATAAGTTGCAGAGTATCGGCTTCAGAAATCTGTGCTCCTGCCTTTAACCGCTTCTGTATTTCGGTTTCCGAAAGTTGCGATGCTGTTTTTGACAATTTCTTTTTCAGCAACGCTTCTGCCTTTTGGCGAAGGATTGCCGCGGCTTCTGTTTTGTTATCCTTTTTCATATTTTTAAGTATTCTCTTCTGCTTAACACTTAACACTTAACACTTAACACTTAATCCCTTAACACTGTTCTTAGCTCTTTTGCTCTTGCTCTTATTCTCAAAAGTTCTTTCTCAGTGAAACTCTGTGTTTCCCCTGTGTTCTCAGTGTAACTTCTTTTGCTCTTGCTCTTTAACACTTAACACTTAACACTTAACACTTAACACTTAACACTTAACACTTAACACTTAACACTTAACACTTAACACTTAAAAATGCCTATTGCTTAACCCGAATCTGGCATTGGATTACTTTAATATTATTTGCTGAATACAAATTGCTGATGAACTCAACATTAATCTTTCGCCCGTCAGCCGTTTCAAGCGGCAAATTTTCATAACGGACATATTCCTTCTGCTGTAATTCTGAAAATTTGTCTTTATTAGCAACTATATCTTTAAAGAATCCAATTTCCCAGATTGCTTTTTCAACGAATTGATCCCGGGAATAGCCCAGCAACTCTATCAAAAATGGATTCACATCCGCAATCTTTCCTGTTTCTGCATCGAGCAGAAGTATCCCTTCTTTCGATGATTCAAAGAGCCGGCGATAGCGGATTTCCGAAATACTTATCGCGTCATTTGCTGTTTTTACTTCTATTTTAAGTTTTTTGGCGATTGTAATATCTAAAAATGTAATAACTAATCCGTCTATGCGGTCGTCAACAGTGCGGTAGGGCATAATCCTGACGGTAAACCACCTTCCGTTTTTTGTTCCGATTGTGGTTTCTATAGATGTCAGTGTTTTTATTACCTGCCGTGCATGGTTGTCAATTTCGGGATATTGCAAATCTGTAACAATGTCCGTAAATGGTCTGCCGATATCCGACTTTCGCAATTTAAATATATTAGTCACCGAATCCGTGAACCTGCGTATGATCAAATCCTTATCAAGGAAAAGCGTGGCAATCTCCGTACTGTTAAGCAGGTTTTTCATGTCGTCGTTTGCCCGTACATAATCACTTATCTTGTTCTGCA
>Ga0247841_10007530_pt1 | contig 16128 bp, 7 predicted proteins | sample LaCruzMarch2015__2_FD_192410 | JGI IMG/M metagenome (GOLD analysis project Ga0247841, IMG submission 192410) | Freshwater microbial communities from meromictic Lake La Cruz, Castile-La Mancha, Spain - LaCruzMarch2015_18m | ecosystem: Environmental > Aquatic > Freshwater > Lake | place: Spain... | reverse complement strand
ATTATCTTGATGTTGTCGAAACCGGCGAAAAGCTGGGCGTCGACATGCCGTACCTTGCAAGTATAAAAGAGACGATACTATCACTCTGAAGGTTGGAGCATATCCCACTGGCCATCTTATCCATATTATCTTGCTGATGTGTTATTCTTTTCTGATCCGTAATGTTCAGATCTGATGAAAGGTCGTTACTGAACAAATGTAGATGGATACAATGTCCGGTGCAGTTCATTATTTTATAAATTGCAGTCAATCCCTTCAAATACAAAGGTTGAGATTGACTTTCCTGACCAATTTATTGATAATCGGTCGAAAGGTGGTACTTTTGGGGGAGGAAAGAGTCTGTGGAAGCCTTCCTGAAAACATCAGGATGACATTTTTCTTTATCTTGTAGATTTCAAACGAAAATCGTGATATTTAATAGCAGACTGGTATTTAAGCAAATTCAACCCCGATCAATCACTCATGTGAAACGGTAATAAAACATGTCCATTTATAATAGACCAAAACTCCGTTGTTTTTTGGCCCTGTCTCACTCACAGATGTCTGGAAGAATCAGAGATGCCATCCAGGCCGGGGTACAGGAAGCTGGTTATCATGTTGTCTCGTTAGACCAAAGTGTGGTCTTACCGGGCAGTTCAATTCAAGAGGCTATCATGGGAGAACTTGCCCATGCTGACTGTATAATTGCAGATGTTTCTGATCGCAACCCCAATGTCTTCTTTGAACTTGGCTTAGCACAAGCAATGGGGAAGGGTATTATTCTAATTGCTGAAGAACGTAATTTTAAAGAGGTTCCGTTCGACATCCGCGAGTTCCGTGTCATAGTCTATTCTGCTGACTCAAAGAACCTGTCAGACCTCAAATTGAAAATAAGCCGATCGCTGCAAGAGTTCCGTCGTTTTCCAAAACAGAGAAGAGTTGCCCTCAACTTTCAAGCTTCACCCCCCTTTTTTCTTGACTGGGATAAATTATCGTCACGTGAGGCAGAAAATCTATTTCAGGAACTATTGGCCCAATTGGGTTTCCGTCGTCTTGAATGGGGGAAGGTAACCCCAGAAATTGACCTCGTTGCAGAACTTCCGAAAAAAGATCCTGATGGTTTTGAATACCGGGAATTATGGTTAGTGTCTATGGGACTAAATGCGCCCATTGAGATGTTTATGGATATGGCTTCAAACGATTTAGAATTCTTTTTGCACCGTTTTACAGAATATTCAAGCCACTCAGATTTCAATTCTTCCAAGAGCTATGATGCACCTACCACAATCCTTCTCGTGCTGTTCCGAAAAAGCCGAGCCCCTGAAGAACTTCAACATCTAAAAGAGCGACTCGAAAAACGTCGTTTTAGGAGAGGGCCATTTGGTTCTAGCGTTCGTCTCAGGATCTGGGATCGTGATTATCTATCGTCTCTCGTCCAAAGATTTCCTCACATCGGATATAAGTACTTTTCAGATGAAGGTCGAATGCGCTCAACGTCTAGGAAAAGCTATGAAGACCTATACCTTGAAAACTCTCAACTATCTGAACGTCAAGCAAAATTGATTTTGGATCTGGAAGAAGAAAAAAATAAGCGTACTCGCGCAGAGAGGGATGCAATATGGAAAGACATTTCCTTCTCCGCAGCCCATAAGATAGGAAATCCTATCTTTGCAATAGAAACTGACTTAGAACCCTTATTGAAAAGAATACGCGAAAACCGGCAAGGTGAGTCTATAGAGGTTGTGGAGAACATTCGTTCATCTGTAGATAAAGCAAAAGCATTCGTGGAACAATTTAAGTCTCTTGCAAAAGCGCAGGAAATAAAACCAGTTCCTATGCGCCTCAAACCGATTCTTGAAGATTCGTGTACGGCTGTTTCCAATCATAACGTAGTGTGCAGAATTGAGTGTCCAGATGAACTGACTATTAATGGTGATCCAGACAGATTGGCAGAATGTTTCGATGAGTTAATCATGAACGCTTCACATTGGTTTAATAAGACCCCAAAAACTATAGACATTTTGGTCACAGCACCAGCACCTAAACCTTTGCCAGATTTTCTTGACACATCTAAAAGCTACCTCATAGTCAATGTAAAAGACAATGGTGCTGGTATTCCTAGCACAGAGAAAAGTCGGATTTTCGACGCCTTTTATACCAAATACGAACATGGAACCGGCCTTGGCCTTGCCTTGGTTCGTCGTATTATCGATGGACATAGCGGTGGTATTATTGAAACGGGCATGTTTGGCCAGGGAGCAAATTTCGATATTTATTTACCGTTAATGATCAAAGCTAAATCAAAAAAAAGAACGTTAATGCTGTCAGAACGTTCTGGCAAAAGCAAGGAACAGCAGAATGGCTAGAATTTTAATAATAGACGATGAAGTTGAGAACCTCAATGCTTTGAAGCGAGCACTTGGAGATGAGAATCCCGATTGGCTGATCTTAACGGCTAAAACTGAAGCAGAAGGTGAGGCAATTCTAATCCGTAAACTAGCAGAAAAACAAGCTATTGATGTCGTTTTAACTGATCTTGTTATGGATACTGAAGATAGCGGAATGAATATACTCCAAAAAGCAAGACGTCTTGATCCTTTTGTCATGGCAATTCTCTTCACTGCGAAAGAGAAAAGCTTGGACCGATATGCCGCCTTCGATTACGGGGCCTTTGATGTTGTCGAAAAGAACATTCGAGGAACATCAGCAGTGCGTGAAATAAACATAAAGACTCGTGCGGCAATCCGCTATTGTGAATGGTCAAAAAAAATAAATTTCCTACGCAGGTATTTCGATCCTAAAGTCTTTGACGTTCTTGAGCGAGACCCCTCCCTGTTATCAGTATCTAGCAAAACCCTTACAATAGTATTCTGGGACATAAGGGGATTTTCGCGTCTCTGCGAATCACTGAAAGCTCACCCTACCTTGATTTCTGGTTTCCTTAAAGATTATTGCGAAATCGGAGCAAGAACAATATTTGAACATAATGGTGTCTTAGACAAATTTATTGGTGACGGCATTATGGCACTATTCGGGGTTTTGAACCACAAGGAAGACGATGGAAAATCCGATGCTATCGCAGCGGTAAGGGCAGCAATAGATCTAAAAATGGGCTTTCAAGAAGTTGTGAATAAGTGGATGAACCAATGGATATTGTATGTACCTGATAAAATAGATATTGGCCTTGGATGTGGCATTCATACAGGTAATGTTCTTGTCGGGAACGTCGGCACAGATTTCCGCGACCAGTTTACTGCGCTTGGACCCCATGTAAACTTTGCAAGCAGAATTGAGTCCCGATCGAAATCTGGGCAAATATTATTATCGCAGTCTACAGAAGCACGTGTGAAGACTTTTGTGTCCGCAATATATACTGAAACAATAGAAGATATAAAGAATATACCAGGTAAATACGATGTTTATGAGGTTCTTTCTGCAAGATCTTAATGTGATCAATCATGTATCTGATTGGGGTAATAAGTAAGGGCGAACATGAATGATCTAATCGAGTAGCCAAGGGTCTTAATCCCCTGCCCCTGAACTATCAGGCGAGGCATTACCTATAAGCTTATCGTTACTAACTTTCGAACTGTTAATTCGCAACACAAGTACTTTTCAAAAATCATCGCTTTGTAGGTGCACAAAATAACCAGCTATGTCTTTTTGATTGAACATTTCCGATCGAAAGTTGCTACACAAAGACCTTCCCCCATTTTGACGCAATAAATATTGATGCTCGCCAGAAAAATTCAAGGGCATGGACATGTACTTGTAATGCATAAAAAGCGCTTTCCAATGCTTCCTCCGAGGAGGCGCGGGCCTTAGGTTCGGCCACCGTTCGAGGATACACTTACGTACGACAAGACGCCATACTATGGAGTGCCCCGCTGGCGCTATGATGTCCTCCGTCGGCATGTCGGAGCTCCGACATTATTTAAGTACACGCAATATTTATACAAATTACTGACACCGCCGCCGTTTTAGGGCTCAAAAAGCCGGGTAACGTGACTATAAATAATATTAAGTAGATATTAATAACTATAGTTTAGGTGCTTTTGACAAGGACTTGGCTAGTTATGCTACTTTCAATAAATCCACTTAAAACGGATAGTACGACATTTAGCCGGTATGTCAGTGGGGCCAGTGCTTGTGCTTATCTGACGGTGAAGGATACGGTATCGAGGATGCGTCCGTCCTTGTCGAGGATGGATAACTGGTGATAGCCCCGCTGCAGCTTCCAGAGCGGTTGATGGGATAGTGCCGGGAGGCGCTGCTGATTCAGGCGCCACTCATGAACTGCCCCGCGTGGTTGGGCCAGGAAGGAAATCATCTGATTTGCTTCCGGAATGTCCGGATCCAGGGCGACGATCATGCCACCGGTGGGATAAATGATCCGGGGTTGTTCGTGAACGGTTTGTACGGCGACCGGTGTTGCCGGCTCCGTGCCGGCGATAAACCATTCCCGGCGAGGTGTTTCACCTGTATCCCGGAAGCGGATGGCAGTGGCCGTGACGCCGGGGGGCGGCTGCGGAGCGATGGAAGCGCGCCGCCGGTGCAGATAATTCATAATATCGTGCCAGACCGGAGCGGCCCCGGTCACACCGGATACATTCCACATGGGTTCACCGGAGAAGTTGCCGATCCAGACCCCGACGGTATAGGCTGCGGAGTAGCCGATACACCAGTTGTCCCGCATATCCTTGCTGGTCCCCGTTTTCACGGCGGTCCAGAAACGGGTGGCCAGGACATTTTCCATCCCGAAGGTCGTGTTCCGCGCCTCCCGGTCCGCAAGGATCGTCGAAATAATGAAGGCCCCCTTCCTGTCCATGACCTGCCTTGTTCCCGTGCTTTTACCCCGGGGGACAAGCGTCAGTTCGTTCCACTTGCCGGCGTTGGCGAGGGTCCGGTAGGCGTTGACCAGTTCAGCGAGGGAAATATCGACCGATCCTAGGGCGACGGCATATCCATAGTAGTCGGGATCTTTCTGGATGCTTGCCATCCCCAGGCCCCGGAGCCGCTCCACAAAGGCGTCGCCCCCCAGCATTAGCAGGGTCCTGACGGCGGGAACATTCAGGGAGGAGGCAAGGGCGGTGCGGACCGTCACCTGGCCCTGGAAATCTTTGCTGTAGTTTTCTGGGACGTAAAGACCGGTGGGGGTAGGGATTTGCAGGGGCGTATCTTCAACGACGGAAGCGGCGGTGAGGATCTTTTTTTCGATGGCGAGTCCGTATAGAAAGGGCTTCAGGGCCGAACCGGCCTGGCGGAGGGCCCGGACGCCGTCCACATGGGAGGCTGACGAGGTGACGCCGCTGTTTCCCGCATAGGCGAGGATCTCGCCGCTGGCGTTGTCCACAACGAGGACGGCGCCGTCGCGGACATTGCGATCTTTGCTGTCGGCGAGACGGCGGTTCAGGACGGTCAGTACATATTCCTGGAGGGGCCGGTCGAGGGTCGAGACGACCTGTGCCCCCGGTTGTTTCAGGAGCAGTCCGGCCACGTGTGGGGCGAGGGCAAGTTGAGGGGTGATGCGGTAAGGACGGCCGATCCGTTCATATACCAATGCCTTGATTTCCGCAGGCGAGGTCGGTGCCGCGAGGGACTGACCCAGCCGCTCCGCCCGCCGGACAATCCTGTCGAGAGACTGGCTGGTCGAAGGGATCAGGGCGGCCAGGATCAGGGCCTCCGCCTCGGTTAGCCCGCCCGGATCTTTGTCGAAGAGGCCCCGGGAAGCGGCGGCGACGCCTTGCAATTCTCCCCGAAAGGAGATGAGGTTCAGATAGGCTTCCAGGATTTCTTCCTTTTTCCAGCTTTGTTCCAACCTATGGGCGGCCTTCATCTGCCGCCATTTTTCCTTCAGGTTTTTTTTGGGCGGCCGGAGCTTCTCCCTTTCGGCGAGTTTTCTGGCGAGCTGCATGGTTATGGTGCTTGCCCCCCGCGGCGGACCCGACAAGATGCGATTCATAAAAGCGCCGCCCAGGGCCTGCCAGTCCACGCCCTGATGCCGGTAAAAGCGCCGGTCTTCCGCCTGGATTACCGCCTTGATCAACGCCGGCGACACCTGACTCAGGGGGACCCACTCCAGACGACGCCCTTGGGGGTCCATCCGAAGTTCATGGAGCGGGTTGCCGTGCCGGTCCAGGAGGATCGCTTCCGACCGGCAATAACCGGCTTTGATAGCGGAGAAAGCGGGCGGCGGCGGGGCCGGTGCATAAAGGTAAAAAAAGGAGTAAGCACCAAAGATGGTGAGGAACAGAATGATTATGGCTGCAGGGATGAATCTCTCTTTTCGTTTTTTGATCATCCACAAAATGTCTATAAGGTAATTCTCGGCTTGGAAAGCGAATTGCCGACTACGAGGCCGATGGCAATAGTAGCTGCGACGACGAACATGTGCATAAACTCCTGCAATCCCAGGGATGTATCGCCGGCCGATAAGGATACGAGCCCCCTGAATCCGATACTGCCGCTGACCATGAAAACCACGGCAGGAAGAAGAACGATCGAGGTCGGTCGGTTGGTCCTGCCTGACCAGATATTGGCAAAGACCAGCGCCAACGCTGTTCCCAGGAAGTTTCCTAGGTTGTTTCCCAGAATGCACTCACCAAGCAGCATCCCCGCATAGGCGATGGCACAGCCTGCCAATGCCGACAGGAGATCCTGCCGCGGCGTTTGAAAAACGAGGCATAGCCCGGCGGCAAGCATTATGACAAACGGCCATACCAGCCACGTACTGATGGCGATATCCGCTGTATTTATCACCGGCAACAGCAATCCGGTCAGGGTGATTCCTGTCCAGGCTCCGGCAAAAAGCAGGATCAGGCAGATGAGACCATTCGTCAGATTTGTGATTCCTGATAAGACGTGCTTGGAAGTGAGTTCGATGACGCCCATGCTGATGGAGAATCCCGGTATCAGGTAAATGATCGCCGATAACGTGATTAGATAAGCCTGGATTCCCGGTAGCAGAGAATTGAATGCCGCCGCCAGCGCCCCGGCGACAAACGCACACAGGAAAGGCACCCATTGCGCGACTCTCTCCATTACATTCCGTGTTAGAGTGACGATAGAAAACACGACAATGCTGAGGATGGCCGACAGGGCAATATCCCACCAGCTTCCCCTCAAGAAACCGGCAAATCCTGCCCCGCACAATGAGTACCCTAATGCCACCATGCAATTATTATAGGGCGGAGGCATGGCATCGATTTCAGCGAGGGAATCGGTCGCTTCCGTGACATCGACTTTGCCCTTTTCAACTGCGGTAACCAGCTCGCCTACAGCCGCAAGTTTTGCCAGATTATACCCGGTGCCGGGCATGGAGACAAGATGGATTCGATGCCATAATTCGTCACTGCGTTTAAAAGCAAAGGCAAGGCTGGTGGGGGTGGAATGAAAAACCCCTGTATACCCCAAGGCCCGTGTAATCCGGGAGAGGTAGGATTCAAGTCGCTGGGCCTGGGGCCCATAGCCGTGCACCATGGTTCCCAGCTTAACGACAAACCGGCAAACGGTCTCAAATCTTCGCTCCTCGTCACTGTCTGTACCTTGCATACGATCTCCTTGAACCCGGCGAGAAGCCCAATCCCAAATAAAAGTGCTATCTATACATGACGGCATTTCTGCCATACAAGTTTGTCATACCGGACCCCGGATCGAGTCCGGGACTTGCTTTGATCCGGGGGCCAGTGTTTTCCTAGATTCCGGCTTTCGCCGGAATGACGAAGTGTGCAATTAATTATGTCGTTGTGTATAGGTTGGCTTCGTCACAAAATGTTTTTATAGACCTTGCCTGCCATCATGATCATTTTAATGTTATCGGGATCGACGAGCACGGAAATGTCCTCCACCGGGTTTTTTTCGAGAACCAGGATATCGGCATAGGCCTGAGGGGATATCTCCCCGAGTATTCCGGTCTGGTTGAGAACTTCGGCGTTTATTCTTGTCGCCGATACAATGATCTCCATGGGCTTCTCAATGGCAGCGCGCAGCAAGAATTCACGGGACTGCTCTTCCCACAGGGGGCCCAGCAGATCGGTGCCGAATCCCACCTTGACCCCCTGTCTCCGGGCGATTTTCACTGCCGTCAGAGCTTGTACCCTGACGTCGGCCAACTTATTTAAGCTCGCTTCGGGGAATTTGAATTCAGCCCCCCTCCTGGCCAGGGCATCGAAAGTAATGACCGTCGGGATCAGGTAGGCGTCCTTCTCTTTCATCATGGCGGCCGTCTTTTCGTCCATCAGATTGCCGTGTTCGATGGTTCGGACCCCATGGTTCAGGCAAATCTGGATGGCTTTCGGTGAAAAGACGTGGGCGGCCACGTAGGTGCTTCTCGCTGCCGCTTCCTCGGCAATGGCCGCCATTTCCTCGCCGCTGTATTGTGTATCCGTGATGCGGTCTCCGGGAGAGGCAACGCCTCCTGCCGCCATGATCTTTATAAACGAGGCGCCCTTCCTGAGCTCGGCCCTGCAGGCCCTCCGCACCGCGGTGACTCCGTCTGCTATCTGCCCAATGGTCGTTGCCGACGACTGCATCGGCGCTCCGTAATCTCCGTCGTAGGTCATGGCCCGGAAATCGCCATGCCCCCCAGTCTGACTCAAGGCGCGACCACAGTAGAAGAGCCTCGATCCCTGAATGATCCCTTCGCGCAGAGCCATGGCAAGCCCGAAGTCGGCGCCCCCCACGTCCCGCATGGTAGTGAATCCTCTTTGCAGCGCCGCGGACAGATTATGGGCCGCGTAGCATGTCGAATAAGTCACGGGTAGCTGCGGCGTCGCCAGATCAACCGTTGCTGATGTCACATGGACATGGGCATCGATCAGACCCGGGATGATGAATTTGCCCGCTGCATCAATAACGACATCACCTTTTTCAACCGACGCCGGCGAGTCCGCCAGAATATTGATTCGATCAGCTTCGATGACAATGTCTTTTCTTTCATACTGTTCCGTATGGACATTCAAAACCTGGCCCCTACTGATAATAGTTCTCATGCTTCTGTCCTTTCTCACCGGTTAATGGCCCGTTTGGGGCCGGTCTTTTAAGGGGCCAAAGAAATCAGCCGCTCGAATCCTGTCGCAACATGCCGTCACGTGGCTTGTCAGTTCCGTGCTCCGCCAGCAGGCTTTCGGCTTCCGCCAGCAGAGCAACACAGCCCTTGTTCCAGCGGCTGATACCGCCAACCATGAGCACCTGGGTCAGCGCCTCGACGAATTCCGGCATGGTCATGCCTTTTTTTACCGCGTTTTCGAGATGCAGCTTTGCGTTGGCGATATCGTCGGCCATGATACAGAGGAGGACAAAGATGAGGGACTTGATCTTGATATCGAGAGCGCCCCCTTCTCCCTTTTCGCGCATTACCCCGGCGCGCATGAGGGCGTAGCCGGCAAAGGTTTCCGGGGCATGCTTAAGCATGATCGCGAACTGATCGGGCAGTTCGTCGCCTCCGGTCGACCGGCGAAAGCTTTCTTTTCCCAGCTCAACCGCGTCTGTACAGATGGTCTTGATGTTTGTGGCTTGTTTAGAATGGTTTTTCTGTCGTGCGCTCAGATCGGACCTCATGATATCCCGGTATTTGTAAAGAATGCTATTGGGAAAGGGTATCCCCGGTCCCTTTCTTTTCCGGCCCCCATGTCTCGCTGGTAAAACATCGCTTTCCCAGCGGCTGGAATATAAGGCATGGGAATCACGCAAGTCAAACAAAAATTCAAATTAATTACGTATCGCGACGATTTAGCTTATCACGGACGAAGTCGATATTTGAACGCAGTTCGAAATAATTCTCAGCGAAACTGTGGGGTACTTTGAGTGAGATGACATCCTGTTCCAGTCTATCCAGGCGATCCAGGTATTCATCATGCCGGGAAGGTTCGTAATGGTTTATGATATCGCTCTCAAGGAACTTCAGTTTGCCATAATGTTGCTGAAGACGTTTGAGTATTCGCTGGCGCCTGAAATTCGGCATGGAACTGATAATCGGATAGGCGAAGGCAGCCAGCGGCATTAACATAATGAACATCCGATCGATGAATTCAGCCAGCCAGAAGGGCAGATAACGCATCACCAAAGGGGGGCCATGCTTGTGGTATTGCAGGGCGACCTCGCTTTCCGGCACGGTCGGGTCTTTGTAAGCGGGGAATTCCCTGACGGAAGAGAAAAAGCTCTCCCGGCCGTTCACTTCTGCGATTGCCTGCATGAAGAGCATCTGGATCGCCGGGTGCAGGTCTTCATCAATCAGCAGGCTGACGGTCGTGGCCAGCAATTTTACATCCTGGGATGGTATATTCCCGGCAAGGTCGATTGAACCCATGGGCATTTGAACGGCTTCCACGAAGGGGAGCAACTTCGTATACGCAGATACGCGCTCAAAGCTCACCAGCGTCAATGCCGGGTTTCTTAACAAGCTTTGTACAATCGGGTCATCAAGGGTATCCACAACGATCATACCGTCAATCTCGCCGCGCTGGAGTGCGCTTGCCGCGTCTGACGTGGGAATCTGCAAGACATTTGATCCAACCGCAATGCCATTTAGCCGTAGTATATGCCGGGCAAGGGCATTTGTGCCGCTCCCCGGCGGCCCAATGGCTATCTTAGGCAGCTTCAATGCCTCCAGCGCCTGGATCCCTTGCCCAAGGCGCCCACGATAAAAGAACCACAACGGTTCATAGCCGATACTCCCCAATGTACGCAATTTTTCGGCCTGCTCCGGCTGCAGCAGCCCTCCCTGAACAAAGGCTGCCTGAATAGGGTCTTTTCGATCAAGGAGATGGGCGATATTTTCACCGGAACCGTGGGTAGATATAATTTCCAGTTTTATGCCATGCTTTTGAAAGAACTTCGCATACTGCCTTGCGTAGAGTTGCGCGGAAGTGTTTTTTGCCCCTGTAGCAATCATTACATGACTCGGAGGGGCTGGTTTGGCAAGCCATATCGCTAACCCCACAGCAAATGCCAGCAGGAGAATTAAAGGCCATATTTCCTTTAGCAGTTGTACCAGGTAAGACCATTTGTCCCTCAAAATCTCAAGGGAAGCTCCTATATGCTCTCTAACATCTTCTTTAACCGAACCCATGCTATCTCCTGGTCACGGCGTTTGCGGCCGTTGCTTATTTAGTTACGGCTGTTTTTTGCCCGTCACCGTCAGGGGACGGACGGGGGTTTCTCCGAACATTTCCGGGGCGTACAAGGCCTCCAACCGGGAGGGGGGCATCTGGAATACCCCTTCGTTGTTGAGGCGAAGGGTGTATTCCGTGGACCATTTCCCCTTGGGAACGTACTCGTAATAGATCCGGAAGGCCACCTGGGAACGTTCGGTGAAAGCTTCCTGAGCGAAGCCCCTGGTTTTCTCCCCAGCCGAGAGCATCAGTGAATCCCCGCCCAATCCCGTCCGCAGGATGCTTGCCCCCGCCGGGATGGGATCGTTCAGGACGACCCAGGTCATATCGGACTGGGCCTCCATGTCCAGGCGCACCCGGACGATATCGCCGACATTAAATTTGGTGGCACTGCCCTTGTTTTCAGAGGGGATAGGGGGATGAGTTCCACCATTTTTATCGGAGTCGGCGGAGGCTGTCGCCGCCCCTCTGCCTTGGCCGCCGTTCCCGGCGTCTTCATGCTTATTAGCGGAATCATCCCCGATTTTGGTTAGCGTTCTCTTCACCTGAAAACCACTGGTAAGTGGTTTCGTAAGGCGGAGGGCCGCCGTCGCCCCGATGGTCGCCCAGGGGGCGCCGGCGCCGCTGTGGGTTACCTGTAAGTTTTCCTTACCTGTCGGCCAGTTGAAGATCAGTGTTTCCCCGGCGGGGGCTTTTTGCCAGTCAATAGAGCGGGTCTTGCCGTTCAGCGCCGCGCTCGTGATTCCCCCGACGGGCGTCTTTTCGTATTGGGCGGAGAATTTATCCATCGCCAGGATTCCCCAGGCGTTGGCGGTGGTGGTGTCCCAGTGGCCCTGCCGCATCCGGCCTAGGGTGCCGGCGGTCAGGCGCGGCAGGTCGTCACGCCATCCCTCCAGGTTCATCAGGGAGAGCACGGAACGCACGGCGTTGCCGTCGGATGACGCCATCAGCCACCAGAGCTGGTCCATCCGTTCCGTCGAGAAGGTCATACGGCTTCCCTGGAGATTCATCCGGGCGCGGAGGATTTGTTGTCCCTCCTTCAGTTTCTCCTCGCGCTGGGGAATGTCCGTCAGCCGCTGGAGGATGTTGATCCAGTCGAGGAGGGCCGACGTTGGCCAGAGATTCGGATCGATGGAGATGGAGGCCAAGAGTTTGGTATTTGCCTGCCCGTACCTGCTCAGGGCTTCCAGGACGGAGAGTTTGCGGATGGACAGATCCGCTGTGGGGAGAGCTCCGTAACGGATAACCCTCCCTTCGACAAACTGCCGCAGTCCGGCGATCATTCTGTCCCGGAGATAAGCGGGGATTTCGTAGCCCCCTTCGGAGGCGACGGCAAGAACGTATGCAGTCAGGGAGTCGCTTCCCTGCCTCATGACGGGAAAGTATTTTAAGAGGCCGTCACTGTCGAGATATGACGGGAGCTGGGCCATCGTGGCCTGCCATAGGGCCTTGTTTTTCAGGACGACGGCGCGGGAAACATTCTGCTCCAGGCAGGTGTAGGCGTAATGATCCATGTAATCCCGGACGCCGCTCAGGGATGCCGCCAGGAGCGGCTTGATCTGGACGTTAATCCCGCCGCGTCCGGCCTCGGCGTCCGCCGGTTTTTCGATAGAAACCGTTACGGGCGTGTGGACCTGGGTGAGAACGGCCTGCACCGTCCGGACCGGGACCGCAGGGATCACCTTCTGGACCACTTTCAGGCGATCACTGGCTCCGGCGGCTCCTCTCCCCTGCTCCCGGACCGTAGCCTCGTATTCCAGATCGGTGGCGTCAGAGGGGACGGTGATCCACCAGGCCAGTTTCCGGGCGGATCCGGCGGGAAGCATTTCCTGACGGGGTTCCTGTTCCTGAGCCTCTTTACCGCCGCTGACGGTCAGACTTCCCTCGATCTTCATGTCATGGTCGGAGGCATTGCGGACGGTAAAGACGGCTCGGTAGCGATCCCCTTCCCGGACGAGAGGCGGCAGGCCGGAGAGGATCATCAGGTCCTGGGTGGTCTGTATATCCGCCTCCCCCGTTCCGAAGAGGCCCGTCCCTGCAGTTGCGACGGCGACAATACGGAAGCCCGTCAGGGAGTCGTTCAGGGGAATTCGGACCGTCGCCTCGCCCCGTGCGTCGAGGGTCACGCGACCCTGCCAGAAGAGGAGCGTATCGAAGAGTTCCCGGGTGAACTGCCGCCCCCCGCCCCCGCCATGACTTACGGCCTTCTGGCCGAAGTGGCGCTTTCCCACCACCATGGACTGGGCGGTGGCAGTCCGGACTTCATCGTCCCGTCGCTGCATCATCGCCCTCAGCAGTTGCCAGCTATCGTTGGGCGCCAGTTGGAGCAGGCCCTTGTCCACCGCCGCGATGACCACTTCGCCGCCCTTGGGCAGGGGGCGCCCCGCCGGACCTTTTACCTTGATGCGGACGTTCATCGTGTCGCGAACCTTGTAAACAGTCCGCTCCGGAACGACCTGGACGTCGAGCTGATGGGCCTGCCCACCCACGCGGATCTCGGTCACCCCCAGCTTGTAGGCCGGTTTACCCGGGTCGAAAGTCGCAGTCGGGCGTGCGTCGCCGACACGGCCCCGGACGACGAGAACGGATACAAAGACGTTGGGGGCGTAATGCTTCTTTATGGGAATCTCCACCAGCGGTGATTTTCCGGATAGCCTTTTCGTATAGACATCGAGAATGCCTTCCCGTTCCACCGTGATCAGGGCCGTGGCCTCCCGGAAGGGCATCCGAACCTGGAATTTCGCCTTGTCCCCCGGTTCGTACTTTTTCTTTTCCGGCAGGACGTCGATCCGGTCGTCGTTTCCCCCCTCGAACCACCAGTCGTCCTTACCGGCGATCCAGAGTTCATAATTGGCGGCGGAGGCGAGTCCCGATTCATCCCTGACTTCCGCCCGGAGGATGACGCTTCCCGAGACGGTTGACGGACCCTGGCAGGTCAAAAGGCCCATAGCGTCCGTCCGCCCTTGGCAATGACGGCCTATTTTCTTGACTTCCCGGGTGTTCTTATAGGCGTAAAAGCCGCCCACGAGGCGCACGCGGTGAGAGTAAGTCTGCTGCCGGTAGAGATCCACCGTCGCCTCCACGTTCGGGGCCGGTTTTCCCTGAAGATCGACGACGGCGACCTTGTAATTCAGGTTGTCCTGGGCGGCGGTCCAGGAGTCGGGACGAATACCCACGGCGAGCCGGGAAGGGTAGAGGGGTATCCGGGCGGCGGCGGTCTGGATTTCCCCGTTCGGATCTCTGAATTCCATCTCCACGTGAATATCACGGGCCGTCTGGATCTTCGGCAGGCCCCGTAGCGATGCCCGCAGGGCGCCATGTTTATCGAGTTTCAGTTCCTGCGTCGGCATTTTGAAAGGCTTGTCTGATACGGCCTGTGCTTCCGGTTCTTCCGCTGCTGCGGCGTCCTGACCCTCTTCAAGGTCGTCCCGTCCGGAGACGGGGAAGATCCCTTCCCTCAAGGGGCCGCCGGTAAAGGAAAAATCTTCGTAGTCTTTAAAGGTGATAGTTTTGGGCTGGACCTCTGCCCGGAGGCGGACGGGAAGGAGCGACGCCCCGCCTCCCGAGAGGTAGGAAACGGACAGATCCAGCGGGGTCTCCCGGACGTTGACCAGGGGCTTCACTGGTGCCTGGATGACGGCCTTCATGAGAGGGACCCGGAATTCCTCCACCCGAAACGAGCCGCTCCGCCACCGGCGTTCGTCGGCAGACGTCTTGTCCTGGGGAGATTTTGATTTAACCAGCGCCAGCTCATAGGTCCCCAGGCGGGCGTTTTCGGGGATTTTCCAGTCCGTCTCGGTGCTGCCGTTTGCATACCAGCGCAGGGGGAGGCGATAGGTCTGGTCGCTGCCCAGGTGCTGGATGGTCAGGAAGTCCGGGCGTTTCGCCGGCGATAGCAGGGCAAAGCCGCCTGACGTATGGGTTCTGAGGATATGCTTCATGTGGGCCGTCTCACCGGCCCGGAAAAGGGGGCGATCCAGGATGGTGTGGGCGACGACGCCCTCTTCCCCGGAATAACCCCCTGTCGGCAACTGGAAGCGCCAGGGTTCGATACCCTCATCCCAACTGGAGTGGGTGAAAGTCATGTCCCCGCCGCTCCGGGCGAAAACGAAGAGGCCGCCATTGAGATTGCTGAGGGAGTGGGGGGACTCGCGATAGTTCACCTTGCCGGAACATTGGGACAGATTATCCGGATTGGGAAGGCGGGTCTTGATCAGGGCGACGCCGGTCCGGTCGGTCTTCCCCTGCCAGAGGGCCTTCCCCTTACAGTCACGAATAACGACGGCAGCCCCCGCTACGGGAGTCCCCTTTTCCAGGGAGGTCACCCAGACCAGGGAGTATTCCCGTCCCCATTTGAAATGGGCGGCCATATCGGTGGTCAGGGCGGCCGCCGGGATGTAGAGGGGCGCCGGTTGGGCAAGAAGCTGTGCCCCCAGTATCCGGCTTTCCAGCTCGACGATATAAAACCCGGGGCCGGGGAGAGGGATGCCGATGACTTCGAAGGCCTTTTCCTGTTTCCGCTCGGGGAAATTCAAAGACGGGGCCTGCCGGTCCAGAATGGGCGCTTCCCGTTCCGCCGCGGCGATTTTACGGAGCCATTCGATGACCTTGATGTCCTGATCAACGCCAATCCGCTGCATCTTGCCGGTCAGGCGCGCGGTGAAAGCGGGTGACCCGTTTGGGCCAGCTTTTGCGGCCGCGGGTGCCGCCCCTGCACCCGTCCCCGCTTTTTCTCCCGCCGGGGAGGTGCTTCCCTCTCCCTGTTCAGCCTTTGCTCCTTCTTCTTCGATCAGGGGCGTTGGCGCCTTTTCATCGACCTTTAGGAGGCGGCCCTGCAGTTGCCGCTCGATATTGCGGATGGTTACGGGGAGGAGACGGTCTCCCTTGGCCTCGATAATCCCAAAGCGGGCGGCGAATTTGGCCAAAGGGGGGTAGGTATCGGTGCTTACGGTTAGGGGAAACTTATCGGCATTGCTGAGTGTTCTTCCCGCCTCGTCTTTGATCTCACCGGGAAGGCGCAACGTCAATTTGGATTTTT